>Ga0154020_10000453_pt1 | contig 49483 bp, 37 predicted proteins | sample Klosneuvirus_201_FD_109709 | JGI IMG/M metagenome (GOLD analysis project Ga0154020, IMG submission 109709) | Active sludge microbial communities from wastewater, Klosterneuburg, Austria - Klosneuvirus_20160825_MG | ecosystem: Engineered > WWTP > Aerobic digester > Activated sludge | place... | reverse complement strand
ATATAATTCAAGGCGCTTACTATGATATTTATGCAGATCAGGCAGGTGTTTCCAATGAAGTTTTCCGAAATGCCGCTTCCGATTTATCGATTCGTGAGAATAAGGCTATCTATGACAAGGGACGAGAAGGAATTCCGTTGAATATTTCGATTGCAGATCCTACTAAAGTTGGTAACTAAGAAAGACTATGTCAAAATTTAAGAAAAAGGCAAACGTTAAACAGGACATCCCAACATCTTCTATGCCTGATGTTGTATTCATGCTTCTGTTTTTCTTCATGGTAACAACAGAAATGAGAAAGAGTACAATAGAAGTTAAACAGGTAATTCCAAGAGCAACGCAGTTACGAAAGCTGATGCGCAAGGGTTTGGTGGCTAATCTTTACATAGGCGAGCCAACCAAGTCCGTTCAGTTTGGTAAAGAACCAAAGATTCAGGCTGATGATGTTTTTATCGACACCAAAGATATTATTCGTTGGGTGAATGAGCAGAAGAGTAAGCTTGATGAAGTGGAACGCGATCAGTTAACGGTAGCCTTAAAAGTTGACAAGGATGCCAAACGTGGCATTATTTCGGATGTGGAGACTGAGCTCAGAAAAGCAAATGCAAGAAAGCTTCTTTACTCTGCACTCGAGGATAATGAAAGAGAAAGTAATTAGTTTATAATTTTTCATGGTAATATAGTAGCCTTCCAATTTTTTGGGAGGCTATTTTTTTATGAACTCCATAGCAACCAATTTACATAACTCCAAAACAATTAATGCCTGGTGCATGTATGACTGGGCTAATTCAGTTTATAACCTCGTTATTACCACAACTTTTTTTCCAATTTATTTTGCCGGAATAACCAAATCAGCCTATGGGGAATATTCCGTTCCCTTACTTGGAAGAACATTTAAGAATACAGCCCTTTACGATTATGCATTGGCCACTGCCTATCTTGCCATTGCAATTTTGCTTCCTATACTTTCTTCTATAGCTGATTCGCGGGGTAATAAGAAAAAATTCATGCAGTTTTTTTGTTACCTGGGAGCAATTTCATGCATGGCCCTCTTTTGGTTTAAAGGCCCCCAACCTAATGTAGCATGGGGAGTAAGTTTCTTTATGTTAGCGGCCATTGGTTATGTAGGTAGTCTCGTTTTCTATAATTCATATTTACCTGAAATAGCCGAACCGCAAGAAAGAGATTGGATAAGTGCCCGTGGATTCTCTATGGGTTATGCCGGAAGCGTAATTCTGCAATTGATTGGCTTTGGGTTAGTGCTTTTCTTCAGCGCTCAAGGCGACCAGACTTCAGGTCCCCGATACACATTTTTATTGGTAGGGCTTTGGTGGATAGGCTTTGCACAATTCACTTTTGCTAGACTACCGAATAACAAACCGCCACAAACGAAACGACTTAAGGAGGTTTTGCAAGCCGGCTTTAGTGAATTGCGTAAGGTGTGGAATCAGGTTCGGCATCTGAGTTTGCTCAAGTGGTTTTTGGTTGCCTTCTTTTGTTATAGCATGGGCGTGCAAACGGTTATGTTGGCGGCTACGCTTTTTGGTAGCCATGTGCTTGAATTGCCAACCGATAAATTGATAATTACCATTGTATTGATCCAATTGGTTGCTATTCCCGGCTCAATGATTATGTCCTTTCTATCAGGTAGAATTGGTAATATTTTGGTCTTGATGGGAGTTGTGTTGGTTTGGATCATTATATGTATAGCTGCATACACGGTTGCGAATCTTAAAGAGGGAGGGGCTAATGTTGAATTTCATTTTTATGGATTAGCGATTGCTGTGGGCCTGGTAATGGGGGGTATTCAAGCGTTAAGCCGAAGCACCTACAGCAAACTTATGCCCGTAACCAAGGACACCGCTTCGTTTTTTAGTTTTTATGACGTAACCGAGAAAATAGCCATCGTTATTGGCATTTTTACTTTTGGTTATATCGATGAAATCTTTGGTATGAAAAATTCTGTATTGATGCTTATCGTTTTCTTTGTCCTTGGCTTAATAGCGCTGGCTAAAGCGAAATCATATGAATCAAAAATCAACCAAGAGGTTAGTAAAGCAGATGCTTGACAGTAATGCCTTTATTGATTAGTTGCTGCAAAGATTCAATTCCTATTTTAAGATGCAGATCAACGTAACTGGTGGTTACTACCTTATCACTGGCTTCTGTTTTAATTCCATCTACTACCATAGGTTGATCCGATACAAGTAATAAAGCCCCGGCAGGAATCTCGTTAAAGAAGGCTGTAGAAAAAATAGTGGCCGTTTCCATATCGATAGCCATGGCTCGAATTTTTCGAAGGTATTCTTTAAAATGTTCGTCCCACTCCCATACTCTTCGGTTTGTCGTATATACAGTCCCTGTCCAGTAGTCCTGATTATTATCCCGAATGGTAGTGGAGATTGCTTTTTGTAATGCAAAAGCAGGAAGTGCCGGTACTTCTGCGGGGAAGTAATCATTAGATGTACCCTCACCGCGAATAGCCGCAATCGGCAGAATAAAATCGCCTAAATCATTTTTCTTTTTAAGACCGCCACACTTGCCCAAAAAAAGAACAGCCTCTGGCTTAATGGCCGAAAGACAATCAACAATAGTGGCAGCGTTAGGGCTACCCATCCCAAAATTGATAATGGTAATTCCGCCCGCTGTGGCACTGCGCATAGCACGATCGGTGCCGTGGACATCTACATTATTCCATTCGGCAAATTTCTTAACATAATTATCGAAATTGGTTAGCAAAATGTACTGTCCAAAATCTTCCAGTTTAAGGCCTGTGTACCTGGGCAACCAGTTTTCAACTATTTCTTGTTTTGATTTCATATCGGCTAATTATACTATTTTACAGCATGTACAAATTGAATCTTCCTGACTTTACACCAACCATGCGTAAAGATCAGGGTAAAGTATGGATTTTTGATATTATTCGAAAGAAATACATCATTCTTACTCCTGAAGAATGGGTACGGCAACACTTTATTCATTATTTGATTGATCATTTTAAGTATCCCAAATCTTTGTTTCGCGTTGAAGGAAGTCTGTCATACAATAAACTTCAAAAGAGATCGGACATAGTTATTCATAACCGAATGGGCAAACCCTGGATGTTGATAGAATGCAAATCGCCTGTTATTAAGTTAACTCAAAAAGCATTCAACCAGGTAGCTGTATATAACATGACTATTGGCGCCAAATATGTGGCAGTCACCAATGGCATGGTACAGTATTGTTTTGCCGCATTAGAACAACCCGGCAATGAGGTCAGGTTCCTAGATACGTTTCCGACTTTTGAAGGATGATAGGTCAGATACTGGTCGCTAGTTACCGGTAACCGAATATTTATTTCAACACCTCGCTTACATCCACATAAGGAATATTGAATGCATCGGCTACAGCCTTATACACCACTTTGCCATTCACAACATTCAATCCCTTTTGTAAGTCTTCATTTTCTCTACACGCTTTTTTCCAGCCATGATTTGCCAGCCTGAGTGCATAAGGAAGCGTAGCATTGGTGAGGGCCAAGGTAGAAGTATACGGTACGGCACCCGGCATATTGGCTACACAGTAATGAACAATGTCATCAATAATATAAGTAGGATCTTCATGCGTAGTTGGTTTGCAGGTTTCAATACAACCCCCTTGATCTACGGCCACATCTACTAAAACAGTACCCGGTCGCATAGTTTTTAGCATATCACGCGTAATAAGTTTTGGAGCTTTGGCCCCAGGAATCAGAACTCCACCAACAATCAAATCATGAGTTTTTACAAGTTCGCGTAACACATAATCATTCGATGCCATGGTGTGAACATTCTTTGGCATTACATCATCCAGATATCTAAGTCTATTTAAGTTAACATCGGTTATGATAACATCTGCACCCATGCCGGCCGCAATTTTTGCAGCATTCGAGCCAACCACACCGCCACCTAAAATCAAAACTTTCGCAGGCATCACTCCGGGTACGCCTCCTAATAAAATGCCACGCCCCTTCAAAGGTTTTTCCAGATACTTGGCACCTTCCTGAATAGCCATGCGGCCAGCCACTTCGGACATTGGCACTAATAAGGGAAGACTTCTATCAGGACGTTCCACTGTTTCGTAGGCCAGACACACCGCACCGGTTTTTATCATGGCATGGGCCAGCGGCTCGTAGCTGGCAAAATGGAAGTACGTAAATACTAACTGATCTTTTTTAATTAACCCATACTCTTGCTCGATGGGTTCTTTTACTTTGATGATCATTTCAGCGATGCTAAAAACATCTTCTGCTTTGGGAAGGATTTTGGCTCCTGCCCCAACATACTCTTCATCACTAAATCCACTGCCTTCACCTGCTTTGGTTTGGATGTAAACGGTGTGTCCTTTCTTTGCAAATTCCTGGGCGCCTGCCGGGGTAAGGGCTACTCTGTTTTCGTTATTTTTAATTTCCTTTGGAACTCCGATGATCATAATGGTAGATTTTAAATTTTCAAGTCGGCATAAGGCTAACTATTGGCAAATATAGCATTCGGTTACGATTGCAGAGGTTGTTTTAATACTTTTTGATACATGAATATTGAATCGCATTATGCTTTTTATGGTTCCCTGAGGAGGGGTATGAAATTGTATGAGCAATACAAAAGTGGCTTGAATTATCGTTATAGTTTTTGGTTACCGAACTTTAAACTTTACTCGCTTGGAAGCTACCCATGTGCTATCAAAACGGATGGATTGAGTAATCGAATTCTTATTGAGATCATGCAGATAACTGATCCGAAAATTGAAAAAGAAATTTTTGATTTGGAGGTGGAAGCAGGATATCAATATGAAGAAGTTATTATTCATAATACTTCAATCGGTATTTTTCTTTATCAGGATGCTGCCAATTATCCACTTGTACATCATGGAGACTGGGTTAAATTCTTCTGTTAGTCAATAAATTTCCCGTATTTTATTCCGCAAGGAATTTTGTTTTTGACCCCTCTCATGTTTTGACTATTTTTGACAATAACCAACCCATTTGCCGTGAGCCAAACCAAGACAATGGTTAGTGGATTAACCGAAAAAAAGATTGCTGCCCTGCTGGCAGATTATAAGTTGGCGTGTGAAAGTAGGGAGGCGAGCTTATTCGGACGCAAGGAAGTGTTTATGGGTAAAGCCAAGTTTGGAATTTTCGGAGACGGAAAAGAACTGGCGCAGCTCGCGATGGCAAAGGTGTTTCGTCCGGGCGATCATCGCGCTGGGTATTACCGCGACCAAACCTTAATGTTGGCTATTGGTGAGTTAACCTTGCAGCAATATTTTGCACAGCTATACGCACATCCAGATGTAGACGCAGATCCGGCATCGGCCGGCCGGCTAATGAACGGACACTTTGCTACGCGTATGATTGATGAGCAGGGAGCATTCAAAAATTTAGCGAAGCTCAAGAATAGTAGCTCCGATATTTCGCCTACAGCCGGTCAAATGCCCCGGCTGGTAGGATTGGCCTATGCATCTAAGTTATTCAGAAATAATCCGGAGCTTATATCATTCAGCGAACTAAGTAATCAGGGAAATGAAATAGCGTTTGGAACTATTGGTAATGCATCTACCAGCGAAGGAATGTTTTTTGAGGCTATTAACGCAGCGGGTGTTTTGCAAGTACCCATGTTAATGTCTGTTTGGGATGATGATTATGGAATCTCGGTTCCGAAAGAATATCAGACAACGAAAGGAAGTATCTCCAAAATTTTAGCAGGCTTTCAGCGAACCAAAACTGAGAAGGGATTCGAAATTTTAACAGTGAAGGGTTGGGATTATCAGGCGCTGTTGCAAACGTATGAGAAAGCAGAAAAAATTTGCCGCGATGAACACGTACCAGTTCTGGTTCATGTAACAGAGATGACCCAGCCACAGGGGCATTCAACCTCAGGCTCACACGAACGCTATAAGTCTAAAGAAAGATTAGCCTGGGAGGCTGAGCATGATTGTATTCGCAAACTTCGTCAATGGCTGTTAGAGAATGGTGTAGCTTCCACCGAGGAGTTGGTTGAAATCGAAAAAGAAGCAAAAGCTGTTGCCAAGGCAGCCAAAGATGTGGCATGGAAATCCTTTAACGAAGAAATTCAGAAGGATCAAAAAAAACTAGAGAAGATTTTAGTTAAGGCCAGCGAGGAGGCACCTGCTATCGAAGAAATTTTTAAAGAATTGAAGAAGACCATCAATCCGCTCAGGATGGATTCTATGCGAGCGGCAAAAAGAACCATTCGCAAACTGACGAATACGAATTCAGATATCCGCGAAGCACTGGCCGAATGGATAAGGGTTTCGGAAGCTGAAAATGCAGATCGATTTAATTCGTATCTCTATAGTAATTCTGAATGGTCGGCACTTAACGTATCGCACATCGAACCCGTTTATTCAGAAAAATCTCCACTTATTGATGGGCGCGAAGTGTTGCAAGCTTGTTTTACACAGGCGCTGAAAAGAGACCCGCGAGTTCTTGCTTTTGGTGAAGATGTTGGAAAAATTGGTGATGTAAATCAGGGATTTGCCGGATTGCAAGAAAAATTTGGTGAGCTACGCGTTACGGATACCGGCATTCGGGAATGTACGATTATTGGGCAGGGCATAGGGGCTGCATTGAGAGGTCTGAGGCCGATCGCTGAAATTCAATATCTTGATTATCTTTTGTATGCGATTCAGATTATGTCTGATGATTTGGCTTGTCTTCAGTATAGGACTAAAGGTGGCCAAAAAGCACCACTGATCATACGTACTCGCGGTCATCGTCTTGAAGGCGTGTGGCATGCAGGCTCGCCAATGGGTATGGTTTTGAATGCCATTCGGGGTATGTATGTGTTGGTGCCAAGAGATATGACGCAAGCGGCTGGGTTTTACAATACATTACTTCAATCGGATGATCCTGCCTTGATTATAGAATGCCTGAATGGTTATCGGATTAAAGAGCGATTACCTGATAATATTGGTGAGTTTACAGTGCCATTAGGTATACCGGATTTTTTGTGTGCTGGTAAAGATGTTACTATAGTTACCTATGGTTCGATGTGTAGAATTGTTATGGAGGCTGTAAGTGATTTGGAGGGACATGGAATTTCTTGTGAGGTTATTGATGTGCAGACGCTATTGCCGTTTGACATCCATCACAAAATACTTGGTTCAATCAAAAAAACAAACCGGGTAATCTTTGCAGATGAGGATGTACCCGGTGGAGCCACTGCTTTTATGATGCAGCAGGTATTGGAAGGGCAGCATGCCTATGAGTTTATGGATTCGAAACCACGGACCATTACAGCCAAAGAACATAGAGCGGCTTATGGATCGGATGGCGATTATTTTTCTAAGCCAAATGCTGAAGATGTTTTTGATGTTGTGTATGAAGTAATGAATGAGACGGATCCCGTGCGATATCCAAAATTATACTAAATCAAAGAGTAAATTCAGGGGTAAAGATTTCGTTACTCTTATTGAGTGCCCGGTCTTTTATCTGAACTCTAAGCTTAAGGGTTTTAACACTAAACAAAGCCTTAAAGCCAATCGATCCCATACTGTATCTCAGGCTCCCTTCCAATGGTGTGCCCGGTTCTTCCTTGTAAAGAATTGGAAAGCGCCCGTCAAAAGAAGTTCCGCAGTTCGGATAATTGAATTCTTCAGTCCAGTCAAATTCGGTAAATGTTCCGTCCGGGTTTTTTACTAAAAAATCAACTTCAATATTGTAATGATCTGGGTTTAACTCAAAGTAAAAGGTATCGACCTTGCCGGTATTGTCGGTGCTAACTTCCCAGTTAATACAATTGTATGGTTTTACGAAAGCCGGTAAGGTGCTATAAGCAGAGTTAGTTCTTTTATCTTTGTAAGTTAAGATGGTTCCATCAGGCTTCAGAAAGAAAAATTTATTGTTGTAGCAGATGCTTTCACTTACACACTCAAGTTCGCTAGGGGCTAAGCCCAAGTCACCATCACCATCACTAAACGCAATGGTTAGGATCAGGGAATCAGCTTCAGCGTCAAATCCAGACCCATATTCTTTAAAGACAATGCTTTCGAATTCAATTTGGGGCTGTACCGGAAATTCTGGCGGAGTAAAGCATCCGCCCAAACCAAGTGAAATAAACAAAAAACCAGTAAGATTCTGTTTCAATCGCATTTTCTACCTTTAACCTTGTAAAATAAGCAACACCTGAACACATTCAAAAGTTTTGAGGATTCTTTGTATTTGGTAAACGAAGGCAACTTTGAAGAAATTGCCTTGCGTTTATTTCATTTTCAAGCAGAGCATAATGCGGTTTATCGCCAGTACCTCCACCACCTGAATTGCCAAACGGAACAAATTGATTCAATCGCTCAGATACCCTTTTTGCCCATTGAATTTTTCAAGTCGCAAAAAGTAAAGTCAGGCATCTGGCATCCGGAAGCCGAGTTCACAAGCAGTGGCACAAGCGGTCAGGCTACCAGTAAACACGAAGTATTTAATCTTTCATTCTATTTGAAATTAGCAGAGCAAATTTTTACAAACTTCTATGGCCCCATAACAGACTATCATTTGTTGGCCCTACTTCCGTCTTATCTTGAGAGAACAGGCTCTTCCTTAATCGCTATGATAGATCATTTAATCAGAGAAAGTAAGTCTGAACATTCAGGGTTTTATTTACATAACCATGACGAATTGGTAGAGAAGATTTCGTTTTTAAAGAATAGCAATCGCAAGGTTATTCTTTGGGGTGTATCATTTGCCCTGCTCGATCTGACTGAATCCCATGAATTGGATCTAAATAGTTGCATTGTAATGGAAACCGGAGGTATGAAGGGGAGAAGAAAAGAGTGGATCAGAGAGGAATTACATACCTTCTTATGTAACCGATTTAACGTAAAGACAATTCATTCTGAATATGGAATGACTGAACTGATGTCCCAAGCTTATTCTAAAGGTAATGGTTACTATCAATGTCCGCCTTGGATGAAAGTACTGGTGAGAGATATAAATGATCCCTTTACTACCCAAATAGGCAGGGCAGGAGGAATTAAAATTATTGATCTGGCTAATTTTCATTCCTGTGCGTTTATAGAAACTCAGGATTTAGGGATAATGGCTCAAAAGGGTAATTTTGAGGTACTTGGAAGATTTGATAATAGTGATTTAAGAGGTTGTAATTTATTGGTCGGATAGCCTTTAGAATCGCCAAACTGCATTTTGTAAATAATAAATTTGTAAGAATTCAAAAGATTGATATTTTTGTTCTTTATCAAAGCCACTTAATATGAAGAAAATCCTCGCATTTGTAGCTCTATTAGCCTTTATGACGTCTTGCAGTCAGTATACCTGCCCGACTTATAGCAAGAAAGAGGTGAAGAAGAGTGTGTCTGAAAGCCGTATTTAAGGCGGTTACAGGTACTTTTTGACTTCTTCGGGGCCTATTGGGCCTTCGCTCATTATTATTAATCTCTCCACAACATTTCTCAGCTCCCGGATATTTCCGGTCCATTTGTTTTTTTGAAGTAAATCCAGCGCTTCTTTCGTTATCTCTTTTCTTTTGGATCCGTATTCAAGAGCTATATCATCCAGGAATTTATTTACTAATAAGGGAATATCGTCTGTTCTATCATTGAGGGATGGAACTTTAATCACAATAACTGACAATCGATGATAGAGATCCTCGCGGAAGCGATGTTCCTCAATTTCCTTTTTTAAATCCTTGTTGGTAGCAGCCACTACGCGCACATTAACCGATATGTCTTTGTCGCCACCAACGCGGGTTATTTTACTTTCTTGTAATGCCCGCAAAACTTTTGCCTGAGCAGATAGACTCATATCTCCGATTTCATCGAGAAATAATGTGCCCCCTTCTGCTTGTTCAAATTTTCCGATTCGCTGCTTTATGGCGGATGTAAAGGAACCTTTCTCGTGACCAAACAACTCGCTTTCAATTAATTCAGATGGAATGGCTGCACAATTCACCTCTACAAATTGTCCACTTCTTCGTTCACTAATATCATGAAGCTGCCGAGCTACCAATTCCTTTCCCGATCCATTAGGTCCGGTAATCAAAACTCTGGCTTCAGTAGGGGCCACCTTTTCAATCATGTCTTTGACTTCTTGTAAGGTTTTTGACTTTCCAACAATTTCGTATTTCTGAGATACTTTCTTCTTTAGAATTTTTGTTTCTTTTACCAGGCTGGTGTTATCCAACGCGTTACGCAGGGTAATCAATAACCGATTAAGGTCAGGCGGTTTTTGAAGAAAATCGTAAGCGCCCAATTTAGTTGCATCAACAGCAATTTCGGTTGTCCCATGCGCGGAAACCATGATGAAGGCTGCTGTGTTTCCTTTAGCTTTAGCTTTTTGTAAAACCTCCATGCCATCCATTTTTGGCATTTTAATGTCACAGAAAACAACATCATAATGGTCTTTCTCAAGTTTCGACAAGCCTTCGGCACCATCTTTCGCCTCGTCTACTTCTAACTTAAGTTCTTTTTGATCACTTAGAATGTCTTTAAGAACAGCACGGATGCTTGCTTCGTCCTCGATGAGTAATACTTTAGGCACAGGTTTTTTAAATTAATGTGGTTATATAGTTTATTCCTTAAGTTTTTTAAAAAAAATGCAAGCCTGTAAGCCGGGTTCTGTCACTTTCTTACGAAAGGAGCTTATCATTTATCTCGCTCAGATGTTGCCATCTGAATCTAGCAGCCTACCCAATCAAGCCAGTCGAAACTACTAGCGAGCAGCTAGTCACTTTCGTGGGCTTGACCTATTTGGCCTTTCAACTCGTAAGGTTTGCCATGCGTCTGAAATCACTCTCAGTACCGGTGGGCTCTTACTCCACCTTTTCACCTTTTCCCTGCCGTTGCCGTCAGGGTAGTTTATTTTCTGTGGCACTTTCTGTTCCGCCAGCTGGCGGACCTTCCCGTTAGGAAGTACGATGCTCTTTGTTGCCCGGACTTTCCTCTCCGACAAAAGTCGGAACGATAAGCCAGCTTGCATTGCGGCAAATTTACGCACTTAAACTGAGAAAGATGGTTAATGTATATCCGAATCGGTGAGCTTTAATTCGTATTGATCTGCAAGGTTGGCTACCTCTTGCAACATTTCTTTTACCGTATTTTCATTGATGGTATCGATGGGGGTTACAGCCTCAACCTGCAAATAATTATCAGAAATAATAAAACGACAGTAGTTGAAGAAGGCCGTTTGCTCAAGAAGCATTTTGAAATCTATACCGGAATTAATTGCGCAGACTTTTGAATTTAAAGTAATCAAACTGCGGTTATAAAGCTCATTTTTTCTGACTGTCCCGATCACCGTTTGAAACCGGTTACCAGCAACGGGAATAATAATGATTGAATGGGAAGAATCGTATTCTGTAAACTGACCGCCAATCTGGTCGGCATACACTTTCATAAAAGCGGTTAAATCCATAAGTCTCGTGTTTAGGTGATCGAAGTTAATAAAAGACCCTGAATTTTAATGCTCGATTAATAATAAAAGAGGTAGCCTTTCATCTTCCCATTTGATATTTCAAGAGTGGGGGCTGGAAGTTTTACCATGTTGGCGAAATAGATCAGACCATTAATAAATTTAGATCGGGACTTGATAGCTGTCAGATCGAAGTCCAATCCAAAATAAAATTGACGATATGGATTAAGGTTATTCTGCAAATTGTCTTCATCATTGGCATACAACATATCTTCTGCCCCATAGCCGATTGAAAAATTTAACCATTTCGGAAATTTCAAAAACTTATCCATATCAGCCGACAACCAGTATGTCTGACCATTATAATCTTTAATTATCTGTTGAAGATGTGTAGACCCTAAAGTTTCAGGTCTTTGTGAGGCATACTCTGTTTGGTGGAATGAAAATTTAGGATGGATTCTAATCTGCTTCCAGATAGCTTGTTGGCCAAGGTAAAATCCTGCACCCAATGCATTTGCTGCAAGATCAGAGACAGAGGCTCCATACCCGGCTGAAAATCCATCTAGCACTTCAATGGATGAAATGACAGCAAATCCTGTAAGCGCACCAATCCAGTCCGATTTTTTCTTTGAAACGCCACTCCATTGTAATGAGTTAGAGCTTATTGACGACAACTGATAGGCTGAATAGAAATGTCCCACTTTATCCATTTGTTTCCACTCGCCAGCATCATTAAAAAACTGAAAATCCTGCTTATCATATTGACTATACCAGACGGAACTTAAGCCAATCATAGCACCCGTATAGGCGACTGTAGAGCCAATGACAACAATTTTAAGGCGCTGCGAATTAACGTTTGATACGGTGTCAGCATTTTGGGCAAGCAATGGGGGTAGGGCTAGCCAAAAAGTAAATAATGATAGAACGATTCTCTGAAAAGATTTCCCATGGAAATGATTTAATCTAATTAGTTCCATCCTCTTCAAGTATAGCATCCTCATTCGATGGATCCTCCTCAACCTCTTTTCTTCTTTTTTCGTGGCTTTTACGAATGAGGTCTCTGAATTGATCGAAATTTTGTGTGTGCAATAAACTAACACCGGTAGTAATAGCCGTTTGCGTCCCTAATGAATTATTTATTGAATTATAATTAGATCGGCTATACATTTTCACTTTAAATTTTCCGTCAGTAGTAAGGACGTTATCAATGGTCCAATCGCCCAGCATGTTGGCAAGCTCTGATTGATTATATTGATTATTAAATGAACCATCGCGGGTTACTCGCAAGCGACCATTTAAAAACGAATACGATAGCCTGAGTTGGAATGTGTTAAATGCTTCCTGGTCTAAGGAACCTAAATCCAAATCAATTTCAAGATTTTGATCAACCTGAGTAAGCCAATAACTCAATTGATTAGATAACAACTCGCTTACACTATTAGAAATAGAGCCACTCGTACTGAATGCATCGGGTGGAGAAAATCTTCTTAAGATAAGTAGGCTAAATACTTGCCGGTGTAACTCCTGATCATCGAGCTTGGCTTTAAATGCCTTGAAGTAAAAATCAAGCTGCACGATCGAACCATCATCTAAAGTAACGTTATCGGGTAGGTCATTGGCCACAATGTCGAATACAATTTCGGGCGAAAGCATCGGGCCATCTAATTTAAGCTGAACCTCAACCGGATATTTTCTTCTAATTTGTGGAGAGGATAGTAGCTCTTCGTTCTGGTTTGGTAGGATAGGCCCCAGCGAAGCCATCTGCCTGTAGCTGGCGGTTAAATTGAGTACACCTGCATAGGGGTCGCCAAACCAACTAATTCTACTGCCTTTATTGATGCGGAACTCTTTGTTAATGATATCGTACAAAGTGAAATTATAGTAGCCTTGCTCAAATTCGTATAGGCCGAACATATTGAATTCACCCTTGGTATCAATTTGTAATTTGATATCACCATTACCATATCCGCGAACAATATCGCCTGCCTTAATATCAAAAATAATCTCGGTGTATGCCTCAGGGGTAATATCCAGATTTAAATCCAGGACAATACCGCTGGGTTCATCACTTGTTTTTTTGATTTGTTTACGCTTTAATTGATATGTTGAATCACTGAAATTAACAAAACTGATGAAGTCGCTTTTTTCTGTTGATTCAGATCCACTTATAGGTATAAATATCCGGGTGTTCTTAGAAGTGCGAGCTGTGGCCGAAATCTTTATATTGGCCAATGGGCCAAACATGTTCAGATTTCCACTGCTATACGCTTGTCCATAAAATAAATTATTATCTTTTGATGTCGTGTTGAGAACCTGAAAATTATTGAAGGCCGCATCAAGATTTATTCGAAATCTCGAAAAGTTGCGATGAGTCAAGTAACCATCTAATGAACCTTGATTTTTAAGTCCATCATAAAGCGTAAAGTCTTCAAAAATTATTTGGTTAGGCGTAATGCCTAATGTGCCATTAAACGTATAAAGGGTTCTTAGATAATCCACCATAATTTTGCCTTGGTTGATTTTTCCTTCTCCTTGGATTAAAGGTTGGGTAAAAGTTCCTTTGATTTCATACAATCCCGATAAGGTACCATCCATTTGAGAAAATATTCCCTTTAAGAATGGCTCAATAAGTTTGATATTGGTTTCTTCCAATTTGGCGGTCAGTTGAAGCGGGCTCTTGCTTTCGGAGGGCTGATAAGTACCTGCCAGATTTAGGGTACGTTTATTTAAACGATCAATGGTAACATTAATATCAAACTGTTTTTTCTCTTGATTCCAGTCATTAATCCCCACAACATCACCCACAAGAAATTTATCCACCACCAGATTTTTGATAGTGATGTTATTTTGAAGGTAGACGTTTTGATAAATGTCTTTCACTTCTGCTTTGCCATTAACTACCCCACTTAACGAAGAAGCGCTTATCGCGTTTAGGATGCTTAAGTCGAGATTGTTTAATAACAAGGTAATAGTTTGTTGAGGATCGGAGGAAAGATTGCCGGCCAGTAATAGAGACTCTTCACCATTAAAGATTTTGAGGTTTCGAATTAGCCATTCCTTACCTTTCATTAAGGCATAATTATTATCACTTACCTGCCATTCCTTATCAAGAATTTGAAAGCGGGATGGCAGAATCTTGATACGCGTGCTATCAGAAAGGAAATCAATTTCAGATTGTAATCGAACATAATTAGTAGTGTTTTCCTGATCAAAATCCACATTAAGGTCAATGTGGTCCTCGTCCCATATCGCTTCTGAAAAGAAATTTTTTGTAATGAGGTTTTTGGCAATTACCTGCCGTTGAGAGTTTACCGATAATACTGCTAGCACACGGGTGCTATCTCGTATTTTGGAACCTGAGAACTCTATTTCCGTATCGATAATTTTTTTCCCAGCTACTTCAATGGTGTCAATTTGTGTAAAGGCTTGTAAACGTGATGTAAACCCGTTGGAGAACGATCCGTCAATATTTGTTTCACCCGATAATCCAAAATTGAGTTTTGTTAATGTTAATATCGGATTTATATCAATAAGGTTGATGTTAAATTTTGCATAATATTCTTGTGTGTCTATATTTTTATTTGCATAATAATTTATTTGCGCTTCTTTATCATTTCTAATGTTGAGTAAAAATTCATAGGTCAATCGTTGTAAATCCTTAAATAGTGTTGAGTAGTAATAATTACCAGTTAATTCAGCGTTCGCGTAATCGCTGCGAAGAAGTAGATTTCGCTCATTTTCTTTTAAGTGTGAACTAATGAAAATTGAATCGAGTACCAATTGTTGATCTTTATATTGAATTATAGAGTTGTGCAACGTAAGTTTTCCAAACAGACTATCCAGCGTAAGGCCCCTCGTATCAATGTCAACCTGAGAGCTTACAAAAAGATGTTCTTTCGTTAGCCCAATTCGTTGTGTAAACAGGGTATCCAATTTGGCTTTGATATTCACAAGCTCTTCACCTTTGCGAATATTTATAGATCCAGTGGCTTGTAGCTTTATATTGGGATCATTCACGATGACGGTACCATTAAATAATTGTCTGGCAAAGCGAGCATCTGTAGTGATGTTTACATAATTATACTTCTGAATGCCAATCGAATTTATTTTTCCGGTAAGTTGGAAATCGGTGGTTTCCTGGGTAAGACCTTTGCCTTTTATTCTACCGCTTAAACTTACTTTTTTAAAGCGTGAGGTATCATTGAGGGCAATGCCTAAGTCAAAATTATTGAGATTGAGGTTTCCGTCAAATGTAGATTGATCTATGTGGGCAGGATCGATTTTAAGATTAATGTCGGATCGGATTTGACCAAACTTTCCACGAAAATCTCCATTCGCTACAAAGTCATTTATAAATCCGGTAAATTTTCCAACTAGTTTAAATCGTTCAAATACAGAAAGACGGTTGTTAATATTATTAGGAAAGAGAAAGCCCAGATCTCGAATATCAATATGGCCCTCCTCTACATCCAGATTGATGAATGTTTCATTTATAGACGGTAGCCCATCCAGCTGCAGTTTCCCTTTGATTTTTGTGTTCCCAATTGTAACATCCATGTTTTGATAGGAGAAGCGAGACACTTTTCCATTGATGGTTCCATTGAGATACAGGGTTTCGGGTAGTGGTTTTACACCGGGGGTGAACAAAACTAAATCGTTAGGATGAATAGCTGTGTTGCGCAGTTGCAGCTTCATGGTTACCCGATTGTTGAAATCGTTTAGATCAGTAAGGCTTTTGTATTTAAAAATGAGGGTATCAGAGATGATGCTTTCGCCCAAACGGGCATTAAGCCCCAGGAACTCCATTGAATTTTGGGATAGCCGGAAAAAGGTTTTGAGATTATGAACCGAGAGGTTGCAATTTTTCTCTTCAGCAATTAGCGTATTCATAGTAAATTGTATCGTATCCCCAATAACCTGAAAGTTGTTGGCCTCGGCTTCATTGATGCCAATAAGAATGTGATTGTAATCGAACGCGTTGTGTAGCGAATCTTTTAATGGATCGTGTAACCTAAACTCGGTCTGCCGAATAACAATCTCACCAATATTTACCTTGGGAGATTTACCTTGTCCGGTTCCTGATGAAAGCTGCTTATTTATTTCAGCGATAAACTGATTGATATTCAGATCCCGTGAGGAATCGGGTTGCATGATTTTGACTAGATTAACGCTGCCGCTTTCTAAAATAACGCCATCGAGGTTTACATTGTTGTTTCTAAGTAGTGAGCTTAGACGGAAGTTGACATGAAGGCTTCCGGCTTCAATCATTTTATTTTGGGCAGGATCTGTAATTATAAGTCCCTCCACCTCAAGCCGATCGTACCAGATCAAGTATATGCGATCGTACGATATATCAAACCCTGAAATCAGGGAGAATTGTGTTGTTATTCTGTTGATGAGATTCTTTTGAACTGAAGGAATTTGAAGTAAGCCAAAACTCAATACAAAAAGGACGAGTGTAAAATAGGCTCCATATAATAGAATCTTTTTGATCCAGTTTAAAACGCGAATTTTGATAACTTGCAGTTTCATTTGCTAAAAATGCATCCTGTAATTCTTGCCATCGAGTCCTCCTGTGATGAAACTTCTGCTTCGGTTATTCAACATGGCAAGGTACTTAATAATGTAATTGCCTCACAAACAGTGCACCATAAATATGGCGGGGTAGTTCCTGAATTGGCTTCCAGGGCTCATCAAAAACAAATTCTACAGGTTGTTAAGGAAGCCATGGTATCCGCAAGGATTTCACAAAATGATTTAAATGCTGTTGCTTTTACACGTGGGCCTGGCTTATTAGGTTCATTGTTGGTAGGTGTATCGTTTGCAAAAGGAATGGCGGTCGCTTTAGGAATACCACTCATTGAAGTGAACCATATGGAGGCGCATGTCCTGGCGCATTTCATTGGCGAAAAGAATCCTACATTTCCTTTTCTGTGCTTAACTGTAAGTGGAGGCCATACTCAACTCATTCACGTTAAGGATTATCTTACTATGGAGGTAATCGGAGAGACGCGCGATGATGCTGTTGGAGAGGCTTTTGACAAGGCTGCAAAGATGATGGGCTTCCCTTATCCAGGTGGACCACTCATTGATCAATATGCGCAGTTAGGTAATTCCATGGCTTTTCAATTCCCTCACACATCTATGCCGGATCTTGATTTTTCTTTCAGTGGAATTAAAACTGCTTTTCTTTACTTTCTAAGAGACAATACAAAGTTAAATCCAAACTTTATTGAGGAGCATCGAAATGACATTTGTGCCAGCTTACAAAAGCATTTGATTTCCATGTTAATGAAAAAATTAAAACTGGCTTGCGACCAGACTGACATTAAACAGGTTGCTATTGCGGGTGGTGTGGCGGCTAATTCTGAACTTAGAAAATCAATAAATGAATTTTCACAAAAATTTGGATGGACTTCTTTTATTCCCGAGTTTCAATATTGCACCGATAATGCGGCCATGATAGCCATAGCGGCTCACTACAAATTTCTTAAGAATCAATTTAGCACACTGGATGTTGCACCCTTGGCGAATCTGCAAATTGGAGATTAAATGAAACTCATTTTTAAGCCTGGTGACCAGAAAGTATATCGCAAAAAGGTAGAATCTACCGATGTGGCTGCTTTTCATGGAGAGGTTTTACATCGGGTTTATTCTACCTTTGCGCTGGCGCGCGATTTCGAATGGTCATCGAGATTGTTTTTTTTAGAGATGAAGGACGCGGATGAAGAAGGCGTGGGTACATTTTTGAGCATTGAACATAAAAGCCCAGCGCGGGAAGGTGAGGAAGTAGTTATAACGGCAACTATTGAAGAGTTGAGGAGCAATGAATTGATTTGTAGCATTGAAGCCGTTTGTGGAAAGCGACTGATTGCTACGGGAAAAACGGGGCAGAAGATGCTTAAGTTAGAGAGACTGCAAACCCTATTTAATTTACGGTAGAAATGTAATTATGGCAGAGAAGCGATTTTCAGATACAATAAGCATTCGAAACCGGCAAGCCACGTTTCAATACGAGCTTCTTGATAAATATATTGCCGGGATTATGTTGCGTGGCACAGAGATTAAGTCGATTCGGGAAGGGAAGGTAAATTTGCAAGATGGCTATTGTTACTTTAGTAACGGAGAAATTTTTGCAAAGGGAATTAATATAACTCCGTATGCGCAGGGTACCCATTATAACCATGAGGCAGGGCGTGAGCGAAAACTTCTGATGAAGAAGTCGGAATTGAAAAAGCTGGAATCAAAAATTGAAGAGAAGGGATTGGCGTTGATTCCGATCAAGATATTTATTAATGATAGAGGTTTAGCTAAATTAGAGATTGCCGTGGCTCGTGGAAAGAAGACTCATGATAAGCGGGAAGGCATTAAAGAGCGGGATATAAAACGTGAATTAAGCAGAATTAAAATCGGATAATTGTATTTACATGGAAGTTTTGGGTTACGGAGTTTGTAGATTGTCATTGGTATCGGTTCGTCAAGCTCCGAAGGAGTACGCTCCATTGGTAACTCAATTATTATTTGGAGATCATTACGAAGTGATTAACGTTCCAGATAATAAAAATTGGATTTACATACGAATTCATTTTGATGGATCGGAAGGGTGGATTGATGCCGAGCAACATCATGGTATTACGCACGAATACTTTGAACAGATCAATAACGCCAATTTTAAGATTACTACAGACATAACGTGTGGCCTTCTATTTAAGAAAAGCCCCGTCACCATTTTAATTGGAAGTATTGTTCCGATTTCTAACTCCGAACTTTTTAAACTGGAAGAGCAATTTGCTTTTAATGGCGAGTCAAAAAGTTTGGGGCAAAAACGGGAAGTTGAATTCTTAAAGTCAATTGCGGTTAAATATTTAAACGCTCCTTATCTGGCTGGCGGCAAAAGCCCTTTTGGTGTAGACGCAGCCGGCTTTATACAAATGGTCTTTAAAATCTCGGGTAACATTTTGCCCCGAACCCTGGATAGACAAATATTAGAAGGTAAAAAGGTTTCAGGATTGGAAGATGCCCAGCATGGCGATGTTGCTTTTTTAAAGGGGAATTTAAATAACAATCTTCATGCAGGGATAATTCTGAATGATCAAAGAATTATACATGCCGATGGCAAAGTGCGGGTGGATCATCTTTTAGAAGAGGGTATCCTGCGGCAGGATTCTAAAATATATACCCATTCGCTCATAGAGATAAGGCGATTCCTTACTCCTTTGTAGTTTATCAGGGAGTGGTTATTTTGATAAACCCAAACTTTGGGATTATCTTTCACATCATGAATAGCCGGGTTTTGGTACTTAATCAGGATGATAGTCCACTCATGGTTTGTTCGGTTCAGCGCGCATTTGTGCTCGTGTACCTGAACAAAAGTGAGTTGGTGCGGCCTGCCAATGGGTATCGTTTAAACTCGGTGACCCAGTCGTTTCCCATGCCCTCTGTTATCCGGTTAAACCGATATGTGAATGCTCCGTATAAGGGTGTTAGTTTAACACGACAAAATGTTTTTAAGCGCGACAATTTTGAATGCCAGTACTGTGGAACGCGCAGAGATTTAACGTTAGATCATGTTGTCCCCAGTTCAAAAGGGGGTACCCATACCTGGGCTAATTTAGTAACCGCATGTAAACGGTGCAATGCAAAAAAAGGAGATTATACCCCGGAAGATGCTCAAATGGTTTTGAAACGGAGACCCTATAAACCTTCTTACGCACTTTTCTTGCGCGATGGAAATATTCAACAGACCGAGTGGGATGAGTATTTGGATTGAGATTCAATCCTATTTCAGAAATCAGAAACTCAAAGTAAAGACTGTCTTCACATCCAATTCAGATTTTACGGATAAAGCTCCGTTATGCATTTGCATGATTTGCCTTGATAAAGCAAGGCCAATACCGGATCCGGTTTTTTTGGTGGTAAAGAAGGGAATAAAAATTCGCTCGATGGCTTCGGGAATAATACCAGGACCATTATCAATTACTTCAATTAATACGCTATTGTTCTGGTAGCGACCTACCACTTCAATTCGAGCCGATGGTGTGTTCTCTAATGCCTCTATGGCATTTTTTACCAGGTTGATTAACACTTGTTCTATCATTTCTGTATCAACCTGTACAGTCAGATACTCAGATTCCCATTTGTAACTGAAATCTATCTCCGTTTTTTTAAGCTCTGGCTTTAGCAACTGGGCAACTTTTTCAATCAAATCCTTTACGCCCACGGTCGCTATTTTTGGTTGCGGAAGGGAAGTGTATTCGCGGTAAGCATCAATAAACTTAATAAGCCCTTTACTCCGGTTTTCGATCGTATTTAATCCTTCGCGTAAATCATCGGCTCCTTCAGCTTTTAATTCATAGACATCCTCTTTTTTGGTTAAATCCTGTTCTAAGATTTCCCGTAAGGTAGAAGTAAGGGATGAGATAGGCGTAATGGAATTCATGATTTCATGACGCAACACGCGGGTAAGGTTTTGCCACGATTCCAATTCCTGCTTCTGAAGTTCCGTTTGAATATTTTGAAGAGTAACTAGCTTAACAGTGTTTCCACGAATTCTTAATTCGGTAGCTTGCAGGGTAAGCAAATACTCCTGACCTTCCTTATAAAGTTCACTTTTGCCAGACTGTACATCAATAAGCACTTGATAAAGTTTTGGATTTTCTTTTTCCAGTTCATGTATATTCTTGAGATTGGCAATACCAACAAACCGCTTGGCATTTGCATTCATCAACTGCACATTTCCTTCCAGATCAAAAGAAATGATTCCCGTGCGCACTTGCTGAACGATCGTATTGAGGTATTGCCAGTGTTCTTCTTTTTCAGATCTCGCTTTTCTAAAAGCCTCCAGTACTTCGTTAAAAGCGGTATTTAATTCGCGAAAGCTTTTGCCCAGTTTATTATCATTGGCAAAGCCAGAAATAAAATCAGAATATTTTACGGATTCCAGAAATCGCGTGAGTTTACGATTTGTTTGGGAAGTGAATCGATAGAGTTCTACAAACTGGCCAACAATAATCAAAACAGTTAGTGCGGCTGCAAAAATCATGTTAGGCTGGCCACCCATATACACAAAAAGTGTCATCACCAACCCCAGTAAGATTATCCGAAGTGCAACCCGAAAACGAAAGTCATTAAAGCCCATTTTATAATTACGATGTTAGATTGACTTATATAATTACGATTGCTGAATTACGATTTACGAATGGTGCGATTAATTGTTTGTTTAACGTAGAGATTTTAATTCATAATTCTAAAATCGTAATTCGTAAATTTAAAGTCCGTGTTTTTCTAGTCTTCGATACAAGGAGGATCGGGTAAGGCCTAACTCGGCAGCCGCCTGTGTAATGTTGCCATTGTACTTTTTAAGCACTTTGCGGATCAGTAATTTCTCCACCTCATCCAGATTAAATTGATCTAGGTTAATCTGTTGGTCGGTCTCTTTAGTTACCGGAGTCGCGAAATTAAAATCTTCGGGTTGCAGTACGGAAGAGTTACTTAATATGATGGCTCGCTCTAAGGAGTGCTGTAACTCACGAATATTACCGGGCCACGGGTGTTTAGTCATTCGAGTCATCGCGCCTTCGCTGATCTTCGAAATAGTTTTTCCGTAGCGGGATGCATAAAGCTTGAGGAAGTGGTAGGCCAGGAGCGGAATATCTTCCACGCGATCGCGCAAGGGAGGAATTTCTATTTCGATAGTATTAATGCGATATAACAAATCTTGCCGAAACCGATTTTCCTTTACCATTTCATAGAGTGGCAAATTGGTAGCGCAGATTAAACGCAAGTCTATTTGTGTTTCTTTGTTGGAGCCAACCCGGTTAACCTTCTTATTTTGAATAGCTGTAAGGAGTTTAGCTTGTAACGGCATGGATAAGTTACCAATCTCATCGAGAAACAAAGAGCCTTGATTCGCTAACTCAAACCTGCCAGCACGGTCTTCTTTAGCATCGGTAAACGATCCTTTCTTATGGCCAAAGAGTTCACTCTCAAACAAAGTTTCTGTTATCGATCCCAAATCCACACTTACAAACGATTCACTTTTTCGGGCAGAGTTTCTATGAATGGCACGCGCAATCAACTCTTTGCCTGTTCCATTTTCGCCAAGAATCAATACGTTGGCGTCTGTATGCGCTACCCGTTCGATGGTTTGAAAAATTCGTTGCATGATTTGGCTTTGGCCAATGATGTCGCTGTATTTTTCGTTGATCGACTGGTTGATTTCCTCATTCTTAATTTTAAGTGACTGCACCTGATCGCGCGATTCTCTCAACCGCATGGAAGAGTATAGCGTTGCTAATAGTTTTTCATTTTCCCAGGGTTTTAAAACAAAGTCAGTGGCTCCGGCTTTAATTGCCTTTACTGCCATCTGTACATCACCATATGCTGTAATCAACACGACCACCGCTGAAGGATCAATACTTAAAATCCGCTCAAGCCAATAATACCCTTCACTACCACTGCTTACATCTTTGGTGAAGTTCATGTCCAATAAGATTACATCGTAATCTTCATTGCTCATAAGAGCCGGTATGGCTTCCGGGTTTTTCTCAATGTCAACCTGTGCCACATGGCGTTTCAGGTACATCTTTGCTGCCTTCAATAGATCCTCGTTGTCGTCAACGATCAAAATCTTTCCGTGTTTGGATTCAGCCATAAGTGGATTCAAGTTTTAAGCTTGTGGGCAGTTGGGCAATATTAGTACCGGATTAGTGATGCTTTAAATTACGCCAGTTCGCAAGTCTATCGGGTTGAAAGATAAATATTCTTGTCCGCAATCGGACAGTTACGTTCACATCTGAACTCAGAATAACAAATATTTCCATAAAAAGGCACCTTTTCTAAGTCAATTCCCGTTGGCACGCTTGTTGGCAAGTGCAGGAAGGAATTAAGAATATACGTTTTACCCGAGTTATACGGACCCATGGACAAGAAGATTGCTAAAAAGAACTGGACCCTGAAGAAAATCGCTACGTATGGCGGTATTGCCTTGCTCGTCTTTTTTATCGCCTATCAATTTATTTTTGCTGACCGCAGGTCAACGTTTAAAACGGATAAAGACAAGCTTACAATCTCCACTGTACAACGCGGTGAGTTCAAAGAATTTATTCCACAAACAGGTACGGTAGAACCTGCTCGCACCGTATATCTGGATGCGATTGAAGGTGGAAATATTAAAAACATCGTGAGCGAAAGTGGTAAGATGTTAAAGAAAGGCGATGTGATTTTGGAACTTACCAATCTAAACCGTGAATTAACGGTGCTTCAGCAGGAAGCCTCTTTTAACGAAAGTATTAACAGAGCTCGGGAGACCCGATTGCAGATTATGCGGAATGACCTGGAGCAACAGCAACAGCTCGCCCTTATTGAAAATCAATTACAGATACTGGAGCCGCAGTACATACGCCAAAAGCAATTGTTCGAAAAGAAGCTAATTGCCAAGCAAGAGTTTGAGCAGACAGAGGCAAACTACAATTACAATTTGGAGCGCAGAAGAATTACCTATGCAGCTTACCGTGCTGATTCAATTGATCGCATCCGCCAATTAAAGTTTACTTCTGAATCAGAACAGAAAATGATGATTAGTTTAAATGGTTTATCCAAAATTCTGGACAACCTTGTTATCCGCGCTCCTATTGATGGACAACTTTCCACTCCGCATTGGGAGATAGGACAATCCGTAAGTCAAGGTCAGCGATTAGGACAGGTTGATATTGTGGGAGCCTATAAAGTGCGGGTGCCTATTGATGAATTGTATTACCCAAAAATATCGGTGGGCTTGCCATCAACTACAACATACGCAGGGAAAGACTACAGGTTAGTGATCAATTATATCTATCCAACCATTCAAAACGGAAGGTTTGAAGTGGATATGGATTTTGATGGCGAAACGCCTAATGATATCCGAAGAGGACAATCGCTACGCTTGCGCATTGAACTTGGCCAGGCATCGGAAGAGTTATTGCTGCCAGTAGGTGGATTTTATAAAGATACGGGTGGCAATTGGGTGTTCGTTTTGGATAGTGATGACAAGGCCGTGCGGAGAAATATTAAACTTGGGCGGAAGAATACCGAGAATTTCGAAGTGCTGGAAGGACTTCAGCCGGGCGATCGGGTTATTACTTCATCGTATGAGAATTTTGGCAACAACGAAGTTTTAATACTTAATTAAATAAAATGTTGACGACTTTATCTGATATATGCAACCATTTGAAAATATAGGCGTCTAATACAATGAAAATTGCAAGTTCAGGTAACCTTTGAAAAGAAATCAAGTACTCAATAAAAACTATTACCCCAAATAATACATCTAACACTAAACTGGACAAGTCATGATTAAATTAAAAAACTTAGAAAAAGTTTATACAACCGAAGAAGTGGAAACCACTGCGCTAAACAGCATCAATCTTGAAATTAAGGATGGTGAGTTTGTAGCTATTATGGGGCCATCAGGTTGTGGTAAATCTACCTTGCTTAATATCTTAGGCTTACTCGATAATCCCTCGAGTGGCGAGTATCATTTTGGTGAACACGAGGTTGCGAAATATTCTGAGCGTCAGCGCGCCCAGTTACGCAAAGGTTCAATCGGATTTGTATTCCAAAGCTTCAATTTGATTGATGAATTAACCGTTTTCGAAAACGTTGAACTTCCTTTGTTATACTTAAAAGTACCTTCAGATGAACGCAAGAGACGTGTAGAAGAAGTGCTGGAGCGCATGAACATCATGCATAGAAGAAATCACTTTCCGCAGCAACTATCCGGTGGACAGCAACAGCGTGTGGCCATTTCAAGAGCTATTGTTGCCAAGCCTAAGGTAATTCTTGCGGATGAACCTACGGGTAACCTAGATTCTGCCAATGGTGAAGAAGTTATGAAGTTGCTTTCTCAATTGAATGAAGAAGGCACAACGGTAATTATGGTTACACACTCACCGTATGACGCAAATTACGCACACCGAATCGTCAACTTGTTTGATGGTAAAGTGGTGACGGAGAATATCAAAGAACAATTTCACGTTTAGTATTTAAGATTTCAGGGACTTGCTTCCTGATTCGTTCTTCATAGTTTAGGTTTAGGTTAAGTAGGGCTCATTCTGAATCAGGATGGGCCTTATTTTTTTTATTGATTGAACCAAGAATGAACACCCCGATGTGCAGATCTGAACAATAGCTGACCTAAGCCAATAAGCTTTAATTAGATTTTATTCTAATTTCGATGTATTTAAGTTTAGATAAGCATTGGCATATATCTTGGATCAAAGATGCAACCCCATACGCTGGTTGTCAGTCTTTATATCTTTAAAAGTTATCTTATGATTAAAAACTATTTACTGATAACCCTTCGCAGTCTTACCAAAAACAAGTTTTTCATTTTTGTCAATGTATTTGGTATGGGTATCGCCATTGCGTGTTGTATTGTTGCTTATTTTAACTACGATTTTAATAGAAGCTTTGATTCTTACCACACCCAGGCATCTACTATTTATAGGGTTAATTCGGTACGTGAATTTCAAAATGAATTAACCGCCTATGGGTATGTGCCCATGGGTATGGGAAATGCGATCAAGCAGAATATCTCAGACTTTGACAACGTAATTCGATACTCGCCTGGGGGAGCTAATTTTAGAATAGGCGAAGAGTTATTCAATAATGAACTGATGTATGTTGATGCCTCCTTATTCGAAGCGTTTACTTTTGAATTTGTAGAAGGTTCTGGTGCAATAAAAGACAAGAGTCAGATACTCATTAGCGATAAGCTGGCTGAAACATACTTTGGCTCAGATAAGGCATTGGGAAAACCGATAACTCAATTATTGGACAGTGGCCGGTTAAAGGAATTTTCCGTTGCCGGAGTATTTAAATTGCCGCCTTCCAATTCAAGTTTTTACGGCAGTGCGTATGTGATGTTTGATAATCAGTTTGAAGAAGGGGCGGCTGATTACACCGAGAATAGCTGGCGACATCGATCAACACTTTTTGTTCAGGTAAAAGATCCCAAGCGAATTCCGGTTATTGAGGGATTGTTGACGCCCTATGCCGAAAACAATAATAAGATCCGTGAAGATTTTATAATCCGGAAGTTTGAGATTGAATCGTTCGTTGGTATGGCAGTTCGTGATAGCTATAATGAGAAACCCGGGTCATGGACACGGGATGCATCACCCATTGCGGCTGTAATGGGTATTGGTATGATGGGCATTTTTGTTTTGCTAATTGCCTGCTTCAATCTTACCAACACCGCAGTAGCCATCTCATCGCGCAGATTAAAAGAAATTGGAATTCGGAAGGTAATGGGCAGTTCGCGGGCACATTTGATTTTTCAATTTATTGGAGAAACAACATTGATCTGTCTGTTGGCGTTGATTGTGGGTGTGTTGTTAGCCGATTTTTTACTTATTCCCGCTTTCAACAAAATGTGGCCAGACATAAAGTTAATATCAGATTACTTTAGTCGCCCTGACTTTCTGATTTTCACAGGGATCACCCTCCTCTTTACAAGTTTACTGGCAGGAAGTTACCCTGCTTTTTATATTAGCCACTTTCAACCCACCCAAATTTTAAAGGGTAAGCTTAAGTTTGGAGGTACCAATTACTTTACCCGGATTTTGTTAACCATGCAGTTTGCCATTTCTTTAATTGCCATTGTGTGCAGTTTCGCTTTTATCGAGAATGCCAAATTTCAACGTGAGTTTGATTTAGGTTTCAATAAGACTGATTTGGTTTTCACTTATTTGAACAACCGCTCGGAATATGAAACTTACCGAAATGTTCTTTTAGAGAATCCTGAGATTATCTCCATTGCGGGGTCGCAACATCACATCAATTCCAATTACTTTAATGATCCGATAAAGCACGATGAAAAGGAGATTGAAGTGGATATCCTAAATGTGGATCATGATTACATTGAAACTGTTGGACTTACATTATTAGAAGGGCGGAACTTTAAAAAGGATTCTGAATCCGACCGAAAGGAATCAGTAATTGTCTCTGAGGAGTTAGTTAGAAAGTTGGGAATGAAGGACGCGCTTGGGAAGGAAATAATCTGGATGGACACTGTGAAGTATTATGTAGTTGGCGTTATTAAAGATATATATAATAATGGACTATGGAATGAAATGCAGCCGGTAATGCTTCGCTATGGTGCAGCAGAAGTTGTTAATCACATTCTGGTGAAGGCTCCTGCCGATAAGGTTGTGGCAACTAATAAATTTATGGAGGCTAAGTGGAAAGAATTGTTTCCAAACAGAACTTACAATGGCCGGTTTATGGATGAGGAAATAGTAGAAGCGAATACAGTTAATAATAATATTGTAACCATGTTCACATTCCTGGGTGTTGTGGCGCTTTTACTTTCGGCCACCGGATTATTTACGTTGGTATCCCTTAATATAATTAAAAAGATGAAAGAGATAGGTGTTCGAAAAGTGTTAGGCGCTTCGGTAAGCAACATTTCCAGAGTAGTTAATAAAGAATTTGTAATCATTCTTTTGATAGCCTCCGTATTGGGTTCGTTGGCTGGCGCCTGGATGTCTGAAATGCTTATGAGTAGTATCTGGGACTATTACCAAAAGGCAACCCTTGCTACTATGGTTATTTCCGCATGCATTTTGTTTTTCACATCTTTTCTGTCAATCGGATATAAGATATATAAAGCGGCAACCTTAAATCCTGCTCACGTACTTCGCGATGAATAATATTTGTTTCGGACTGTAACTAAAGTATATCTGACATCGTCTAAGCTATACCTAAACTAAGGCAAATCTCTTCAGAGGAGATGCAACCTATTGTCCATTTGTCAGCATCTGATTTTAAAGATTAATAACCATGCTTAAAAACTATTACAAAGTTGCTATTCGCAACATCCTGAAGTACAAGCTATTTTCAGCCATCAATATTCTGGGCATGACCATTGGAGTCACATCTTGCTTGATGATCATCTTATATGTCTCGAACGAACTCAGCTACGATAATTTTCATCCGGATGCAGATCGTATTTTTCAGGTTGGATTAAATGGCAAAATTGGCGGGCAGGATATTCGGGTTGCCAACACGTGCCCACCTATGGCAGCAGCCTTAGTAGCGGAAATTCCAGAAGTGGCGGATGCGACAAGAATCTACCAGATTTATGAGTCTGTAATTAGAAATGGTGAAATAATTTTTACAGAGGAAAAAGTGTTTGTTGTTGATTCAAACTTTTTTCAATTCTTTGGATATAAACTCAAAGCAGGAGACGTAACCTCAGTTTTGAATGAGCCTAACACCGTGGTGCTTACTGAACCCATGGCGCACAAATATTTTGGTGATGAAAATCCGATAGGGAAATTATTGATTATCGGTGATGAGAATAAGACTTACAAAGTGACGGGTCTTGCAGAAAATCCACCAGCTAATTCTCACTTTAGCTATAACTTTCTGGTTTCATCTGTCTCAAACGAGCGACTCAAAAGTGACATATGGCTTAATAACTTTATGTATACATATTTCAAAGTTCAACCCAATGCTGCAGCAAATCAGGTGGAGGCTAAATTTATTCCCCTTGTAGAAAAATATATTGGTCCTGAGTTGGAGCGGTTTATGGGTACAACCATTAAGAAGATGCAGGAGTCAGGCGGTGCCTATGGATATTATGCAACGAACGTTAAAGATATACATCTGCATTCTACCTCACAAGGAGATCTGGAACCGGGCGGTAATATGATGTACGTGTATTTCTTCAGTGGTATCGGATTGTTTATTATCATTATAGCCTGTATCAATTTCATGAATTTATCCACGGCACGTTCGGCTGGTCGTGCGAAGGAAGTTGGCCTACGAAAAGCATTGGGATCACTGCGTGGCCAAATGATTGGCCAGTTCATGGCTGAGTCTATACTTTATAGTGCATTGGCAGTAGTGTTGGCTTTGGCGGCTTGTTACTATTTATTGCCATTCTTTAATACACTCTCGGGAAAGGAATTAGGTATGGCAGTATTTCAGACCCCTTGGTTTATTGCTGGTATTGTAGCGCTTGTATTTTTTATAGGTATTGTATCAGGAAGTTACCCAGCCTTCTATCTTACTTCCTTTAGTGCTGTAGAAGTATTGAAAGGAAAAGTTCGTGCTGGGGCTAAAAGTAAAGGTATCCGCAGTTTTTTGGTTGTATTTCAATTCGGCCTTTCTATTTTCCTAATCATTTTTACGGTTGTTGTTTTCCAACAGATACAATATCTGCAAAAGAAGAATTTGGGAATTGATAAAAACAACGTGATGATTTTGGATAATACAGGTAGGCTAGGTACTAATAAGGAAGCTTTCAGAAATGGGTTGACTGAATTAACGGGTATCAGTAAAATCAGTTATACCAATAATACATTTCCGGGTGTAAATAATACAACCATATTTAAAACAGCCGACTCCGAGCAGGATCATGTTATGGGCGTATATTATGCCGATTATGATCATCAGGATGTGCTTCGCTTTGAATTGAAAGACGGTCGCTATTTTTCAAAAGATTTTGCTTCAGATTCGATGGCTATTTTGTTGAATGAAGCAGCCGCAAAAGAATTTGGGTTTGAAAATCCGGTCGGAGAGGAAGTCCTTTACAATAATGGCCGTCAGGCATTCCAAAAATATAAAGTGATTGGTGTAATTAAGAATTTCAATTTTGAATCCTTTAAAGAGCAGGTTAGACCGTTATCAATATTATTGTCTCAAAATGATAATAATCTCCTTGTTCGATATGATGGAGATGCTTCAACACTTATTCCTAAGGTTGAAAATTTATGGAAGCAGTATGCGCCCAACGAACCCTTTCAATATTCTTTTTTAGATGAAAATTTCGATCGCTTGTTCAGAGCTGAACAACGGATGGGAAAACTATTTAGTGTATTTTCGAGTCTTGCCATATTTATAGCTTGCCTTGGCTTGTTTGCACTGGCCGCTTTCACCACAGAGCAACGTACTAAAGAAATCGGTGTGCGCAAGTCGATGGGTGCTTCTGTGTTTAGTTTATCAATCTTACTTTCGAAGGAGTTTACCAAACTGGTGGTTATTGCCTTTATTCCTGCAGCTATACTGGCATGGTATATCTCCGATACCTGGCTAAACGGATTTGCTTATCGCGTTGAAATCAATCCCATTGTTTTCGTATTGAGCGGAGTAGCAGCCATCGTCATAGCGTGGCTTACCGTTAGTTACCAATCCATTAAAGCAGCTACGGCTAATCCGGTTGAGTCCTTGCGGTATGAATAACAAATTAACATCCAACATTTACAAGTGTAAAAGCAACCTGTAACAGGATTTAGGCGTCTAAATGGAAATGTAAGTTATGCTGAAAAATTACTATTTGGTTGCCCTGCGTACTATGCGCAAGCACAAGTTATTCTCTGTTATTAACATCGTGGGCCTTGTAATTGGTATGACTTGCTGCCTGCTGATTTTTGTGTATGTGCAGGATGAATTGAGCTATGATCGCTTTCATAAAAATTATGAGAACATTTATCGGATAGCCTTGCATGGCCGTATTTCAGGCCAGGAAATACTTACTTCTAATTCCAGTCTCCCGCTTGCGCAAGCTATGCTTACCGAAATTCCTGGCGTGGAAGAAGTAATTCGCCTTAAGCCCGCCAACGGAGGAGGTGGTATGGCTGTCCGTTTTGAAAACCTTTCTTTTCTGGAAGATAAAATCTTTTATGCTGACTCTAATTTTTACAGTTTTTTCAGCTTCAGACTTTTAAAAGGTGATGTTAACACAGCGTTGAAGGAACCAAACTCGGTTGTTATTACTGAAGCTATTGCAAAAAAGTATTTTGGTAACGAAGAGCCTTTGGGTAAAACGCTTGTTATTGGTGTCAATAAACTGGCTTGCAAAGTAACAGGAATTACAGAAGAGGCACCTTCAAATTCACATTTCCATTTTAATGGAATTATTTCCTACGTAACGGTTGAAAAGGATTATTTTCAGGGATGGACAGGTAATTCGTGGCAAACCTATCTGAAGAAAAATCCAAACACGTCAACACAAGAAATAAATACGAAGCTTGAAGCGGTTGTTGACAAGTATATTGGTAAAGAATTGGAAGAAGGACTTGGTATAAGTCTTTCCGAATTTCATAAGCAAGGGGGTATCTATAGTTACTACATTTATCCACTTGCCGACTCGCATTTGAAGGCGGGGTTACCCGATGATATAGAACCAGCAGGCAATATATCTTACGTTTACATTTTTTCGGGAGTAGGAATTTTCATTTTGCTTATTGCCTGCATAAATTTTATGAATCTCTCAACAGCCCGATCGGCTGGTCGTGCAAAAGAGGTTGGGCTAAGAAAAACGCTCGGGTCGGCCCGGAGTCAAATGGTTATTCAATTTTTGTCCGAATCTTTCATGTATAGTTTTGTAGCTATTGCCTTGGCTATTTTATGTAGCTTTTTGGTATTGCCTCAATTCAATCTACTTTCCGGTAAGCAGCTTGCTTTGGATGTTTTTCAATCACCCTTGTTTATTGCCGTTGCGGTAATTTTAATTGTGTTAGTAGGTTTAGTGGCCGGAAGTTACCCGGCACTCTACCTCACTTCCTTTAAACCTGTTGAGGTATTGAAAGGCAAGGTTCGTGCAGGGATGAAGAGCAAGGGGGTGCGAAGTTCCTTGGTTGTATTTCAATTTGCAGTGTCCACCTTCCTTATCATTGCAACCGTTGTTGTATTCAATCAATTGAATTACATGCAATCGAAAAATCTTGGATTGGACAAGCAGAATGTTGTGGTTATTTCAGGTACATCCATTTTAGGACCCAACCGCGAAGCTTTTAAAAACTTGTTGTTAAGACAAACAGGTATTCAAAGTGCCAGTTACACCAACAACACTTTTCCAGGCATGGATAATACAACTATTGTAAGACAAAAAGGAAATGATATCGATCATTTGGTTGGTAAATACAATGCTGATTGGGATCACTTAGATGTAATGAAGTTTACTTTAGTAGAAGGTCGTTTCTTTTCCAGAGAATTTGCAACAGACACTGCGGCAGCTGTAATCAATGAAGCGGCCGTGAAGGAATATGGATTTCAAAATGCTATCGGAGAAGAACTTTTAGACTTTAATAGTGAAACACCAGAAACAGTTCACATCGTTGGCGTTGTTAAGGACTTTAATTTTGAAACACTTCAAAACACCGTCCGTCCTTTAGTAATTCGTTTCACCGATATTTCGCGAAATTTGTTAGTACGCTACGAGGGTGATCCCAAGCAGGTGATAGCCTCTATAGAATCAAGTTGGAAATCGATGGCACCCGGAGAACCCTTACAATATACATTTATGGATCAGAACTTTGATGCATTGTTTCGTTCTGAGATGCGACTGCGAGATATCTTTATTGTATTCTCATCATTAGCAATCTTTATTGCTTGTCTGGGGTTGTTTGCGCTAGCAGCTTTTACTACAGAGCAACGCACCAAAGAAATAGGTGTGCGTAAAGCGATGGGAGCTTCCGTACTCGGTCTTACACTTCTCTTGTCGAAAGAGTTTACACGATTGGTATTGATTGCCATTGTGCCCGCTGTGGCGGCTGGTTGGTATGTTTCCAATTGGTGGCTGGAAGGTTTTGTTTATCGAACTGAACTTAGTCCACTGATTTTTGTCGGGTGTGCGTTGGTTGCCATTGTAATTGCCTGGGTTACGGTTTCTTTTCAATCTATCAAAGCGGCTAAAATAAATCCTGTCAACTCTTTACGCTACGAATAGGCCAGTCATCAAAAACTCAGATAAACGATAATACATTATTATTAATTCTGCTTTCTCTTAGGTAATTTACTTTCATAAAGTAAACCCCATGAGAAAGCATTTTTTATTTATTGGCCTTTGCCTCCTTGTTCATCCTCTTTTATCACAATCCTTTGATCCTAAGCTCTTCTCTAAATTGGATTTCCGGTTTATAGGACCCGATGGAAACCGTATGATTGCCGTTGCCGGTGAACCAGGTAATCCCAATGTATCGTATACGGGTGCAGCATCGGGGGGTGTGTGGAAAACAGAGGATGCGGGGATAACCTGGAAATCTATTTTTGATAAAACCGAAGACTCATCGATTGGTGCTCTGGCTGTGGCGCCTTCTTCGCCTAAACAAGTATGGGTAGGTACCGGTGAAACTTTTCTTATTCGGCCGGCTCATGCCGTGGGTAACGGTGTGTATAAATCTTCTGATGCCGGAAAAACCTGGAAAAACATGGGGCTCGAAAAAACATTTCGCATCAGCCGTGTGATTGTTCACCCCACCGATACCAATACAGTTTATGTTGCTTCGATGGGTCATGCGCATGGACCGCAACAAGAAAGAGGAATATTTAAAACAACAGACGGTGGAAAGACTTGGGGACAAGTTCTTTTTGTAAATGAAAATACAGGGGCATCGGACATGAGCATCGATCCAAAAAATCCTGAAACTTTGTTCGCGGCTATGTGGCAAGCAGACATTCGTACCTGGAACCTGAATAGTGGGGGCGAAGGCAGTGGAATTTACCGTTCGAAGGATGGTGGTAAAACGTGGGAGCCATTACGCAACGGACTTGAAAGTGGCCCGACTCATCCGGTAGGAAAAACTTCTGTAGATGTCTCTTATACAAATCCAAAAAGAGTTTATGCTTTGGTGGAGGATACGGAGCCACGGCTATATCGTTCGGATGATGGTGGTGACAGTTGGAAACTAATGCAGAAAGATCACTCCATGGGCCAACGAGCTGGATATTATACAAGGCTTAGGGTTTCAACAGCCAATGAAGATGAAGTGTATACCATATGTGTGGGAATAAAAAAATCAATCGATGGGGGAAAAACATTTGTGAAAGATTTTAATCAGTGGGCACCCGGTGGTGATAATCATGATATGTGGTTTGATCCAAAGGATGGCAATCGGATTTTATGTGCCCATGATGGATGTCTTAATATGACATACAATGGAGGTAAGAGTTGGCGCAACATTAATCTGCCTATTGCACAGATGTATCACGTGGCTGTGGATGATCGCGTTCCTTATTGGGTATATGGAAACCGACAAGATGCATGGTCGTATCGCGGACCCAGCCGATATTTAGGAGGATACAATATACCCTTGGGTGTATGGCATGGCACAGGTGGTTGTGAAAGTGGCTTTGCACAGCCCGATCCGTTTGATAATAATATAGTGTGGTCTGGATGTTATGATGGCGGCCTCGATATTTTTGATCTCACCACCATGCAATCGCGCGATGTGCGGGTGTGGCCACAAACACAAATTGGTGCAACTCCAGCCGATGCTAAATATCGTTGGCATTGGAATTTTCCAATGGTGTTATCCAAGCATGTAAAAGGAAGAGTTTGGGTGGGTAGTCAATATGTTCATGAAACCAACAATGGGGGCCAGGGCTGGCAGGTAATTAGTCCTGATCTTACCACCAACGATAAAACACATCAGAAAAATTCTGGTGGCATGGCCAGCGATAACCTGATGACCTGGGATGGTTGTGCACTTTTCTCAATGGCTGAGTCACCCGTTAAGGAAGGTGTACTGTGGACGGGAAGTAACGATGGACAGGTCCAAGTAACGCAAGATGGCGGCAAAACCTGGACAAACGTATCGGCCAACATGCCTGGGTTACCAACATGGGGAACTATCCGTCATATAGATGCTTCCTATTTTGATGCGGCCACTTGTTATGTTGCTGTAGATGCGCATTATGTGGGTGACTTTGGAACCTATGTTTATAAGACGACCGACTATGGAGCCACATGGAAGCGGTTGGAAATAAATCTGCCAGCCAACAACTCAAATTTTGTAAATCAAATTAAAGAAGATCCTGACAAGAAAGGATTACTTTATTTGGGAACAGAAAAGTCGTTATACTTTTCGCCCGATGATGGTAAGAATTGGATTCACTTAAAAAATAATTTACCACCTGTTCCCATTTTTGGGATTGAAATTCAGCGCAACTTTAAGGATCTGGTAATCGCCACGTATGGTCGTGGGTTTTATATTTTGGATGATGTTACCCCTATTCGGGAATTTACCGATCAAGTTCGAAATTCGGATGCCCATTTATTTTCGATAAGGAAGGCTTATCGATTTCAGGCCATCAATGGAATTAAAACAGACGATAGTTATGTATCAGGTAGAAACCCACCGGAGGGAGCTTCTATCAATTACTATTTAAAAGAAAAATCGAAAGACTCTGTTGAACTGTTGGTGATGAATTCCAGAAATGAAACCATCAGAAAGGAAAAGGTATTAAACAAACCGGGCATTAATCGTATGTGGTGGGATTTACGATTGCAGCCTTATGAGTTTCCGAAATTAAGAACTAAACCTAAAGGCAAGGATTGGGTAACACTTGATGAAAAGGGCGAGCGTAATATGTTTATCTATGATTTGGATATTGGTCCGGGGCAAACGCCCCCTTTAGTGCCACCCGGAACGTATACGGTTGTATTAAAAGTTAATGGAAAGGAATACAAACAATCGCTGGTAGTAGTTAAAGATCCTAATACAAAAGGTACCGAAGCAGATATTCTAAAACAATATAGTTTCGGTGTTAAACTATATAATGCCACGAAGAATACCTTACAATTAATTGATGAGATGGAGCGAATGCGTGCACAACTAGTAGCCCGTATCAAGGATAAGAAGTCTCCGACATTGGAAGAAAAAATATTTCAGTTAGAGGCTCAACTTCATGATGTTTATGCAACCGGAGCCCGGATGGATATTTTTCGGAACCCGCCACAGGTGTTAGAGAGACTTTTAGCCATGGCCAAAGAGGGACAGATTTCCAGTGCTGATGCGCCACCCACCGACCAGCAGCAGGAAGTACTGGCTATTGAAACTGACAAGCTGGCGGCCGTTCAAAGTCAATTTGAAATAATTATGAAATCGCCCGAAATAAAGAAAATTGAAGGAAAATGAGCTATCAATATTAAGTTTTTTGAACTGCTTGGTTATGCAGAATCAACCCAATAATTTAGGGTTAAAGTAAAAGTTTATGGAAAAGTTAGTTATAAAAGGAAAGAAGGAAATTCGACTTATGTTAGCCGATTCATTGCATCAGGCCGTTTTGGCTTTGGGAGTAACCAAGTCAAAAAAGAGAACCGAAAAGATCATCAATAAATCAGCACGAAGAATTGCAGAATTGGTCGCAACCCAAATGAAAAAAGAATTAAAGAAAATTAAGAAAACCAAAATTAAACTTCCAAAAGCACTTAAAGAGAAGAAAATTAAAAAAGTAAAACTACCGGAAATGGAGACAGCTTAACCTTGTAACTTATTCTAAGGAAAAAGGGGCTCGCGATGAGCCCTTTCTCTTTTGTGGTAGATCAAGCAATAGCCCGTTAGTTGGTGGCACCAAAAACTCATTGAATCAGTTGCTTATAGACAGCATTAATAAAGGGACGCCAACGCAGTGAATTGATAATTTTTAATTCCTCTGCAAACGTAGTCTCTTCATCAAGGAACGAAAATAATAAAGAGATACTATTCTTGGTATACATGTTTGAAAAAATCTCTTCTCCTAAATCATTATGGTTAAAAAGTACATGTAGAAATAATGTGTCATACTTTTTAAATCGTCTTTTAAAGAGATCGTGGCTAGGTAAATGTTTATTTTTAATGTTGTTCACTATTCTTTTACTAAAGCGTTCTGCATTTTTAAACGAGTATCCTGAAGAACCTTTCACCCATGAGCCTGCTGTTCCAATTTTAGTTACCGATTTGTTGTTGGCATTGTGGAATGGATAATTACTCATTGGAATAATTCCCTTTTCTGTATCGAAAATAGAATACTCCGAACAACCAAGCACTTGCTCAATGTACTTTTTTATGTAAGAGTCGTATACTTGATCGGCAACCAGAGAAGGAGAAAAGAAGGTAAACTCAATCAAGGCTTTTTTAGCAGTATAAGGAAGAACATAGGTAAAACTTGTAGATTCTGGATACTTTAATCTAAAATCCATCATCACAAATGAATCTGGATTGAACACGTCTTCTTTCGTTTCAATTATCCATCCTTTGAAATGTTGAATCAGGTTTATATGCTTTTCATTCTTATAGAAGTTGGGTGTTATTCGGCTGTCAAAAATATGGAAAGCAGAATAATTATTTTTGGTAGTAACTATCTTGCTTGGGCTGCCTTCCTGTATGTGGAGTACTTCATCCTGGATCCAATGGAAATTTGGTGTTTCCTTAAGATGCGTAATTACCTTCTTATAGAAGTCAATGGCTTTGATCATTTTATAGTGATACGCCTCCAGGTTAAGACTGGTTACTTTTTCATTTGTTATGAATTCGCAGTTGTTCCAAGAATAGGAAACGATGTCCTCCCAAGAACCTTCTCCTTTTTCCCAGAAACACCAGGTTCTGTCATTACTATTTTTTCCACTCTTTTCAATTATGCCAATTTTTTTGGAACGAAAAAACAGGTCCTTACTCATCGCGAAAGCTAGATGCAGTCCAGCAGCTCCGCCACCAACAATGACATAATCAAACTTTATAGATTCCATACAGGAAGACAAAGAAAGTTAATTGGGCAGCATAAAGATGTAAAGAAAAAATAAAATCACCTTTAATTCTTAGTTTATTGTAACACCAATGAAGGAATAAAGAGAAAAGAAACCAAGAAAAATAATTTCTCAAAGGGGCACTTCCTGCTTCCCATGTCCAGTAATCCAGCAGGGTAGTGACTTGTTCGATAAAAACATCCAACCCAACCATTAGTAGAGCTCCAAGAATTATTTTGCCTAAATTATTTTTGATAAAGCGAGATGAAATGGCTGCGGTAGACAAGGTTAAGATCACCCAATTTAGTCCAATCAATAACGGCACTCCATCCAGTTTTGGGCCTAGGTTTGGTCCATAGGTGTACGTACCGAAAATATAGCCATAATGAACCCCAATCCATTCTACCACCATTCCCACTATAAAAATGAAAATGGTTAAGTATATTTTCTTTTTCGTATCAATTGGAAATTGAACGCACAGAAGGACGCCCAGTAAAGTCAAATTAATTGGTGTTTTCGTTATAAACCAATCAAAGTACCCGAGGTATATGCCTACCAGGGATGAAAGATGAAAAAGCCAGATGGTCGTAATCGATGCAAATCTTGAGTTAAAGGTTAGCGGTACTTTAGCCAACAAGAGATTATGCATGAGATTTAATTTGATCGGTGGCAATTTTGGCGGACAAAAGACATAAAGGGATTCCGCCACCAGGATGCACGGATCCGCCACAAAAAAATAGATTTTCGAACTGACAGGAAAAATTGGAATGTCTTAAAAAGGTTGAGAGGGTCGAGTTACTGGACGTACCATATAAGGAGCCCAGATGAGATCCGGTTAGTCGTTCGATTTGAATAGGGTCATTGGTATCTTCAATTACAATATGCTTTTCTATATCGATATGTAGGACATGGTTTAGTTTTCGAATTATATTCGCTCTCGATTGATTTAATAGTTCAGGCCAATTCTGACCAGCATCGTGCGGGGTATTAATCATCACAAACCAATTCTCACAACCATTGGGAGCATCATCCTTTTTTTCTTTGCTGGTTATGTTAATATATATGGTTGGATCGTTATGAAGCTTATGCTTTTTGAAAATGCAATCAAATTCGGATTTGTAATCGTTGCTAAAGAAAATATTATGTAAATCTAAATCCGGAAATGATCTATCAATGCCCCAATAAAATATAATCGCAGAGCTGGACCGTTCTTGTCGCAGTATTCGTTTTGGCTGATTAGCTTGCGGTATGAGTTTCTTGAACGTAGAGAATATGTCCATGTTACTAACTACCATATCAGCTTGGTAGGCTGCGGTTGAGGTAGTAACGCCTAATACCTGCTTTTCATCGTGATTGATTTTTAATACGGGCTCATTAAAATTAAAATTGACGCCCACCTCTAATGCCAACCGGTATAAGCTTTGAGATATTTCATGCATTCCACCTTTTGGAAAATAGGTACCCAGAGACATTTCCAGGTGGGGAATCATGGACATTATTCCGGAGGTAGCATAAGGCGATGATCCATTGTAGGTAGCATATCTATTGAATAGTTGAATAAGCTTGGGGTTAGAAAAATGCTTTTTGTTTACCTTATCTAAGGTGCTGGAAAGGTCAAGTTTATGGGATTGAAAAAGAGTACGAAGCGTTGGAATGGAAAGATATGTTCTCCAGCTATGTAAAGACTTGTTTAGAAAAATAGGTGCAGTGAGGTCATACTTGATTCCATTCTGCTTAAGATAGTTACCTAAAGTTTTTTTATTGGTTGAAAATGTTGTCGCGGCCTGTTCAATAAATTTCTGTTCATCGGCAGGAGCCGAGAAACGTGTGCCATCATCCCAAAAATAATTACAGATAACATCCTTTTTTAGGTATTCAAACTTTGACTTAGGGTCAATATCAAACAGTTCAAACAGTTCGTCCACCAAATGGGGCATGGTAAATAAGGAAGGGCCAAAATCAAATCTAAAACCCGTGTTACTAAATGAATGAATTTTGCCACCTGCATGTGGACTAGATTCGAATACCTGCACTTCACAGTTTTTCTTGGCAAGGCGAAGTGCACTGGCAAGTCCAGCGATTCCAGAACCTACGACTATGGCTTTTGGTTTCAATGAATTGAATCTATTGCAGAGATTTACAGCCTAAACAAGTAAATCTGGCAATTGTTTATCGGTGGCTTATGGAATGATGCAACACAATATTGCCTCTGCCTTTTGGTTGATTCCTCTAAAAATTTCTATGAGATAGATTGTGATATCGATGAATATATTGTGATTTCTTTCTGAGCCAGCGAATTCTGATCTTAGAAAAGTTAGTTATTGCGTTGCCTGACGATTTTCGCGGTACTTAAATTCACGTTTAGGTTCGTATTTTTTTGGTGCATAAAGAAACCCAAATGCTTCGCAATCTTCCTTTGTATGCTTGCTGTGATGGATGTAATGCGCATTTATCATACGTTGGAGATACCTGCTCTTTTTCTTAGGTCTCCACTTAATACGCTGGTGGACTATGAAATCGTGAAACACCAGATAGAAAAGACCATAGCAAAAGATCCCAAGTCCGACAGATAATAGATAAGGATTGAATCCACCATAAGTAGCATATAATATAAGCCCTATCGAAGGCAAACTAAAAACTACCGCAAAAAGATCATTTTTTTCAACTACGTGGTCATGTACCGAGTGATGAGACTTATGCCATACCCACAGAAATCCATGCATTATATATTTGTGCGAGAACCACGCCACAAATTCCCAAAAGAGAAATGTGCCAACGGTAATGAGCGCACAAATCGCTATTATCTTCCAATCCATTTATTTTTTTTCTTTGCTAAAGTACTTTTCCAATATGCGATACCGATGATCAAAAATTCGGTTTACTTCACTGCCTACAAACAGGAAGTGTGCAAGTCTGCCTAAAATGCCCAGAGGGATACCATAATTAACTTCGTCTGTCATTTCAACTCCACTTGGCACAGCTTTAAAATGATGTTGATGATGCCACAAAGCATAAGGCCCAAATCGCTGCTCATCAATAAAATGAACTCCTTCTTTTACTTGAGTGATTTCCGTTACCCAATGCATTTTTATTCCAGGAAGTACGCTCACATTATACCTAATGATTTGCCCCGCATACGCCTTTTCACCTCCTGAGATATATAATATCTCAAAGCCCATGTGCTCAGGAGTAATTTTCGAAAGGTTCTTAGGGGTTGAAAAAAAATCCCAAGCTTCGGCCACCGAAATTGGTAAAATTTGAGTTCGGGTGAGGTTATAAACTTTCATCTCTCTTTAAACAACGAAGTCTATTAAGAGTTTTAAAATTCAGCTAAAATCCTCAAATTTAGATTCTAATGGACTGTTATGCGATTTTTAATCCATTTGCTTTTTATTTCCTTACTATTTCTGCTTTTAGGTAGCTGTAGCCAGAATAAGCAAATAGTTAGTGTTACTGATTCGGTTGATTTCAATTTACATATCCGGCCCATCTTATCCGATCGTTGTTTTAAATGTCATGGCCCCGATGCCAATCAACGCAAATCAAATCTCCGGTTAGATACACGCGAAGGAGCCTTAGCGGCACTAAAAGATAATCCGGATGCACATGCCATTGTACCGGGGCGTTCGGCTGATTCAGAAGTGTTCTTAAGAATTTCAAGTACAGATACTTCCCAACAAATGCCTCCAGTTAAATCGAATCTTTCACTTACCGAAGGTGAAATTGATTTGATCAAACGATGGATTGATCAGGGCGCCATATATAAACCCCATTGGGCCTTTATTCCGCCAAGGCAAACATCTTTACCGGAGATACCAGATAGCGACTGGCCAATAAATGAGGTTGACTATTTTGTGTTGGCAAAGTTGGAAAGAGCAGGACTTAACCCTAATGCCGAAGCGGATCGTGCCCGTTTATTGAAAAGAGTAAGTTTAGATATTACCGGCTTGCCGCCATCCATCGAAATTCAGAATCGATTTTTGGAAGATCAAGCCCCGAACGCCTACGAAAAAATGGTTGATGAGTTATTGATGCAACCGCAGTATGGCGAACGGATGGCCGTTTACTGGATGGATGTTGCTCGCTATGCGGATTCACATGGCTATCAGGATGATGGCTTGCGCACTATGTGGCCCTGGCGCGATTGGGTGATTCATGCCTTCAATAAAAATTATCCGTATGATCAGTTTGTTACCTGGCAGGTGGCGGGTGACTTATTACCTAATCCTACCAAAGAGCAAGTATTGGCTACAGGGTTCAACCGAAATCATAAGATTACACAAGAAGGTGGCGTGATTGATGAGGAGTATCGGATCGAATATGTAACCGATCGAACTAATACATTTGCAAAAGCTTTTCTTGCACTAACGTTTGAATGTGCGCATTGTCATGATCATAAGTATGATCCTATCTCACAAAAGGACTATTATCGAGCCTTTGCTTTTTTTAATCAAGTGCCTGAGAAGGGATTGGTAGGCGATATTTCATTGGCTTCACTGGCTGATCCACCAAAGATTAAAATCACATCCGAAGAGATTGAGGAGATTCTAACCTTCATCAACAAAAAGGATACAACGACTGTGGAGGTAATGGTGATGAGGGATTCCTCGCTGCGTAGGCCAACCTACTTGCTTACGCGTGGCGCGTACGATGCGCATGGAGAACAAGTATCTATCGGAATTCCATCCGAAATTCTTCCTTACGATTCTATGGTTTATGGAACGAACCGGTTGGGGTTAGCTAAGTGGTTATTTGATGAAAGAAATCCGTTAACGGCTCGTGTATTTGTAAATCGGATGTGGCAGGAGTTTTTTGGAAGGGGGTTTGTAAAAACTTCGGGTGACTTTGGGATGCAAGGCGAATTGCCTTCGCATCCGGAATTGTTGGATTGGTTGGCAGTTGATTTTCGGGAGCATGATTGGGATATAAAACGGTTGATTAAACAAATCGTTATGTCGGCAACCTATAGGCAATCCAGCGCGGTTGATGCAGAAAAATTGGAAATTGATCCCGAAAATATTTTGTTAGCACGGGCATCGCGGAGACGACTTATTGCAGAGGGGATTCGAGATCTGGCACTTGCCAGCAGTGGGTTGATGGTAAAAGAAATTGGAGGTCCAAGCATGAAAGTTTATCAACCGAAAGGAATTTGGGAATCCTCTACTTCGGGTCGCGGAGTTTTGGCGCGCTATGTACAAGATCATGACGATGATTTATATCGCAGAGGTTTGTACTCTTTTATTAAGCGTACCGTTCCACCTCCGGGCATGTTGATTTTTGATGGCAGCAATCGCGATCAGTGTGAGGTAAATCGAATGCGCACCAATACACCTCTGCAAGCCTTGGTATTGTTAAATGATCCGGTTATACTGGAATCGGCAAGAGTATTTGCCGAGCGATTAATGAATAACTCCAAAACGGATGAGGACAGAATTAAACTTGCCTTTCAATCTATCGTTTGTCGAATGCCAGGGAAAGAAGAACTTTCGATGTTGCTTACTTATTTTGATTCTGAAAAAATAAGGTTCGCCCAGGCACCTCAAAAGGCAGACCTCTTTATACAAGCAGGTGAATATCCGTATTCTAAAGTAGAGGATGTTGTTTCATTGGCAGCGTTGATGCAGGTTGTTCAAACTATTTATAATCTTGATGAAGCGATAACGAAAACATAGGTAATTACAAATTACGAATGACGATTTACGAATTTATCAACGCTATAATATAGAGGCTATGAGTAAAGAATTCACCAACTATCGTTTTCATGTAACCCGAAGACATTTTTTGGGTAAGGTGAGTTTAGGCCTGGGATCAGTGGCACTGGGCTCATTACTTATTCCCGATTTATTTTCAAGCTCGAATGAAGCAACGCAAAGTCTTGGACTTCCACAATTTGCACCCAAGGCAAAAAGAATAATTTATCTTTTTCAAAATGGGGCACCCTCACAACTCGAAAGTTTTGATTACAAGCCCTTACTCAATAAAATGACTGGTGAAGAATTACCGGCTTCTATTCGTATGGGGCAACGGTTAACGGGCATGACTTCAGGCCAGGAGAAATTTCCGTTAGTGGGTTCTCATTTTAAGTTCAATCAATATGGAAAGTCGGGTGCGTGGGTAAGTGAAATGTTTCCCAACATCGCGAAGGTGGTGGACGACATCTGCATTATTAAATCAATGCATACGGAGGCTATCAATCACGATCCCGCGCTTACGTTTATGCAAACAGGCGCCCAGCAAGGGAACCGGCCCAGTATGGGTGCGTGGTTGAGTTATGGTTTAGGCAGTGAAAATAAAAATCTTCCCGCTTATTGTGTTTTGCTTTCTCGCGGACGCGGAAATGGCCAGGGAGTGTATTCTAAACTTTGGACTAATGGTTTTCTTGATAGCGTACACCAAGGAGTACAATTCAGCAGCAGCGAAGAGCGAGTGTTGTATTTAAGAGATCCGGAAGGTCGTGATCGCACAGATCGAAGAAACATGCTTGACCAACTAGCTCAGCTCAATGCGTTAAACTATAAAGAGTTTGGTGATCCTGAAATTCAGGCTCGGGTACAGCAATATGAGATGGCTTATCGGATGCAAACAGCTGTACCAGAACTGACCGATCTAACGAAAGAGCCGGACAACATTGTTAAAATGTATGGAGCGGATTGCTTGATGCCTGGAACGTATGCCGCAAACTGTTTATTGGCGCGAAAGCTTTCGGAAGCAGGCGTTCGGTTTGTTCAACTATATCATCAGGGTTGGGATCAGCACGGCAACATGGTAGGAGAGATGCCCTTACAGGCGCAAGATGTTGATCGATCTACGGCAGCATTAATCATGGATTTAAAACAACGGGGTTTATTAGATGAAACGTTGGTGATTTGGGGTGGCGAGTTTGGCCGTACTAATTATTGTCAGGGTGATTTGTCGAAGGAGAATTATGGCCGCGATCATCATCCACGCGCCTATACGATTTGGATGGCAGGTGGAGGTGTAAAGCCTGGGATCGTGTATGGCGAAACGGATGAGTTTGGATATAATATTGTGAAAGACCCGGTTCATGTAAATGATTTTCATGCTACAATACTTCATTTGATGGGACTAAATCATGAACAGTTGACTTATAAACATCTTGGAAGAAGATATCGACTTACCGATGTGGCAGGGAAAGTAGTGCCGGGTATTTTGGTGTAAATATTAGTCGCTTCATGAAACGAACTGCCTCCCTTGTTATCAACATCACACTCTTTATACAGATACTGCTTCTCTTTCTTTTATTTTTTGCAGATAGGATTGAATTGCCAGCATGGTTGCAAGTGGCTGGTAGATTGCACCCCATGGTATTACACCTTCCTATCGGGTTCCTGTTTTTTTTATTTGTTTTAATAGTAATCCGAAAGACGTTTAGAAGAAAACAATTTCAAAAAACCCTGCTGGTTTCATTGATGCTCACGGCTTTGTCTACATCGGTCACGGCCTTGTTCGGATTTTTTCTTTCTGTGCAAGGCGATTATGATTTGGATGCTTTGTATTGGCATAGACTCAGTGGTGCGATCTTAAGTTTCATCGCTTTTTTTCTTTTAGTATGGTATCAGAATGTAAAAAAAGGAGAAGTTGTGTTTTACATGTCAATGGCAGTAGCCATGGTGGCATTGGTCGTGACGGGGCATACCGGTTCGGTCTTGACCCATGGCGAAAATTTTATTCTGGCGCCCATCACGGAAGTGTCAGCAAAGAAACTCTCGATTGAAACATCAACACTCTACGAAGTTGCTGTTAGCCCGATTCTGGAAAAGAAATGTTTCAGTTGTCATAATGAACGAAAGGCCAAGGGTAAGTTAATTATGACTTCTATTGAGAAATTTAAATTAGGTGGAGAGAATGGCGTTCCTTGGGTTGCGGGTAACCCCGACTCAAGCCGAATGATTCACTATATTCATCTTCCACTATCCGATGATAATCACATGCCTCCGGATGGAAAACCACAACTTACTGTTGACGAAATATTTATTTTGGAATCATGGATCCGATCAGGAGCTGATTTTGATAAGAGGTTAGCGGAATATTCAGAAACGGATACACTTAGAAAGTGGTCTACAGCTAAAATGAATACGTTGAATGTTTCTAGTATCGAAATGGTTTATTCTTTTTCCTCCGTATCGCAAGAAGTAATTGAAAATCTAAACACTCCGTTTCGTACGGTAACTCCGCTATATGTAAATAGTTCGGCTGTTCAGGTTGATTATTTTCTTCGGGACGCATACAAACCAAATTCTTTGTTGGAATTAAAAGAAATTGAAGATCAGCTTGTGAATTTGAGTCTTTCAAAAATGCCAGTGGCAGATGATCAATTAAAAATCATTGAAAGGTTTAAAAATCTTGAGAAACTGAATTTGAATTTCACTGACATTACCGGAGCAACTTTAGCGGATCTTATGTCTTTGAAGAATTTAAAATCTTTGTCTTTATCGGGAACATCTGTAACTTCTGAACAGATCAAACCACTTCTTGATTTGCCCTCCTTACATGAACTGTTTATTTGGAATACTAAAGTTACGGAAGAGGAGGCTGTTGAATTAGCTAAAGATTATCCAAAGGTTGAAATCATATATTCCTTGTTTACAGATTCCAGTATGCTGCGACTGACCAAACCTTTGTTGGTTAATGAAGGAATTATCAAATCAGGTGGAGCTATCGAATTAAAGCATTCGATGCCTGGCGTTTCCACTTATTATACATTGAATGGAACCTTGCCTGACACGGTGGATGGAATAGTTTATAAAACCCCCATCCCAGCAAAGGAAACTGTTAAGCTAATGGCTATTGCATGCAAAGAAGGTTGGTTTTGTAGCTCGCCCTTCGAGATCACTTGTTTTGTTAATGGCATTGCGCCTAAGGATGTCGAATTACTTTTACCGGCTGATCAGCAATATCCGGGCTTAGGTGCTTCAAGTCTGACTGATGAAAAAAAGGGGTTCATTGATATTCAAAAGGAATCATCGTGGTTGGCTTTCAGGGATAATAATTTCGAGGCTGGATTTAGTTTTGGGGATAACCCACCTGAATTAAATAAAATAGTGATCAGCTATGGCGATAATTTGGGAAGTTATATTTTTCCGCCAACCGATGTTGAAGTGTGGGGTGGTACGGATAGAAGTCATTTAAAATTGATCAAAGAAGTTAAGGTTAAGCAACCCACCGCCTATCGCCCGCAACGTGTAGATGCGATTGCTGTTTCGATTGATCCTTCTAATCATGCTTATTATAAGATTGTTGCTAAGCCTGTAAGTAAACTTCCAGCATGGCATAGTGGCAAGGGTAAGAATGGTTGGTTTTTTGTTGATGAAGTTTTTTTTTATTAGTTATGAAAAATCTATTTGTATTCTTAGGTATACTCATTTTTACTTCCTGCTCACGTAATCAAAACCAAGTTCAAACAGAAGTTTGGAAGCAAGAGATTCGCGAAGCCGAGCGCGCTTTCGATTCGTTATCACAAGTTGCAGGCATTCAACAAGCCTTTGTAACATTTGCTGCCGAAGATGTAACCGTGCTACGAAACAATAATCTGATTCATGGTAAATCTGCGTTAAAGGATTATTTCATTTCTAATACGAAAGCGGAGAACGTATCCTTAACATGGAAGCCTGATTTTGTGGATGTTTCTTCATCAGGTGATTTAGGATATACCTATGGAAAGTATGTATACACGGCAACAGATTCAGTAGGTAATACCCAAACCAGCGAAGGCTTTTTTCATACGGTATGGAAACGGCAGCCGGATGGTACCTGGAAATTTGTTTGGGATTGAATTATACTTTTGTGTTAACTAGGGAAGCCGCCATTCGTGGAAAAATAATTCCATGAAAAGGTAAAACGAGATACCAGTAAAGCCGGCCCCACAAACCCAGCGGTTGGAAAGTGGCGGTTTGTATTAAAACTTTTTTGCCATTGGTTTCTTTAAGCCGAAATTCAAGCCACGCATCACCGGGTAATTTCATTTCAGCAAAAAGTAACAGTCTTCCGTTTTCTTTATCAGCAAGTATTACGCGCCAAAAGTCAAGCGCATCGCCTGGCTTTAGATCCACTTCACTTCTCCGTCCTCTGCGCAAGCCAACACCCCCTACCATTTTATCTATTACTCCACGAATGCGCCACATCCAGTTACCATAATACCAGCCGCGTTCGCCTCCAATGCACCAAAGATTCTCGATTACCTCTTGTAGTGGCCTTGTAAATTCGACAACCCGCTTATCTGTAAGTACGCCATGTTTCGGAACTTCTTGGTTATCGAGAAAAGTATTTCGCAAGGTGTCTTTGGAGATAGCATCTTTCCAACTTGAAATAATTTCTTTCTTATTTATTTTATTAAATGCCAGTTGAAGGGCTTGGGTATAATTGAAAATGCTAACAGGTACAATATTTTTTATTCGGGTATCCTGGCACACCACTTCATTTTTCATACTTGAAACCAAATTCCTTGCAAGAGAATAGGAAGTAGAGGTAACGAAATAGAGCCAAAGTGAAGATAAATTTGGAGATAGTACGGGCACGGTGATGATATACCTTTTTAAATTTCTAACAGCTGCATACTCCAGGAGCATTTGTTTGTAGGTAAGAATATCTGCTCCACCAATGTCGAAAGATTGATTAAACGTTTCCGGTTTTAACATAACTCCTTGCAGGTATTCAATCACATTGCGAATACCTATCGGTTGGCAGCGTGTTTTTAACCAACGTGGGGCAATCATAACAGGCAGCTTCTCAACCAAGTCGCGAATTATTTCAAAGGATGCACTGCCCGATCCTATGATAATAGCCGCACGCAATACGGTGGTCGGGGCCTGCGCTGTTCTTAAAATGTCTTCTACATTTTTTCTCGATTGTAAATGTGTGGATAAGTGATCATCATTTACGATTCCGCTCAGATAAATTATTTGCTTGGCCGCACTTCGGTCTAAAAGGTGAACAAAATTGCTGGCCGATTCCATTTCAGATGTTTTGAAATCTTTGGTCGATGAGGTCATGGAGTGGACCAGGTAGTAGGCCACATCAAAGTCTACCGGAACCAAATCAAGCGATTGAGAATTTGAAAGATCGCCCTGCACAACTGAAATCCTGGCTAAATCTTCTTTTGAAAAATCTTCCCAATCAAATCTACGTTGGTCACGCACCAGGCAAATCACCTCATGTCCGCTTGCCAGCAGCACAGGCAAAAGCCTTCTGCCAATATACCCCGTTGATCCTGTGAGTAGTATTTTCATGTAATTGATTCTTAAGGTAAGAAATATGGGTGTATAAATTTACCCGAGGCCCTCCTTGTACACTTTCAAAGCCCGTTCTCTGGCGAAGGCGTGGTCAACCATGGGTTTACGATACTCTTTTGTATTTAATTCAGGGACCCATTTTTTAACATACACTAATTCCGAATCAAATTTTTCTGTTTGCAAAGTTGGATTGAACACTCGAAAGTACGGGGCTGCATCGCACCCCGAACCGGCTGCCCATTGCCAACCCCCATTGTTGGCCGCTAAATCAAAGTCGAGCAGCTTTTGTGCAAAGTATGCCTCGCCCCAGCGCCAATCAATCAAAAGATGTTTGGTAAGAAAACT
>Ga0154020_10000452_pt1 | contig 49533 bp, 46 predicted proteins | sample Klosneuvirus_201_FD_109709 | JGI IMG/M metagenome (GOLD analysis project Ga0154020, IMG submission 109709) | Active sludge microbial communities from wastewater, Klosterneuburg, Austria - Klosneuvirus_20160825_MG | ecosystem: Engineered > WWTP > Aerobic digester > Activated sludge | place... | reverse complement strand
GTTGTCACCCTTGGGCTTGCGGCGCTTGATGAACTGGTAGAGCGCCACGCTGGCCACAGGGGACACCGCGGTAAGCAGCGCGCCAACAACGAGCATGCCGCCCAGCCCCGCCAGCATGCCGGCGGTGGCGCCCACCAGGGTCTGCATGGGCATTCCGCGCACCAGGTCTGCGGTGGGTGACGACGGAATCACCAGGCTCACCCAGCCCGCGGCCAGGGCACCAACCCCCAGCGCGGCCAGCGCAGTGAGCACCGCGGCGGTCCCGGAGAACACCACGCTGCTGAACAACGGCGCCACCAGCGGCGCGCGTCCATCCCCCATGCGGTCTCCCACGTACGTGATGGCCACGCTCTCCATCACCGGCGTGAGCAGCACCGCCACCGGGGGACCCACCACCGGCACGCACCACAACGGAACCAGGGACGCACGCGCGCCCACGCCGGCCAAAAACTGCGCAATGAAGATGAACGGGCTTTTGAGCCACGGCGTGGAACGGTCTGGCGCAATCGGCGGTGCAGCGTCGGAAAAGACGTCCTTGGAAGGATCCCGCTTGGGTGATTCGGCGGACTTTTCCGCCGTGGGTGTGACGGACGCAACGGGCTGCGCCGCCGGGTCCGCCGCAAGCATCACGCACAACAGCAACGCGTGGGTCACGGTGTCACCCCCGTGCTCACCGGCGTGCGGCGTCCGTCTTCTTCGTCATCCTCGTCCTCATCCCGGTCATTGCCGCGGAACATGCGGGGCAACGGCAGGCCTTTGCCCCGGGGCAACAGGCGCGGAAAGTCCGTCCCGTTGTCATCACTGCGCTTGGGTTTGCTGGAGAGGTGGTAGGCCAACAGCATGGCGGTGGGCGCCACCAGGTTGCCCACCACAATGGCCCCGCCCACACCCAGCGCGGTGAACGCCAGGCCCACGGCAGCCACGGCCAGCCCGGTGATGACGCCGGCACCCACCACCGGCGGGGCCGCGCCGCCCGCCAACAGCGAGCCCACAATGAGCGGGACGCTCACCAGCACCAGCAGTTGCCCCAACGATGCCAGGCTCACAGTGAACGCGGTGGCCGGAAGGTGCACCATGTACGCGGCCAACGTGGGCCAGAACAGCGACGAGCGGTACGGCCCCACGCGGTCACCCACGTACGTCAACACGGCGGCCTCAAGCACCGGGGTGGCAAACGCCGTGCACACGCCCAGCACCGGCACAAACAGCAGCGGCCCGGTCAACCCGCGTATCCCCATGAGTGCCACGTATTGCGCCGTCCACAACGCGGGCCCGCGCAGAAACGGCTGCGGGCTTTCCGGCGCGTACCCCCGCGGCAGCGGAATGTCCTGCGGGTCATCCGGCGTGGGGACGCTCCCGTGGTCGCCGTCGTCATCGTCGCGCTTTTTTTCGCCGTCCGGTGGAGGGTCCTTGTCTGCGGGGTCTTGGCCGTCCTGGACCAATGAGACTTCCGCCAGCGCCAACGCGGGTTGTGGAGGCAGGCAGGTGGCCAACAGGGCAACACAGGCAAGGGCGCGCATCTTGAGCCAACGTGTCTAGGCGCCGGCCGGCACCGGCATCAAGCGCCCACCACGTCCAGGACGCTGGCGGTCATGAGCACGGCGTCTTCGGCGTTGGGGGCGTAGTAGCCACGGCGAACGCCCACCCGGGCAAATCCCAGGGACGTGTAGAGGGCCAGCGCACCCTGGTTGTGCGCACGCACCTCCAGGTGGGCCACGCGCGCACCCTGGTCCAGTGCGGCGCGTGCGCCGGCGCGCAACAGCGTGGCCGCCAGCCCCTGTCGACGGTGCTCCGGATGGGTGGCCACGTTCAGGATGTGCCATTCGTCCAGCACCAGGCGGGTGCTCAGGTACGCCGCCACGGCGTCCTGGCGCGTGGCCACCAGCATGGTGGCGCCGGGGTGGACCAGCTCTTCGGTCAGTTGGGCTTCCAGCCAGGGGTGCGGGTTGGCCAGCTGTTCCAGCGCCAGCACGGCGGGAACGTCCAGCGCGGCCATGGCGCGCACCACCACCGTCACGGCGTTGCCACCGGGGCTGCTGCGGCTGGGGTGGAAGCAACAAAACGCGGCACCACCTTCACCGCCGTCTGCTTCTTGAGCGTCTCCACGTGCTGGAAGGCCCGGTCCTCGCAGCGGCGGCGGTACAGCGCATCCCGCGCCGGCTTGCGGCCATGTTGCACCAGGATGTCCTTGAGCTTGGGATCCTGCGCCGCTTGGGCGTCCAGTTCAGCGTCGGTGACGGCGGGGACCGCTTTGATCACCTGTGCCAGCGTCATGTCCACGCGGACTTCACGCCGCATGAGGTCCAGAAAGTCTCCCTCGGGCATGGACAACGCGCGCAGGAATTCTTCAAACGCAGCGTCGGAAGGGAAGGCCGCTTTCACCTTTTGCGCCTGGGCCGCCACCGCTTCATCTGTCTCCGGGAAGCGCTGCTTGCGCCGGCACTCCAAGGTGATGAGCTCTTCCACAATGAGCAGGTTGAGCACTGCCGCGCGCAGTCCATCATCCAACGGTGCGCGCACGGCATAGGCCCCGCCGCCACTGCGGGCCAGCTGGATGCGTGCGGCGCGGTCCACGTCTGAGCGGGTGATGATTTCCCGGTCCACCACCGCCGCCACGCCGTCCATGAGCACCGCCTGCGGTGGGATGACCACCTGGGCCAGCACGCCAAGGGCCAGAAGCAGCGGGCTCATGCGTTGGCCAGGTCCATGCCCTCAAACACCCGGTCCCACAGGTCCTGGCGGCCTTGGGATTCCGGGACGCTGCACAGGATCATGTATTGGGGGAGCACTTCCAGCGCGCGGGCAATGGCCGCGGCCTTGGGCTTGCGCTGGTTCTTGGCCAGCTTGTCGCTCTTGGTGAGCGCCAGGATGCACGGCAGGCCCGCCTCACGCAGAATGCCCGCCATGGCCAGGTCTTCCTTGGACGGGTCCCGGCGGATGTCCAACAGCAGACACGCCACGCGCCGTCCACGGTCCGCGCGCAAATACCCGTCAATGGAGCGGGAGAGCGCCTGGCGTTGGGTTTGCGGAAGCTCGGCGTAGCCGTAGCCGGGCAGGTCCACCAGGTGGATGGGGCGCAGCAGCTTGTGACGCTCCAGCTCCACGCGAAAGACGTTGAGCTCCCGCGTGCGCCCCGGTGTGTTGGACACACGCGCCAGGGACTTCTTGCCGGTGATGAAGTTGAGCAGGCTGGACTTGCCTACGTTGGAGCGGCCCAGAAAGGCCATCTCCGGCAGCGTGGCGGGGGGAAGCCCACGGTCGTCCGGCGCGCCCATGACAAACGTGGCCGCCCGGACATGGACGCGCCCCGTTCCCGTGGGGATGACTTCTTCTTCCGGTGGTGTCCCGCCGGTGACGTCAGCCGGAGCCATACGAGTGCAGCCCGTCTGCGAACCAGCCCAGATTGACGCCGAGGAAGCCGGCAAGGATCACAAAAAAGCCCAGCACCGCAATGAGCGCCGAAGGCCGGCCCACCCAGCCGTAGGTGATGCGGGCATGCAGGTAGATGGCGTAGACCAGCCAGATGACCAGAGCGCCGGTCTCCTTGGGATCCCAGCCCCAGTAGCGGCCCCAGGCGTAATGCGCCCACAACGCGCCGGTCACCAGCACCACCGCCACCAGCGTGAAGGCCACCATCACCGCGTTGTACGTGGCGCGGTCCAGCTTCTTGCCTTCCGGCAGCAGGTTGCGCACCGCCTCCGGCTTCACGCCGACGATGCCCACAAACAACATGCCCACCCAGAGGATGAAGAACAGCGCCATGTCCCACTGGTTGCCGCTGAAGTGGAAACGCCACGGCGCCGGCGGCATGAGCTTGCTGGCAATCTCGGCGGGGGGATTGATGAGCGTGCCGCTGAAGTCATGGTAGAGCACGCCGGCCAGCACCGCGGTGGTGACGGCAAACGCCGCAAAGTAGAGCGCCTTGCCGGCACCTTCCAAAGTCGCCGGTTCCTCGCTGCGCCGCTGGTAGAACCACACCATGCCCGCCACGCACAGGGCCATGGCCAGCAGCATGAGGATGCCCACGCCGGGCATTCCAAAGTGGAAGGGCTTCATGTCCCCGCCCAGGTCAGACGGGCGCACCACGCCAACCCACTCACCGCCCACGTCACGCATCAGGCGCGCTTTGTAATCGCCCGTGTAGAACAACGTCAGGCCGCGGCCCTGCACAAACAACACGCCCAGGGTGATGGACAACATGCCCAACGCAAGCTTGTGGAGGCTCACACGGTCCTTCACCAGGAACAGCATGGCCATCATGGCGGCGGTGGTGCCGGCGCTGTACCCAATGACGCTGCTGATGACGTGGATCATGATCCACCAGCTTTGCAGCGCGGGCACCAGCGGCTTGATGGTGGGGTCAATGGTGAGGCTGGCCAGGCCCAGCGCGGTGAGCGCAATGGTCAACCCAAACAGACCCACCAGCTGGATGCTGAACTTCACTTCAAACACCAGCAGCACCAGCACCAACCCGTAGCTCATGAAAACCATGATTTCATACAGGTTGGACCACGGCGGGTGCTGCGCAAAGATGGAGAACCACTTCCAACCCGCCAGCGTCACACCTTCGGCGCGTTCATAGGCGGCCACTTCCACCAGGCCCGCTTCATACCAACGCAGCGTCAGGCCCGTGGCCTGGGACAAGAACCCCACCGCGGCCATCAGGATGGCCAGGTAGCGCCAGTTGTTGCGTTTGGTGATGATGGTGCCCAGGTACGTGAACAGCGCCAGGAAATACGCGGCAGCCGTCACGTTGAAGAACGTCATGCTGGTGAACGTGGTGGAACCCATGCGTCTCCAACCTCCTGTGGTCCCGGGCCTGGACGTCAGGCCCAACACCAACACCGTGACTTGTAGCCCGGCGCCGCAAGGGTGTCAGCCCAAAGTGCCAACCGGTTGCGGGTTTGTGGCGCCGCATCACCAAACCTCCCGCGCGTGGCTGCCTGTGGGAGGGTCCTACAACCACTTCTACGGCTCCACCCCGTTTTGACAGCCCACCACGGCGCTGCAACACTTGTGTGCGTGAATCATCCGAGCGTCCTGGTGGGGTATACAGCGGCGTTGTTGGGGTGGATTGCCCCGGTGCACGCCGGGCCGCCGCTGACGTTGCCAGAATATCTGGGCGGCAAGCAGGCGGCCACGCAGAAGCTGGTGGCCCTGGCGCACGCCACGGTGGAGGAAAAAACGGCGCTCATGTCCATGGCCCAGGCCCAGGATGACCCAGCCGTCACCAACGTGTGGGCCCAACAGCTGGACAAAGAGATGGCCGTCCTCACCAGGGATCCACCAACGCGGCCCGCGCGGGGTACCCAGATTGCGCCGCTGCGGGAGTACTTTTCTGCGCGCTACCACACGGTGCGTTTTTCCCTCATGGAGCGCGCGCGGGTGTTGGTGGAGACGTTGTCCAGGCAACCGTTTCCCAAGACAGACCAGAAGGAACTGGCCGTGCTGCGCGTGCGCGTGGTGGAAGCGCGCTGGTTGGGGGTGCTGGCCCAGGCCGAACTGGCCGACGTCTTGGCCCTGCAAGCGGCGCCGTAGAACGGGGTCGAATGCGTCAGGTGACGTCCGGTGTGCACCGCAGCGCTTCATAGATGACGGCGTCAGAACCGTCCGCTGCGGCCACCACGGTCACCCGCGCCCCGTCTGAAAGTCCCGCATCCAGATCCAGCACCATCTCGCCGTGGCCCACGGCCAACGCGGCCTGCACCGGGTCATAGGACTCACGCATGTGCATCAGGTGGACGTCACCGCCGGCGTCCACCCAGCCGTAGGTGAACGCCACTTCCACGCCGGTGGGCGTGGTCTCCCCGCTGTATTGCACCACCAGGCCGGGGGCCGCGTGGCCATGCAGCAGCAACGGCAGGTAGCGGTCCCGGTAGCGTTGCTGGCGCAGGTAGCCCCGTCCGGAAAACACATCCACGCGGGGCACGGTGCCCAACAGTTCCCGGGGCAGGTCATCCGGGTCCAGCCCGCGCAGCAACATTTCCCAGGCGGGGTCCACCTTGGGCAGCCCCGCAAACACGCCGCGCTGCTGGAGCATCACCACCAGGGACACCGCCACAAACGCCACCGCGGCGGTGGGCTGCAGCTGTGCCAGCGCCACCACGGTGAAGACCCACGCACCCCACCACAGCCACCGGTTGTTGCTCACCTGGTGCATCCCTTCCGGGTTGCCACGGCGGGGAACAACCCAAACCGGGCACAGCTCCCAACAACGGATGAGGCAACACGCGGCGAATGCACCGGGTCCTGCTTGTTTTGTTGAAGCCCGCTCAGCCGCGGGCGGGCCGCACGCCGGGGAGCGCCTTGAGGCTGGCCACCATGGCGTCCCATTCTTCCTCAAACGCGTACTGGTGGCGCCGCGCTGCGCCGGCCACGGTGGCCGTCCAGCTGCCGTCCTTGGCCTTCTGGAGGCGCACCCAATAGCGGCGGTGGCTCATGAAAAACGCCATGTACATACCCACAAACATCAGCGCAAAACCCCAGAACACCACCTCAATGCCCGGCACGCGTCCCACCTGGATGCCGGTCATGTACGTCTTGTCACTGCCCTTGAAGTGCAGCGCAAATTCCCCGCGGCGCACGTTCTCATCAAAGTCCGGGTAGTTCTTGAAGACCACAAAGCTCGTCGGAGGTTGCCCTTCGGTGACCTGCTGCACGCGCAGGGCCTCACCCATGGAGGCGTACTGCGGGATGATTTCCAGCGGCGTGAAGGACGTGGTGGTCCCCGGCACGTCAATGCGCGTTCCCGGCGTCACGTTGAACAGCGTCTTGGGCGTGCCGCGGCGGCCAATGGCCAGCTGCACGCGCTCATCCCCCGGCACCGGCTGGTAGCTGGACTGGTAGAGCGTGAACCCTTCGTACTCCAGCGGGTCATTCACCTGGATGGTCTTCCAGGCCACCTCCTTGCCGTCCTTGATGATGATGAGGTCACTCTCAAAGTCCATGGGCGCCCCGTCCACAAACTGCTTGAGACGGAAGTCCGTGCACTTCACCTCATACCCAAGGTCCTGGCGGAACCGCAGCCCGGCGGGCCCACGTCCAAACGCGTAACGGTTCTTGGTGCCCTCCACAATGCCCACCGTGCCGTCAAACCCCAGCGTGGTGGTGGCCATGGAGCCAAACATGATGAACAACAACGCAATGTGCACCACGTACACGCCGGTGCGGCCGTACTTGTCCTTCTCCTTGAAGCCGTAGCGTATGTCTCCCTCGTCCTGCCTGATGGGCTTGTCCCCGCGGCCCACCGCCTTGATGAACGCGTCCTCAAACGCCGCGGCGTCCTCCACCTGGAAGGTGGACTTGTGTTTGATGCCGCGCTCTTTTTTGGGCGTGAGCGCCGGGTCCGGGTTCTGGATGTCAATCCAGATTTTGGGGAGGCGATCAATGGAACAGGCAATGAGGTTGAGGGCAATGACCAACACCGCCACGCCAAACCACCAGCTGTGGAACACGTCATAGAATTCCAGCCAGGTGAACAGGTAATATTTCCACTGGCCGGGGCTCTGGGCCCACACCTTGGCGTGGTCCTCGTAGCTCTTGGTCTGGTCCACGAACATGCCGGTGAAGCTGCCCACCATGAGCAGGAAGATGGTGACCACGGTGAGCCGCAAGGAACAGAAGAAGCGGAACACCGCGTCATAGATGGAGGACACCGACATGCCCCCGCGTTGCGGCGAAGACGGTGCGTCCAGGGTGCTGGTGGTCATGGCGGGGAGGCCTCCTTGACGGGTCCATGGCGGATGAGCGCCATCTTCTTTTCAAAATCAAACGGCTGGATGGATGGGCTCTGCTCGGTGTGGCAACGCAAACACGTTTGCGCACCGCCCCGTTCATAGAACAACGCGGCGCGCAGCTCCGGGTCCTTCATGACCCCTTTGGCGGAGTAATAACGGCCACGCCCATGGCACGCCTCACACTGCACGCCGCCCAACGCGGGATCCACGTCATCCGGGCTGGTGGTGTGGCACTGGCGGCACCGCGCGTCCTTCTGCTCGGCGGCGGCCAGGTTGTCCAAGGCGCGCGCGTGGGGAGACAACTTCCACGCCTCATATTCCGCGGCGTGGCAGCCGGCGCATTGGGCCGCACCCACAAACTCGCTCTCCTGGGCGCTCTCCCCGCCGCGCGCCAGTGGCGCCAGCAAGAAACCCACCCCCAGGCACGTCCAAAGCGCAACACGTTTCATTGGAACCTGACCCATAACCCCCCGTCCCCGCCGGGCGCCACCGCTTTCATTCCCTGGGGCGTCATGCCCCAGTTTGACCCTTGCAGCAACGCGCTGCTACCCAAGGACCCATGCGGAACATCCTCCCATTGTGTGTTGGTCTGGGCTTGGCGCTTGCGCCCCAGCTGGCGGCCGCCCGTCCCTGGAAGGGCATCACACCCGGCAAGTCCACCCGAGCGGACGTGGAGGCCAAGTTTGGCAAACCGCCGCAGGCCCAGGAAAACCAGGGCAAGTGCGCCGCGCGCCTCATCTACAACGCAGACAAGAAGCCGGAAGGTGCGCGCGAGGTCCACGTGTGCGTGGACGCCGCCGGCAAGGTTGTGGAGATGAGCGTGTTCCCGGACACCGTGCTGGACAGGTCCACGGTGGAAGAGGCCTTTGGGGAGGAGTACCGCAAGAAGCTCACCGACGAGTTCCTCACCTACTGGCACTACGAACGCGAAGGCCTGGTGGTGTTTTTTGAGAAGGGCAACAAGAACGTGAAGGTCATGCTGTACGTGGAGGCCAAGCCCGGCGCCAAGAAGCCCCCCGCCAAGGAGAAGACCCCCACCGGTGGCGGCGGAGACGAGGATGGGGCCGGCGAGTGACGGCGCTGTGGGGCCTCACCGGCGGCATTGCGTGCGGCAAGTCCACGGTGTCCCGGCTGCTGGAACAACAGGGCGCCACCATCATTGACGCAGATGTGCTGGCCCGGGAGGTGGTGGCTCCCGGCAGCGACGGTTTGCGTGACATTGTGTCCACGTTTGGGCCGGGCGTGCTGGCGCCGGATGGGACGCTGGACCGCAAGGTGCTGGGCGCCGCGGTGTTCGGTGACGAGGGAAAACGCCGCGCGCTCAACGCCATCACCCACCCGCGCATTGCGGCCCTTGCGGCGCAGCGCACGCAGGAGGCCCTGGCGCGGGGGGACCGCGTGGTCATCTATGACGCGCCCTTGTTGATGGAGAACAACCTGCACCACGGCATGGAACAGGTGCTGGTGGTTGCGGCCAGTGAGGAAACCCAGCTGCGCCGGCTCAAGGAGCGTGACGGGCTGGATGAGGCGGCCGCACGCGCGCGCATGGCGTCACAAATGCCGCTGGACCAGAAGCGCCAACACGCCACGCACGTGTTTGAAAATGACGGCACGCTGGAGCAGCTGGAAGCGCAGGTCCACAGGTTCTGGCAGGCGCACGCGCCGCGCTGAACCTACGGTGTGACGGCGGGAGAACACATCAACACCGTGTTGTCCTGGCGCGCGCGCCTCAACATCCCCAACAACGGGCCGTTGGCGGAGACCAGGGCCTCCACGTTCATTTCTTCGCCCGCGGGCGCGGTGGGAGAAACCCGGAGGACCAGGCTGTTGGGTTCCAGTGTCAGCGGCACCACCACCGGCGGGAGCAGGTCCAGCACAAAGGTGAGCTGGGCGTCCACCGCCACGGCGTTGGGGTTGGCCAACAGGATGTCCGTGCGCCAGGTGTCACCCTGTTTGCCACCCAGCAACGCCAGGTCCTGCGCCGCCACGCTGTTGGCAAGCAGGCAGCCCGCATCATTCCCACTGGCGGAGAACACGGCGCCGGCGGCCAGCACCGGGGACGGCGCATCCACGCGCACCCATGCGGGCTGGGTGATGATGCCGCCATTGATGCCGGGGTAGAGCTGGTCGGTGTCACCGGAGAACAACTCGGTGGTGGTGTTGAACACGGTCATGCCGTCCAGACCCAATGCGGTGATGGCCGCGTTGAATGTGCTGCCGGTGTCATTGGCCACGTACAGCACGTTGCGCCACAGCCCGCCGCCGGCACCCAAAAAGTCCCAGCGGCGGCGCGGCTGCGTAAAGGGCTCGGGGTCCAGCATGGAGTTGGGGGCGGACCCGGAAAAGGTGGCTGCGTACACCGGCTGGGAAGACGTCAGCGCAATCCAATGGTTGTTGGTGACCTCGTTGGGCAGCAACACGGTGGCGCGGGCGCCGGGGGGGACCGGCTGGTTGAGGGTGGTGGTGGCGCCGGCGTCCTGCGTGAAGACCAGGGTGACGTCCGCTTGTGTGTTGCCGGGGTTGGCCAGCAGAACCGTCAACGGCGTCCCCGTGATGCCCAGGGTGACCGCGCCAGCGGTGATGGGCTGGGTCTGTCCCACGTGCAAAAAGCCCATGTCCGGGGCGGCATCATTGCGGCCCACCAGGATGGGCAGCACCGCCACGTCACTGTCCACCACCACGGAGAACGCAATGGTGCCCGGACCGGTATCCAACCCGGCGGTGTCCAGGAAGCCCAGCTGGCGGGCGGGCACGGTGAACACTGCCGAGGGGCGCAGGGCCATGGCGCCCGGGTCCACGAGGTAGCGCAGGGTCAAGGTGGCGTCCCGGCCGGTGGGATTGACCACGTGGAAGGTGGAGTACCAGGCGTCCACATTGGTGGCCACGGGGAACACCCAATGCGTCCCCGCCGGTGAGGGGCGCACCACCAGAGGCAACGGATTGGTGGTGCCGTTGGGACAATCCACGCGAACGCCAAACGTGCCAGCGGTTTCCAGGGTGCTTTCGGCAACCGTCACCCGCAGGTGGTTGGCATCCTGCATCGTGGTTGGAAGTGGACCATCCGGCCCAGTCACCGTACACGCCGCGCTGTAGCCGGAGCCATGCAGCACCACGGGGGTGTCGTCGGAGAATTGGGGGACTTCGGCGGGCTCCAGCGTGTTGAGCGTGGGGGGCACCGCCATGGTGGAGCTGCTTTGCGGCGCGCTGGAAGAGGACGTTGTGGTGCTGGAGCTGGACGTGCCCTGGGACGTGGCGGCGGTGCTGCTGCCCACGCTGGCCGAGGAGGACAACGGCGGCCGGCTGCTGGGCCCCGAAAGGCCCCCGCTGGTGCTGGACGAACTCCCGAGGCCACTGCTGGGGTTGCTGCTGCCGTTGTTTCCGCTGCTGGGTCCCGTGGATGCACCGCTTGTGGCGGCCACGCTGGTGGACCCCGGGCTGGATGAACCGCCCATGGCCGAGCTCGCCGCGGCGCTGCTGCTCCCCGCGGCACCGGAACTGCCGTTGCCACCGCCCGCCACACAAAATCCATCCAGGCACGCCCCTGCGGTGGGTGGACATTCCGCCGGGGTGTTGCACGGCTGGCGGCAGACGCCGTCCCGGGGCTCAAAACCCTCGGCGCAGGTGTTGGATCGCGGGCAGCCGGCGCCCAGCGCCAGGACCCCCCATGCCGCCACCACCCCACCCCAGTGCTTCAAACCATGCATGTGGGCTGGGATTTTACGCCGCCCGCGGTTCATGCCGCAAGCCGGCCGGTGGCCAAGAAGCCTTATTTTCCGGGCATTTCCAGCGCCACATTGACGGCGTGGCCACGCCCGGCCTAGAGGGACGCTCGCGCAGGACAAACCAGGAGTCAGCCACCCGTGTCAGAACAGAACCAGACGCTCTTTGAACGCTTTGGCAAGAGCTTTACCGCTGGCACCGTCCTGTTCCGTGAAGGGGACAATGGCAAGGAAATGTACGTGGTGCAGTCCGGCAAGGTGCGCATCTCCAAGGTGGTCCGGGACGTGGAGAAGACCCTGGTGGAGCTGGGCGCCGGTGAGTTTTTTGGGGAGATGAGCATCCTCAATGACAAGCCGCGCAGCGCCAACGCCACGGTGGTGGATGACAGCAAGCTGCTGGTCATTGACCCCAAGACGTTTGAAGCCATGGTGCGCGGCAACGCGGAGATCGCCATTCGCATCATCAAGATGTTGTCCAAGCGCCTGGAGGAGGCGGACAAGCAGATTGAGAACCTGATGCTCAAGGACCACAACAGCCGCGTGGTCCACTTCCTGGGGCACGCGTCCAAGACCGCCAAGCAGGTTCCCGGCGGCTTCCTCATCAACATGACCGCGGCGGATATTGCCGCCAAGGTGGGCCTGGACCTGGCCAAAGTGGATGAGGTCATCCAGAAGCTGGTGCGCGCCAAGCTGGCGTCCAATGACCCGGCGGGCCTGGTGGTGGGAGACGCCAACAAGCTGCGCGAGTTCCTGGAGTTCCTGGAGATGAAGGAGAAGTTTGGGGACATCTGATGCATGGACGTGGGAACACCGTCCGCCGCGGGACGCAAGGTGCGCAACACGCGCAACCCACCCGCCCACTTTCTGAGCAACCATAACGTCAACGCAGTGTGTTCTTCCGTCTTGAGGAGAGCCGTTCCATGAAGATTCGCGTGCTGGGGTGCCATGGCAGCGTGAGCCCGGATCACAAGGGCAGCAGTTTCATGTGGGGAGACAAGCTGGCGGTGGATGCCGGCAGTGTGGCCAGTGGCCTCACCCTGGATGAACAGCTGGCGGTGGAGGACATCATCCTGACCGGCGCCAGCCTGGACCACGTGGCTGAGCTGGGGGTTTTTGCAGACAACGTTTTTGGCCGGCGCAAGACCGCAATCACCGTGCATTGCACGCAGGCCACGGCAGACGCGCTCAAGAAGGGGCTGTTCAATGGCGTGATGTGGCCGGACTTCACGTCCCTGCCCAGCGCCAGCCAGCCCACCCTGCGGCTCAAGACCCACGCGCCGGGCAAGAAGTTCAACATTGCCGAGCTGGAAATCACCCTGGTGGCCAACAAACACCCCGGGGACAGCGTGGGGGTCATCCTCAAGGGAGACGCCGGAATCATATGCTGGAGCGGGGACACCGGCCCCACCCAGGCGCTGTGGGAGAACATCAACAAGCTCAAGGATGTGCGCGCGCTGTTTGTGGAGTGCACGTACCCCAACAGCATGCAAAAGCTGGCGGACGTGAGCGGCCACCTGACGCCGCAGACCATGGTGGCCGAGCTCAAGAAGCTCACCACCACCGGGTTCCCGGTGTTTGCCTACCATCTCAAGCCCCCCACCTACGCCGAGACGCGCAAGGAACTGCGGGCGCTCAAGATGCGCGAGCTTCACCTGGCACGCGTTGGAGACATCTACGAGGTCTGACGGTGACCCGATGTCACCGACGGAAAACAGCACATGGCGTGGTACGCACGGCAGGAAGCGGGTCCCAAGCCCACGGGCAAGCCTGACAAGGGGAGCAAGGTCCCCTCGGAAGGACTGTGGAGCCGTTGTGATGGCTGCAAAGAGGTCATTTTGCGCCGCGAGGTGGAGAAGAACCTCCACGTGTGCCCCCGGTGCGGGTTCCACCACCGTCTGACGGGCCGGGCGCGCCTGCTGGCCACGTTGGACCCGGACACGTTTGAGGAGCGGGACGCATTGATGGAGAGTGATGACCCGCTCTCCTTCAAGGACAGCAAGCGCTACAAGGACCGCATCAAGTCCACCCAGAAGTCCGTGGGGGAGAAGGATGCGTTTGTGTGGGGCCTGGGCGCGTTGGGGGGGCGTGAGGTTGCCGCCGGGGCGTTTGATTTTGCGTTCCAGGGCGGGAGCATGGGCAGCGTGGTGGGCGAGAAGATTGCCCGCATGCTGGATGCCGCGCTGGAACACAAGGCGCCGTGCCTGTTGTTCTCGTCGTCCGGTGGCGCGCGCATGCAGGAAGGCATCCTGTCCCTGATGCAAATGGCCAAGACCTGCGGCGCGTTGAGCGCGTACCGTGAGGCGGGCCAGCCGTACATCTCCATCCTGACGGACCCCACCACCGGAGGCGTGGCGGCGTCCTTTGCCATGCTGGGTGACGTCATCATTGCCGAGCCCAAGGCGCTGATAGGTTTTGCCGGGCAACGGGTCATTGAACAGACCATCCGCCAAAAACTGCCCGAAGGGTTCCAGCGCAGCGAGTTCCTTTTGGCCAAGGGGCAGGTGGACATGGTGGTCCCGCGCACGCAGCTGCGGGAGCGCCTCATCACCGTCATCAGCCTCATGGGCGGTTGACCGCGTCCGCCGTCATGGACCGCTACCACAACGTGTTGCAGGAGCTTTACGCCCGCCAGACCCGGCGCGGCATGAAGCTGGGCGTGGAGCGGGTACGCGCGCTGTTGGATGCGGTGGGCGCGCCGGACGTGCACTTGAAGAGTGTGCTGGTGGCCGGGACCAACGGCAAAGGCAGCACCTGTGCGTTTGCCCGCACGTTGTTTGCCGCCGCCGGGGAACGCGTGGGGCTCTACACCAGCCCGCACCTGAGCCGGTTCACCGAGCGCATCCAGGTGGATGGTGTTGAGATTGCCCAGCCCGACGTGGTGGCGCTGCATGCGCGCGTGTTGACGGCGGCGCAGGGACTGGGGATGGAGCCCACGTTTTTTGAGCTGACCACGGTGATGGCGCTGCGCCATTTTGCCGACGTGGGCGTCCAGCGCGCCGTGCTGGAGGTGGGGATGGGTGGCAGGTTGGATGCCACCAACGCGGCGCGCGTGGTGGCGTGCGCCATCACGCCGGTGGACCTGGACCACATGGCGTACCTTGGCAACACGCTGCCGGAGATTGCGGCGGAAAAAGCGGGAATCATCCGCCCGGGCGTGCCGGTGGTGGTGGCCCCGCAGGACAAGGCCGCGTGGGACGTCATTGCCGCGGTGGCGGCGGAAAAAGGTGCCCCGCTGCGCGCGGTGACGGCGGGGGAGGGCGTCACGGGCGCGTTGGGGCTGGCGGGAGAACACCAACGCGTCAACGCCGCGGTGGCCCTGGCGCTGGTGGAAGCGGCGGGTGTGGTGCTCACCGCGCAGCACAAGGAACACGCGTTGGCGTCCACGCGCTGGCCGGGAAGGTTGGAGCGTGTGACGGCGCGCGGGACCAACTGGATGTTGGATGGTGCGCACAACCCGCACGGTGCGCGCGCGTTAAAACGCGCGTTGGCGCAGGATGCAACGCGTTTTGGGGCGTGGGTGGTGGCCGCCAGCGGGGACCGTGACGTGGGAGCGTTGGTGGCCGCGGCGCGTGAAGGTGGCGCGGTGGTGCCTCCGTTGGTGGTGGCCACGCAGCCGCGGGTGGGGACGGCGGTGCCCGCGGCGGTGACTGCCGCGCGTTTGCGTGCGGCCGGCGTGGTGCAGGTGGAGGCTGTTTCCGACGTGGATGTGGCGCTGACCCGCGCGGCGGAAGACGGCCCGGTGGTGGTGTGGGGGAGCCTCTACATGCTGGGGGAAGCGCGCGCGCGGTTGTTGGGGGAAGGGTTGGATGACGTGGCGCTGTCGGGGTGAATGCGGGTGCGGTCCCCTCAGGCCCCGCGGGTGCGCACTTCCAGTTTTTCTCCGGCAATGGAGGCCGTCCCTTCCACGCACAACAACCGGACCCGGCCGGTGGCCACCAGTGCTCCCTCGTCACCGCGAATGTCCACGTCCCACACCGCGCTGCGCTTCCCGTTCACCACCGGGCGGCCAGAGACACGCAAGGTCCCGCTGCGCACCGCTTTGAGGAACGTGGTGTGGTTCTCCAGCCCCACCACCAGCTGTCCTTTGGGGATGGCGTGCACCGCGGCGCCCACGCTGGCTGCGGTTTCTGTGAGCGCGGCGTACACCCCACCGTGGACCAATCCATACGCCTGCAGGTGATCCGGCCGCACCGGCATCTCCATCTCCACGCTGGACCTGTTCACCCGGGTGAACACCACGCCGTTGGCGTGCACCCATCCGTCGTGGGTGGCATTGAGCATCTCAGCAAAGTTCTCCACGTCATCGGCCATGTGTGCTCCCTTCAGGCCAGCATGAGCACCACGCCTGCCGCCATCAAGGCCACCGCCACCACGCGCAGTCCGGTGACGCGTTCGCCGAACAACAGGCGCCCCAACACCACGCTGCTGGCCATGCCCAGGCTGCGTTTCACTGCTTCCATCACGCCCACGGGCACCACGGTGAGCGCCTGGAACTGCGCCAGCACGGCCACACACGCCGCCGCCACCGCGCCCAACAGCACGCCCCGGTGTTGCGCCGCCTGACGCCACACCGCGCGTCCCTCTCGAGGAAGAACCCACGCGCCCACCAACAGCACCACCCCCAGCGCCTGCAGCGCGGCGTGGGTGGGCACCGCGGCGTGGCGAAGGGCCAGCTTGTCCCAGGCGGTTCCGCCGCCCCAGGCCAGCGCGGTGCCCAGCATGGGCAGGCTTCCGGGTTGCGCCACCAGCACCAACGGCAGCCGCCACGGTGTACGCAGCAATGCGGGCGTGGCGTGGAGGAACAGCGCGCCAACGGGGACAAGCGCCAACCCGGTCCACGCGCGGGTGGTGAGCACGTCCCCCAACAGCCAGACGCCCACCAGGGCACCGGCGGCGGGCGCCAACGCCAGCAGCGGCACCACAGCGGAGACCGGCCCGCGGCCAAGGGCCACCAGGAACAGGATGTTGCCCGTCAGGTTGAAGGCCAGGCTGGCCAGGGCTGGGCCCAGGTAGCCCGGACGGGGCCATTGGACGGCGGAGGCCAGGGCCACGGCGGAAAACACCGGCGCCATGCCCAGGCTGAGCAGGAGGCCCAGGGTGAGGGGCGGAATGTGGGCGGTCAGGTGTTTCCGGGCGGCGTCCAGCCCGGCAAACGCCAGCGAAGCCGCCAGCACCCACATCAACCCCAATGACGCGGCATCCACCGTCTGGATTTGCCACAGTCCGGTGCGGGCGAAAACTTGCCGGGTGATCCTTGCGCTGGCTAGGGTGTTACGTCCCCCGTGGCATGACCGCGGGGAGAAGGTATCGCGCCAGCGCCTGGTGCGGTCATGTGAAGGAACGGGCCATGAAACTCACTGTGTGGGGCGGCATTGTGGTGGCGGGGACGTTTTTGGTTGCGCACCCCGCGCAGGCGCAGGAACTCAATGCCATCTCCAAGGTGGATGTGAAGGTGGAAGGGCAGAAGACCACGGTGGTGGTGACGGGCAGCCGGCGCCCCACGTTCCAGGCGTACACCCAGAAAGCGCCACCGCGGGTGGTGCTGGACCTGGTGAAGTCCACGCTGGTGAACCTTCCGCCGTCCACGCCGCAGGCCAAGGGGCAGTTGTTGACGGAGGTGCGCGCCACGCAAATGGGCGCGGCTGGGCGCGAGCTGGCGCGGTTGGAACTGGTTTTTGCCGAGGAGATTGACTACCAGGTGGACGCCGATGGCAGCGCGCTGAAGGTGAGCATCACCCGCCACGGTGGTGGTGCGCAGCAGGTTGCCGTTGCCGGCGAGAATGGTGCCGTGGCCCAGCCGCCCGCCGCCGCGCAGCCCACCGCAGCAGACCAGCTCAAGGCCGCCGAACAGCGCGCCGCCCAGGAGCAGGCCGCGCGCGAGGAGAACGCGCGGGTGGAACGCGTCAAGGAAGACCAGGCGCGGGCGGAGATGCAGAAGGCGGCCAAGGAGAAAGAAGACGCGGACCGGCGCGCGGAAACGGCGCGCATTGAAGCCGAGCGCGCCCGCATGGAGGCCGAGCGTTTTGCGCGCGAGAAGGCGGAAGCCGAGCGCAAGGCGGAAGCCGCCCGGCTGGAGGCAGAGAAGGCCGAGAAGGAGCGCCTGGACCGTGAACGCGCCGAACAGGAACGGATGGCGCGCGAGAAGGCGGAACGCGAGCGGCTGGCCAAGGAGAAGGCCGAGCAGGAGCGCCTTGCGCGGGAAAAGGCAGAAGCGGCGCGGTTGGCGGCGGAAAAGGCCGAAGCGGAGCGTATTACGCAGCAGAAGGCCGAAGCGGCGCGTCTTGCAGCGGAGCGGGCTGAGGCGGAACGCGTGGCCCGCGAGAAGGCTGAGTTGCAGCGCATTGCCGCGGAGAAGGCCGAGGCGGAGCGCGTGGCGCAGCAGAAGGCAGAAGCGCAGCGCATTGCCGCGGAGAAGGCCGAAGCGGAGCGCGTGGCCCAGCAGAAGGCCCGGCAGGCGGCCGAGCAGCAACGCATGGCGGCGGAGAAAGCCGAGGCAGACCGCGTGGCGCGTGAGCGCAAGCAGGCCGAGGAGCGCGCCGAGGCCGACCGTCTCAAGCGTCTCAAGGCGGAGGTGGCCGCGGCGGAGGGCAGCAAACGCGCCGAGCCGGTGTCCACGTCCCGGGCGTCCACCGCGGGCAGTGCGGCGGATGCGCCGTCACGCGGCGAAGACGACGAGCCCGCGGCGTTTGGCGGCGGGAACACCAACGCGGCGCCCAAGGGCAATGCTCCGGTGGCCGCCCGTGCAGCGTCCCCCGGGGAGACCGCGCGCGCCGAAGAGGGTGGTGGCGGCGGCGGTGGGCCGCGCATCATGACGTTCATTGGGTTCAAGAACACCGGGGAACAGTCCCTGGTGGTGGTGCGGACCAATGAGAAGGTGAGCTTCAACGTGCGCAAGGTGGGCCAGAACAAGGTGGCCATTGAACTGGACAACACGCGCATCACGCTGCGCAACAATTCGCGCAGCCTGGACACCAGCTTCTTCCCGCGCACCGCGGTGAAGTCCATCAACCCCGAGGAGGTCACCGGGGCGCAAAAGTCCGTCAAGATCATTGTGGAGCTGGCCGAGGATGTTCCGTTTGAGCAGAAGCAGGACGGCAACACCATCACCGTCTCCTTCAACCGTCCGGCGGGCTGAGCCGGGCCGGGGATGACCGCCGTGACGGCGGGAGCGGTCTGGCTGTGGATGTGGTGCGCGGCCCAGCAGGCCCCGCCCAACCCGCCAGAAGAACCTCCACCCATCCAGACAGCTGCGCCCACGCCACCTCTTGACGTGGATGTTGCGGAACCATCACCCGTTCCAATGCCACCGGTGCGTCCGGCGTTGCCACAGGCACCGCCAGACGCGTGGCGCCTCAAAGCGCGCACGTTGCGTTTCCAGCCGGCAGACCAGCTGTTGATTGCCGAAGGTGCCGTGCGCCTGGAGACGCCGGAGCGCGTGGTGCACGCCGCGCGGGTGGAGCTCCACGTGCAGACCGGCGTGGTGCGTGCGGTGGGGCCGGTGGTGGTGGCCGAGAGCGCGCAAGTGCTCCGGTGTGAGGAGGCCACGCTCAACTTCAAGACGCGCACGGGTGAATTTTCCGCCGTCACCGTGGATGTGTACGCGCCCATGGATGCCGCCACGCGGGACGCCGTGGCGCGCCTGCAAGGGCCGCAGCCACCGCGCCTGGCGCGGGCCAGTGGCGCCCGTGTGCAGTTGCTGGCGGACCAACGGCTGCGCATCCAGCACGCCACGTTGACCACGTGTGACTGCAAGCAGGGCCCCGCGCCGCTGAGTGTCACCGCGCAAAGTGCCACCGTGGCGCCGGGGGACTACGCGCTGTTGTGGTTGCCCATGTTGCGCATCATGGACGTGCCGGTGGCGGTGGCCCCGGTGTGGGTGGTGCCGTTGGGGACACGGCAGAGCGGTCTGTTGTTCCCGCAGTTCCGCCTCCAGGACGGGTTGTGGATCCAACAGCCGGTGTTTGTGACGCTGGGAGACAGTGCAGACATCACCGTGGCCCCGGCGTTTGTCACCGAGCGTGGGCCGCGGTTGTTCCTGGAAGGGCGCGCGGCACCGGCGCACGGGACCGAGGCGGAAGTGCAGTTCACCTACCAGCGGGACGCCAAGCACCTGTGGCAGCGTCGGGACAGAGGCCGGGACGGGGAGCGCTGGGGGCGCCTTCCGGCGCGGCTGGAGGACTACGCGGGGTTGACGCCCAGCTACACCGCGCGCGGGGAACGGCTGGCGCCAGACCGGCTGGCGGGGCGGCTGCACGCGCGGTCCCGGGTGGGGCCAGCCAGCCTGGCAGTGGACGGGAACATGGCGTCAGACCGGTACGTCCCGGGGGACTTTGGCGCGTCTTTGGGGGACCGCGTGGCGCCGTACCTGCGCAGCGCGGCCAGCGTGAGCGCGGGGATGGGGGATTTGTATGGCTCGGCCAGCGTGCTGGCGTTCCAGGACCTGCGGCAGCCCAACGTGGCCTTCTACGGGCCCCACGTGGCCGCGCTGGCCCACCGTGTGCCCCAGTTGCAGTTGCGCATCCTGGAGACAGGGCTGCTGCCCAACCTGGACGGAATGGGCCCGGCGCTCACGGGACGGGCGTTGCTCTCCCTGGACCACGAGGCAATCTGGGGCGGCGCATTGGGAATGGCGGCCACCCAGGAGGATTTTGCCCGTCCCGGACGGCGCGCGGGGAGCAGCCGGCTGGTGCTGCAGCCGGAGGTGAATGTTCCGCTGCGCCTGGGCCGGTTTGGCGGAATGCGCGCCACGTTGGGTGTGCGGGAGATGATGTTGCTGGGCGCAGATGGGCGCTTGGAAGACGTCACGCGCGTGTTTGCGCGTGCGCGTGCAGAGACTGAACTGAGCGCGCGTTGGGCCGCGCCCGGCGTGGGCGGGATGACCCACCGGCTGCGGCCGTATGTGGCGTATGACGGCACGGTGTTCTTGCGGCACAGCGCCGGGACGTCCGCTGCGCCCTGGATGGACGCGGCGGACCGGGTGGGGCGCTACCAGGCGGTGGGCGCGGGCCTTGCGCAGGAGCTGGTGTTGGGGCGCGTGATGGGACGGCGGCTGCAGTTTTCCGTGGACACACGCGGGGCGGTGGACGCGCTCAACCCGCGCCAGGCCGAGCTGCAGGCGTCCGGGCGTTTTGTGGTGGGGGACGCGGCGCTGTGGGGGCGCGTGGCGGCCGACCCATGGACGCGCGAGTGGACGTTTTTGCAGGGCGCGCTGGATGTGGGGACCACCAAGGGCCCGCAGGTCCACGTGGGCTATGCGCGGGTGGGGCGCGTGCCACCGCGTTTTATGGTGGCCGGCGCGGATGAACTGTTGGGTGGCGTGCGTCTCAGCGGCCCGGTGGCGTCAGACACAAGCGACCGTTTGGATGGCTTTGTGGCGGTCCCCGTAGGACGCGTGCGGTTGGACTGGGGCCTGGAGGCGGCGCTGCCGGGTTGGGATCCTTCGCGGCCGGGACGTTGGATGGAGACGCGTCCCACGCTGCTCACCCACGGTGGTGGCGTCAGTTATGAGAGCGAATGCCGCTGCTGGTCCGCCGGGGTGCGCGCGCGGTTCTGGCCGGATGGCAACGGCGGGCTTAGGCCACTGCCGGATTTGGGGCTGCAGTTTTCATTGGCCGGTCCGGGCGGAGAAATGGCGTTGTTCCGGTGAGCACTGGCTGGTAGGCACTGCCGCGCCTCAACATCACCCGGAGTGACGTCATGCCGCTGAACAAGAGCTTTCTGGGCAAGGTCTACACCAGCGCAGACCCGTGGCCGGTGGAAGCCGCCGCCACCCGCGCGTACGCCGCCGCCACCAACACCACCAACCCGCGCTACCTGGAGGACGGGGCTCTCATGGCGCCGCCCATGTACGGCGTGGTGTTCACCTACCTGGCGCTGGCGCAGCCGCTTTTTGACACCGAACTTGGCGTCAACATGATGCGCCTGGTCCACGGCGAACAGGACATGCGCTTCTTCAAGGCGGTGAAGCCGGGTGACGTCATCAAGACCAGCTCCACCATCAAGGCCATCTCAGACAAGACCAGCGGCGAACTGCTGGACGTGGCGTTGGAAGCCGTCAACCAGCACGGGGAGAAGGTGATGGAGGCGGTGAGCGGCCTGTTCATCAAGGGCCGCGTGCGTGGCGCCAAAAAAGAGGACGTGGAACGCCAGGAAGAGGTTCCGCCAAGCGGGAAGGTGGTCCTGGAAACGCAGGTCACCGTGGCGCCGGACCAGTCCATCCGCTACGCGGATGCGTCCGGGGACCACAACCCCATCCATGAAGACCCCAACATGGCGCGCGCGGCTGGCCTGCCGGACATCATCCTCCACGGGTTGTGCTCCATGGCGTTTGTGCACAACGCGCTGACGGAGAAGATGTGCGGCGGGGACCCGCTCAAGGTGTCCCGCCTGCGCGTGCGCTTCAACAAGCCGGTGATGATGGGGGACGTGCTGACCATCAAGGTGTTTGAGACCACCACACCGCGCCACTTTGCCGTGGAGGTCTACAATCCCGCCGGACAGGCGGTCATCAAGGACGGGCTGGCCGAACTGACCTGAAACGTCACGCCATCCCGCCGGACATCACCCGGCGCGCGGTGGCGGCAACGTTGTCCTTCAGCGCGGTGTGCACATCCACCGTGGCGCAGAACAGGCCGTTGGGGTGGTTGAGACCCGCCGCGTAGGTGATGGGCGTCCCGTAGAGATCGGTGATGACGCCACCGGCCTCCAACAGGATGGCCTGCGGCGCGCAGCTGTCCCACAGGCACGTCTTGGAGGAGCCGTTGAGGTACGCGCTGGCCTTGCCTTGCGCAATGAGCCCAATCTTGAGGCCCACGCTGCCAGACGGCAGCGCGGTGAGGGGACCCAGTGCGGCCAACAACGTGTCCAGCTTCCTGCTGGGGTGGTTCTTGCTCACTGCCACCACCGGCTTTGCCGGGACACCCCGCGCACATTGCAGCCGCGTGGTGACGCCAGCGTGCTCCAGGAATGCGCCGTGGCCCTGCGCCGCCCAGTACAACAGGTCACCCAGCGGCCGGTACACGGCACCCACCACCGGCAGCCCGTCCACACACAGGCCCACCATGGCGGCAAACTCCTCGCCGCCCTGCACGTAGTCCTTGGTGCCGTCCAGCGGGTCCACCATCCACACGCGGGCCACGGTACGCCAGGCGCCGTCGTCAGGGGTCTCTTCGGTCAACAGCCCGTCAGAAGGAAACGCCGCGCCCAACGCCGCGCGGATGTGCGCGTCACATTCGCGGTCTGCCGCCGTCACCGGGCCCTCACCGCCGGGCTTCTCCACCGCCGTCACGCCGGCCGCACGGTGTTTGAGCGCAATGGCACCGGCCTCACGGGCCAGGCGGCGGGCCAGCTCAACTTCCTGTGTGTACGGCGTCATGACGGGCGCGGGTGTACCTGTTGGCCGTGCCCAAAGGAAGGGGTGGCCTGCGTCAGCGGCCCGCCGAATCCAGGCTGATGCTCCCGTTGGTGGTCACCAGCGAGAGGAACACCTCCGGGTTGTCTCCCACCGTGCCGGACAACGTGCTGCCCTGGCTGCGCAGGGAGCCGCTGACGGGGAAGCTGGTGCTCACCCGCCCGTTGGTGGTGTGCGCGTCCACTTCAAAGGTGCTGTCCCCCGGGAGCGTCACGTTGAGGTCCCCGTTGGTGGTTTGCACGGTGTGCCGTCCCACGCCCAGTGGACCCTCCAACCCCACTTCACCGTTGGTGGTGGTCAACTGGACCACGGCGCCGGCCACAATGGCGTGGACGTCACCGTTGGTGGTGGTGGCTTCCACAACGCCAGAGACACCCTCCAGGCTGATGGAACCGTTGGTGGTGCGGGCCACAAGGCCGCCCTGCACGTTCTCCACGTGGATGCAGTCGTTGGTGGACAACAGCTCCAAAGACGCGCCCGCGGGGACTTCCAGAAACAGGTCCGCGCCGGCGTTGAGCTTGCTGTCCAGGTGTTCGGCGGTGATGCGCACGGTGTCGCCGCGCTGGTCGGTGGTGACCACCACGTCCTGCAGGGCTTCCCGCGCGCGGCGGTCATCCTTGCCCCAGCCTTTGGTGACCACGGTGGCAATCACGCCCTGGAAGCGCTGCACCACGCGTACCTGCACGGTCCCATTGACGGTCTCGGCCACCACGTGCGGCGCGGTGCCGGTTTCAAACGCCCGCGTAACGCGTGATTCCGCCTTCTCATCATCCCCGCAGGCCGAAAACGCCAAGGCCCACACCGCCAACGCCCCAAGGACACCTACACGCATGGTCATGATTGCTCCCGTCCCAACGCCCGTGATGGCGGACACAGCAGGACCCGTGCCGTCTGAACAGCGCGGATTCTCCGCGTCACGCAGCACCCGGTGTGGACGGGCGTTCATGGTGCCGTACCGTGGGCGTGCCCCACGGTTCACCGTTGGGGCACGGGACCACGGCCTTCTTGAGGCTTGTGCAGCGCGGCCCTGACCGGGAGACCCGCCGCCACATGGTCCGCCACAATGCGCCGCATGGTGGCGGGATCCACGCCGTCATAGGCCACCCCGCCGTCCGGGGCCCGGCAGGTCTCTGGGACTTCTCCCTTCACACCGTGCAAGACCACGTGGGGACCGTGCTGGCACAACTCCAGGCAGCGTACGGCAAACACCGCCGCCGGCACGCGCACCATGGCCAGCGTGGAGCGGGCCTCGTCCACCAGGGCCTGCGCCACGCCGGGGCCGGCGCAGCGCTCATTGTTGCAGACAAGGATGGTGGCTTGAGGCATCAGCTCTTGAGGAACGTGCCAATCTCATCCAGGAACTTCTCACGCCCCTCGCCGCTGCGAATGTCCGACGTGGAGACATCAAAAGACAGCACCTTGAGGCCGTACTTGTTGCGGCACACCTGTGGGAACGTGGCGTAGTAGTGGTTGAGGCCAATGAGGAACTGCGGGTCAATGCCCTTCTCCTCCTGGCGGCCACGCACCTTGATGCGGCTGAGCAGCGTCTCCACGTGGCCCACGTCCAGGAAGATGACCTTGTCTGGCAGTTGGAGGTCCCGGTTGAGACGGTGGAAGTACTCAAAATAGAGCTCAAGCTCGCGGTCCTCCATGTAGCCCAGCCCGTGGAGGTACTTGGCAAAGATCTCCGGGTCTTCGTAGAGCGTGCGGTCCTGGATGCAGCTTTTTTGCACAGTCTTGATGAGCTCGTGGTGTTCCGCGCGTTTGATGAGGAACTCCAATTGCAGCGTGAAGCTCCAGCGCTTCATGTCGGCGTAGTAGTCCCGCAAAAAGCGGTTATCCACCACGGGCTCGTCAAACAACTCGTATCCAAATCCCTGGCTGATGAGCTTGGCCGCGGTGGTCTTGCCCGCGCCAATGTTTCCCGCCAACGCCACAAACTGCCTCGTCATGCTGCGCTCCAGGAGTCCCCGGTTGTGGCCGGGTCTTTGGCCGCTTGTGGTCCGGTTGGCAAGGTGTCCCCCAAGGGTGACGGCGCTTGACGCCACACGCTGCGTTCTGGGACCACACGCGCGCCATCACGGAGGTGCGCCATGCAGGGTGTGGGATTCCACGAACACGGGGACGCCAGCGTGTTGAAGTTGCTGGACCTTCCGGAGCCCACCGCGGGTCCCGGGCAGGTGGTGGTGGACGTCCGGGCTGTTGCGCTCAACCACCTGGACATCTGGGTGCGCAAAGGCTGGCCGGGACTCACCCTCCCCAAGCCGCACGTGGGATGCAGTGACATTTCCGGCGTCATCCACAGCGTGGGACCGGACGTCACCACCGCTGCCGTGGGGGATGAGGTGGTGGTGGCGCCGGGTTTGTGTTGTGGCAGCTGCCGCTTCTGTCTCTCCGGGGAAGACAGCCTGTGTTCCCGCTACGGGATCCTGGGTGAGACGGTGGCCGGCGGTGCAAGCCAACGGTTCCTCACCCGCGCCAGCCACGTGGTGCCCAAGCCCAAGGGACTTTCGTTCCCCGAGGCTGCGTCCTTCCCGCTGACGTTCCTCACCGCGTGGCGCATGTTGATGGTGCGCGCGGCCATCAAGCCCGGTGAGGTCATCCTGGTCACCGGCGCGTCTTCCGGCGTGAGCGTGGCGGGCATCCAGATGGCCGCTCTTGCCGGTTGCACCATCATTGCGTCCACCGGTGGCGGCGAGAAAGCGCAGCGCGCCCGCGCCCTGGGCGCGCACCACACGGTGGACAGCGCGGGTGACCTCAAGAAACAGGTCGCCGCAATTGTGGGCCGGGACGGCGTGGACGTGGTGCTGGAACACGTGGGCGGTGAGACGTTCAAGGCGGCGTTGGGGACGCTGCGCAAAGGTGGACGGCTGGTCACCTGCGGCGCCACCTCGGGGCCGTTGGTGGACGTTGACCTGCGGCACATCTTCCTCAAACAGCAGACGGTGCTGGGCTCCACCATGGGCTCGCGGGCAGACCTGTTGGCCATTGTGAAGCTGTTTGAGCAGGGACGCTTCAAGGCCGTGGTGGACCAGGTGTTGCCGTTTGCACGCGCGGCGGATGCGCACCGCGCGCTGGAAAACCGCACCCACTTTGGGAAGGTGGTCATGACGCCGTGACAGACGCCGCGCCGCGCCTGGTGGTGGTTGCCGGTCCCACCGCCAGCGGAAAGAGCAGCCTGGCGTTGTGGCTGGCCCAACAACTGCGCGCGCACATCCTGGTGGTGGACAGCCGGCAGGTCTACCGCGGCATGGACGTGGGGACGGCCAAGGCAACCGCAGCAGAGCGTGCGTTGGTGGTGCACCACGGGCTGGACCTGGTGAACCCCGGTGAACAGTTTGATGCGGCCATGTTTGTGGAACACGCGCGTGGCGTCATCACGCGGGCGCAACAGGACGGTGTTGCGTTGGTGGTGGAAGGCGGAACGGGGCTGTACCTGCGGGCGTTGGTGCGTGGGCTCATGGCCGCGCCGTCACGGGATGAAGCACTGCGGGAGAGGCTGCGCGCCCAGGCCGCCCATGAAGGTTGGCCAGTGTTGCATGCGCGCCTGCGGGAGGTGGACCCGGTGTACGCCGCGCGCGTGGAGAAGACGGACCCGGTGCGCATCACGCGCGGGCTGGAGGTGTTTGAGCTCACCGGGAAGCCATTCAGCGCGCTGGAAGCAGAACACGCGTTTGCACAACGTCCCTACCAGGTGCTGGGGTTTGTCCTGGCCACGGAAAAAGACGCCCACGCCCACGCGGTGGCGGCGCGCGTGACGAACATGTGGAACGGTGGGTTGCTGCCGGAAACGCGGCAGCTGCTGACACAGCTTCCGCCGGACCATCCCTTGATGGACACCATCAACTACGCACAGGCCCGTGACCACCTGGTTGCCGGAATGCCCGCCACCGCCGCCATGGCGCAAATGCGCCTGCGCACCACACAGTTTGCAAAACGGCAGCGCACCTGGTTCCGCAAGGAGACCTGGCTCACCACCGTGACGCCTGGCCAGCGGCAGGAAATACTCGCGCAAGCCCGCGTTTTTCTTGGCCAAACCTGAGTGTGACGCGCCGCAAGCTTGCGGGACAGATGTTCGTCAGGCAGGGTCCGCCGCCTCAACCTGTGTCTGGAGCGTCCCATGCCCCGCATTGATGCCAACATCAAATCCCTGGTCCAACCCATGCTCGCGCGTGGCCGCGTGGAAAGCGCGGATGTGGACAAGCTGCTGGATGAGAGCCTCAAGGACAAGGTGCTCTCTCCCACCGAGCGCAACGACCTCAAGGCGCTGTTGCAGCAGAACCCGGACAAGTTCAGCGCGGACGCCAAGGCAAAGCTGCAAACGTTTCTGGGCATGAAGAGTGTGACGCTGCGCAACGCGTCCCATGAACTCAACAAGGACGGCGTCATTGACGCGTCAGACGCCAGGAAGCTTGTGGACCTGGCCACCAAGGACGGGAAGATCAGCAGCGGGGAAAAATTCAGCCTCTCTGCGTTGATGGTGGGCGGGCGCATGAACGCCGAGGCCAAGGCCATTGTGGCGGCAAGGTTGAACGGGGAGGGCGGCCCCACCGGCGCGCCCACCATCAACCTCAACCTGCCCGCGGTGAACGGCAGCAACTACACGTTGTCCCCGGACGGGCACCTCCAGGTGGGCGCCAACAGCACGCCGCCACGGTTTGACGCCAACGGTGCGTTGGCCGCGTACCGCGGCGCGCAGGCCTTGGCGCAGGCGCCGGTGGACGTCCTCAAGACGGTGCCGGTGGACGTCAAGACCAGGATGGTGGCGCACCTGGAGAAGTGTTTTGACGCCGGAGCGGATGTGGGGTCCCTCCCGTCGGTGGAGAAGGCCCGCTTCCGCTCGGCGGCAGCAACCACGCTGCTGGCGGTCATCCAAGGCAGCGCGGGACCGTTTGAGAAGACGCTGCGGGACGCGGCCATTGCCACCTACGTCAAACACGCCATGGCGGAGAGCAACCCCAACCTGCGCGCCTCCATGTACTTCAACCTCACCGAGCTGCGTGGCACGTTGAGCACCGAGCAGAAGACCGCGTTGGATGGCCTGCGCAACCAGGTGGTGCCACAAAAGCCGCCGTATGAAAAATGGTTTGCCCAGAACGGCGAACGCGCCATCAACGTCAAGCACTACGCGCATGATGACTGCTGGACCAACGGCGCCGACCCCATCAGCAACTACACGGCGCAGGGTTTCACCATCAAACAAAAGGATGAAACCGCCCGCCCGCCGCGCTGGCTTCTGGAGAAGGTGGACAACAACGCCGCCGGCGGCCCGGTCACCATGCGCGTGGAGGTCAAACGCACGCATGACGGCATCTTTGAGGACATGGATGACCCCAAGACCAACGTGGTGCTCTACATTGGCCACAGCAACCTGGGCGGCAACGTGAGTGAGGAGCTGCGCCTGGGTGATGAACAGCGCGGGGACAAGTTTGTCATCATGGCCATGTGCCGCGGCAAACAGAACATGCCGGAATTTGCCAACCGCTATCCCAACGCCAACTTCATCACCACGGACAATCCCAGCTATTTCTCCACCATGCCCAGCATCCAACGCGGCATCACCAATGGCCTGCTGTCCGGCAAGGACTATGAGGGCATGCAAAAAGGGGTGGGCAACATCTGGGATGAGGGCGGCATCTCCAACTATTTCTTCCCGCATGAGGAACGCCGCTACGCGCTGTATGACCTGGACCAGGACGGGCGCATGGACAGCCAGGGCGCCGGCCGGGACCGGTTGTTTGACGTGGCGCTGAGCCTGCCGGCGGGTACCAAGGTGGACCTGCAGCCGCGGGACAACACGTACAAACCGGATGAACTGGACGGCGGCAAGGTGCTGCACGCGGTGCAGTTCCTCAACACGTTGACCACCTACCATGTGGATCACGGCGGAACGACGTCCAAGTTTGCCCGCGCGGACATGGATGCGTTTTTGGGCGGCGGCTGGTTTGAAGGCCCCAAGGACGAGCCGGTGCGCATCAAGAAGGAGACCATTGACGGCAAGACCTTCTACCGGGTGAGCGTGAACAAGGCCTACGCAGACCAGTCCCAGTTTGCCCTGGGCACGCTGGTGCAGTTTGAGACGTGCCGGATGATGCTCAAGGAGCGCAATGGCGGCGTGGAGACCAAACAGGACGTGGCACGGGCCATCATCTTTGCCGGGGAATACCTGAGCTACATGTACTGCAGCTATGAAGAGGCCGAAGGCTCCATGCGTGCGCTGAGCGCCATGGCCGGCCTGGGACGTTTTGGTTTTGAGACGGTGGGCAAGGCCATTGAAGTGGATGGCCACGGCTACGTCACCGACACGCAGGTCAACGCGCTTTTGGAAAAGCTGGGTCAGCTCACGCCGGCACCGGGCCCGCAGGTCTGAAGCAGGCGCTGCGTGACGTCAATCTTACGCGGCCTGACGTGAACCCAACGCGTCGGCAACTTCGCCCAGCGCGGCCACCAGGTGGGCACAATCCGCCTGGGTGAGCGCGCCCATGACCGCCACCTGGAAGACGTTGCGGTGCAAAAACGGTCCCTTGCCCGGATAGACAGAAAATCCCCGCGCCTCCAGCCGGTCAATGAACTTCTCCAGGTCCAGGTGGCCGGGCAGGCACACGCTGGTCAACGCATCCACGCTCTGTTCGGGGGGCAGCAGCAGGCTCCAGCCCAGCGCGCGCACGCCATTGCGCACCACCCGCGAACACGCCTGCACGTGCGCCACGCGCGCCGCCACGCCTTGTTCTTCAAACACCGCCAGCGCGGCATCCATGGCGTACAGCGCAGTCACCGCCGGTGTGTTGGGGGTCTGGTGGTGTTCGCGGGCCCATTGCACGTGGTTTTGCAGGGAGAGGTAGACGTTGCGCGTGGGAACCTGCGCGCGCGGCGGCACCACGCCCGCACGGGCCACCACCACCGAAAGGCCGGTGATGCCGCCCACCGCTTTGTTGGAGACGGTGGTGAGGACGTCCATGTGGTCACGCACCATGTCCATGTCCTCGGCGCCAAAGGCACTCACGCCGTCCACCAAAACTTTGCGGCCCAAACGGTGGGCCAGCTCCCCCACCGCGCGCACCGGGTTGCGCATGCCGCTGCCCGTCTCATGCCACACCACCGCCACCCACGCGGCGTTGGGGTGCTGGGTGAGCGCGCGTTCCACGGCGTGCAGGTCCACCGGCGCGCCCCACGTGCCGCCCACCACGGTGTGTCCAATGTTGTACGCCGTCATGATGCCGCTCAGCCGGTCACCAAAAGGTCCGTTGGAGACCAGCACCACCTCTTCGCCGGCGCGCAGCAGGCTGGTGATGGCGCATTCATTGGCGGCCGATCCACTTCCGGTGAGAAACACCACGTCGTCCTCGGCCGTGAGGCCCAACAAGCGCCGCATGCGGTCCTGCGTGCTCTTGAACAGGGCCTCAAACGCGCCGCGGCGGTGCGGAATCTCGGCGTGCATGAGCGCGGCCTTGACCCTGGGGTGCAGCATGACCGGACCCGGCGTGAACAGTTGGATGCGGTGGGTTTGCATGCGCGTCTCCTTTGAGACCTGGCTGACGCAAGGTGTATGCCTGATGCAGGTGTGGCCCAAGGGGTGCACAATCACGTCACAAATCACGGCCGGGTTGGGCAGGCATTGGACGGCGGGGCAGTTTGCCCCGGACCATGGTGTGGACAAGCGGTGGCGGCAGCGAAGGGACGACCCATGAAGCTCTACCTCAAGGACTACGTCACAGCGGGCAACATGTTGGCCGGGCTTGCGGCTGCGCTTTTTGCAATGCGGGGGGACCTGATGATGGCCGCGCTCATGATGCCGGTGGCCATGGCGTTTGACGCGTCAGACGGCCTGGTGGCGCGCCTTACGGGACGTCACAACCGTTTTGGCGGCGAACTGGACAACGTGTGTGACCACATGAGCTATGGCGTGGCGCCGGCGTTCCTGCTGTATGCGGCCTATGAGCCGGTGTTTCGCGATGAACTTTCGCTGCCGGGGACCCAGGCCGCATTGTTGGCATTCCTGGTGGCGGGCATCCCGCTGTTCTTTGCGTCCATCCGCTTTGCGCGTTTCAACACGTACCACTACCAGACACCCGGCGTGTGGCTTGGGGTCCCCCGGCCGGCCACGGGGTTTGCGCTGGCGGCGTTGGTCAACAGCCACCTGTTTGCGGCAAGCCTGACGTGGCGGTTGGTGTCCATTGGCGTGGTGCTGGTGTTGGGTTTTCTCAACGCGTCCACGTTTGCATATCCCAACCATCACGGGCTCAAGGGCCACAACCGCATCATCTGGTTCTATTTTGCGGTCTTTGCGTCTCTCACGCTGGGGTCCATTGCGCTGGGACCGGTGCTGGGCCTGGTGTCTGCGTACTACGTGGGGGACCTCATCCTGCTGTTCATGGCCACCTACGTGCTGTTGGGCTGGTTGGAGATTCCCGGCAGCGTGCGCCGCCACGCCGCCGCGGTGGTGGCCGCCGCCGAAGCCGGCATGGATCCTCCAACTGCAGCCCCCCCCGAGGCCGCACGCCAGGGCACGCTGCGCGGCACCACGCCGGCTTGGATGGCGTACCTGCTGGGCCCCATCAGCGGGGTGTGGGTGCTGCGCCAGCGTGACCCCAAAGATGCGCTGCTGGGATTCCACGCGTGGCAGGCCACGTTCTCCCTGGTGGCGGTGGTCTATCCGTTTTTGTTCTTGTGGATTGCCTCGGGCATGGTGCGCGAGTGGCTGAACGTGGACCTGGTGGCCATCCTGGCGGTTCCCATGGCGGTCTTCATGGCCGGGTATTGGGTGGCGGTCATGGTGGGCGCGGCGCGCGGAAAAAAATGGCGTGCACCGTTCATTGGCTGGCAGGCGGAAAAACAATTGTTGTGAGCAGGGAGCACCGGGATGCGTGGCGGTACGGCAGCGTGGTTTTTGTGGATGGGTGTGGTCCTGGCGGTTTTGTGCGCCGGGCCCGGAGCCGCGCGCGCCACGGTGTACCCGTTTGTTCCGCTGCAGGATGACGTGCGCCTGGTGGCGGACCCGTACGTGGACCTGGCGCTGCGTCTCAAACTCATACGCAATGCCCGGCACACCATTGACCTGTCCCTCTATGAACAGGGTGATGATGACGTGGGCCTGCCCATCCTGGCCGCGTTGCGGGACGCAGCGGACCGTGGCGTGCGCGTGCGGGTGTTGACGCAGTGGTTCTTCCAGTACGCCTACCACCCGTTCAACCAGTCTCCCTCCTACGCCACCAACCCACCCACGCGGGTGCCGCTGCAATACCTGGTGTTTGGTGCGCCCGAAGACCTGATGCGCCACGGGCTCCATGCGTCTGACGGCGTCCACGGCAAGGTGCTTGTTGTGGATGACGCCGTGGCGCTCTCCACCGGGCGTGGCCACGCCAAGATGAACATGACCTGGATTGACAGCAGCAACCTGGTGCGCGGGCCGCTGGTGCAACAACTTACCCACGCGTTTGGCCGCACCTGGGACGCTGCCGCGCGGTTTGGGCAGCTGGAGCAACCGCTGGTGGTTCGCAGCAAACGCACGCCGGACCAGGTCAAACCACCGCCATCCCCCGCGGACCCCGGCGTCAACGCGCCCTGGGTGCCAGACGCGGACGAGTTGTGGACCTGGGCCACGTCACCACGGGTGGATGCGCCGTCCGGACGTGCGCGGCTGCTGCACACGGATTTTGTGGCCCAGATGGCCGCGCTCAAGGCGCAACGCAAAGAGCCGCGGGGCTGGGAGGAACGTATGGCCGCATTGACGGACCCTGCGTTGGACGCCGTGGTGGCGCGCCTGGATGCTGCGGGGCCCACCAGCAAGGTTCGCATGACGTCCATGTATGCGTTGCTGCATCCACGCCTCAAAGACGCGCTGTGCCAGGCCAGCGTGCGCGGCGCCAACGTGGTTTTCTACACCAATGGCGATTTTGAAAGCGCGCCCATTTCCACGTTTGCGTGGTTTGCATCGGTGTTGGACCTGGAATGGCTGGTGCGCCGGTGTGGCGTGGAACTGTTTTCATTTGTGCGCAATCCCAAGACCCCCTGGGTCTTCACACATCTCAAGCTGGCCATCATTGATGACGTGACGTTTTTTGGGTCCCACAACCTCAACATGGCTTCCTCGCTGGCCAATGATGAGCTGTTTGTGGAGGTGGAGGACCCGGTGCTGGCCACCGCGTCCCGCGCCATGTTTGACCGCACCCTGCGGGACAACGCCGAGCCGGTCACCGCCGAAGGGCTGGCCCTGGCCCGCCCCCTGGGCGCCTGGGGGAGGCGGCTTCTGGACCCGGTGCTGGGCTTCTGGTGAGCCCCCGGCCCCCGTCCACGGGTGGGCCGGCCTGATCCATCAACCCACATCTGGAAGGTCGGCCAAGGGATGGGCGTCCACCCGTTGTCCTTGAGGTCCTTCCCATGCGCCCCACCACCAGGAAATTCCCCAGGCCGGTCCGGTGGTTGGTGGGGGTGCTTATGGCCTGGGTGGGCAGCGGTTGCGCCCTGGGGACCTCCACGCCGGCCACCGTGGGCGTGGATGTCACCGTGGAGCGGGTTTCCTCCCTCCCGCCCGCCCCCAAGCGCGGCGAGCCGGTGACCCTCCTGGCGCGCGTGGCCAACCGTGGCACCCTGGAAGCCCAGGGTGTGATGGTGATCACGTGGCTGGTGGATGGCCAGACGGTGGGCGAGGTGGCCATCAACGGCCTTCAGCCCAATGAGGTGCAGGAGGTCCGCACGGTCTGGACGGCGGATGTGTCCGGGCCGGTGATGTTGACCGCGCAGGTTCGGGTGGATGGCGCGCAGCCGGATGCCAACCCGGGGAACAATGAACGCCAGCTGAGCTTCACCGTGGCGGACAGCCGCGCCTGTGAGACGGACAGCCAGTGCGGCACCGGTGAAGCGTGCTTGCTGGCCCGCTGCGTGGCCGAACAGAACATGGTCAAGGTGGCCGGCGCACTTTGGTGAACAACACGTCCCTGCGGCCCGAGGGGACAGGATTTTGCTGGGCCGGCCGTTGGGCCTCTCAGCCTCCGGCGGTGGTCAACCCCGCCAGCTTCACGCCGCGCGGTCCCTCATACGCCTCCCGCCGCACCGTCTCTGCGCTGAACGTGGCGCGTGCAAACGCGGTCCACACATCCCCGCTCACGCTGCCGCCCTTGATGGGCGTGACCTTGCCGCCGTCATGCACATACCCGCTGCGTATCTCCCCGGAGAATGCGCCAGAAATCCCATTGGGTGAAAGCTGCGAAAAACGCAGCAGCTCCAGCACCGGCCGCGGCCCGCCCAGCAGCTGCGCATACGGCGTCTTCCCCGGGGCCACCACCACGTTGCCCATCCCTCCGGTGGCCTCCACGCCGGTGAGCTGCGCGTAGCGCGCGGTGGCGTGCAATGCGGTCACCACGTTGTTTTCCACCAACGCCACCTTGCGGCACGGCGTTCCCTCGGCATCAAACGTTGCGGACGCACGGCCGCCGGGCAGCGTGGGGTCACTCCACAACGTCAACGCTTCACCCTGCAGGTCCTTGATGAGCGGGCCACCCACGGTGAGCTTGCTCCACCCATCAAACCGCGCGGCGGCGCCCGCCTGGGCCACAAAACAGTCCCACAGCGTATCCAGCGCATCTTCGCCAAACACCACGTCATACGTCCCTGAGGGCGTGGGCTGCGCCGCCAGGCCGTCCTTGGTGAAACGCACCATGCGGTGGATGTGTTCTCCCACGCGCAGCGTGTCCAACAGGCGGCTGCGCGGGGATTGCCAGATTTCCACTTCCTCGGCGCCACCACCGGCCAACAACACGTATTCCACAAGCACATCCGTCTCTGACCGGGTGATGTCCAATCCACGGCTGTTGAGGATGCGTTGGTGGATGTGATCCGCAAAGACCTCACTGCTGGACAGGTCCACGCCGGGGTGTTGGACCGCCGCCCCCCGAATCTCCGCCACCACCGCATTGGCCACGCCCTGCGCGTTTTCCACCACGCCGTCATCCACGGTGCGGGCCGCAACCACCGCGGCCGCGGGGCCGGGGAGAACGTAGGGCTGGTTGTGCACCAGGCGCGCGCGTTCCACCGCCGCCTCCACCGCCGCACGCAACACGCCCGCATCACACGGAGGATCCAGCGTCACACTGCTCTCTCCCATGGACGCGTTTCCGTCTGCCTTCACGTTGTTGGTGTGCACCAGCACCCGCCACCGCGTGGTGGCCACCTGCCGCAGCGCCTCATCCCGCGCAAACACCGTGTAGCGCTGGTTGGAGCGGGTGCGCGTTTCGGTGACGCTCCACGCGCGCAGCGCGGGCACGCCCGCCAGGACCGCGGCCACGTCTTCAACAGTCTTGAGCACCATCACGCCACCCTGGCCTTCAACCGGAGGTGCGGCCCACCATCGGTCACCTTGACCCATTCCTTGTGGCCTTTGCCGCACGTGCCCAATCCGGTGATTTCCACGGTGTTGCTCACCGCGCTGATGGACTGCAACAGCTCCGGCACATACCCGGTGACAATGACCGGCGAAAACACGCGGCCGGTGAGCTTCCCGCCCACAATCTCCTCAGCCATGTAGCCCTCACATTGGATGCCCCAGCCCTTGGGATCCTCCATGCCGTTGGACCCGTGTTTGATGAACAGCCCGCGCTCCACGCCGGAAAACACGTCCTCCACGCTGTGTTTTCCCGCGCCAAAATACGTGTTGGTCATGCGCGTGTAGCTCTTGCGTTCAAAGCTCTCCCGCCGCCCGTTGGCGGTGCGCGGAATGGAAAGCCGTATTGCCGCATCCAGGCTGGTGATGGGTTGGGAGAGAATGCCCTTGGAAATGATCTGGGTCTCCCCGGCCAGCTGCCCTTCGTGGTCAAAAAAGTACGTGGCGGCGTGTCCGGGCAGGGCAGGGCTGTCAAACATGTCCACCAGGTCCGACGCCACGCGCTTGCCGAGAAAGTCCGCACCCTTGGCGCGGCGTTTGAGGAACATGTCTGCTTCGGTGCCATGGCCAAACGCTTCATGTGCAAACAACCCGGCAAAATCCGGCGCAAACACGCAGGTATGTGTGCCCGCCGCCACCCGTGGCGCGCCCAGGATGCGGCCACAATCCCGCACCACCTCGTCCACCAGCGCGTCTGGCAGCGCGCAGTGTTCAAAGCCGCCCGCGCGGCTGCGCCCGCCGTACAGCTCGCCCTGGTTGGCCCCGTCCTGCATGACCAGGAACACCACCGCCTCAGCCCGCCGAAGGTCCTGGTACAACGTGCGCGTCCGGTTGATGAACAGCTCCTGGTTCTGCACGTCCCCTACGCGGCTCACCGCGTGCACTGCGCGCCGGTCCTTGGACACCGCATCCTTGAGCGCGTGCCCCCGGGCAACTTTCTCCGCAAGCGGGACGTTTGCCGCGGGGATGGCCTCGGCTGTGGTCCACTCCTGCTGCAACGGCGTGCCCGGGTCCACCACCAGCCCGTTGGGGTCCACGCCGTCCTGCGCCACGCGCGCGCGAAGCTGCGCCACCGCCGCCTGCAGGCCGGCGCTGCTCAGGTCAGACGTGGACACCTCCACCAGGCAGCGGCCGGTGAAGGCACTGAGCACGCATCCCCGGGAAGGCTCCACCGGCTCCACCGCGGCCTGTTTTCCGGTGACGCGCACGGTTGTGCCACCACGCTGCGTCACCAGCGCGCTGGCATAACCCACGTCTTGTTCAAGTTGCCCCACGCAGTCTTTCAACGTGGGAATCAGTTCGCGCAGTTCCAAGGGACACCCCAAGAGGGCCCCGCGCGTCTCACGGGGCCACGGTGAGGGTGTACCCAACGGGGGCGGTTGCGCCAGCCTTTGCGGTGACCGCCACCACCCAGGTTGCCGTCACGGTGGGGGTCACCATGAACGTGACCACCGCACCCGCGCCCGTTTCCACCGCCACGTCTGACGTCACCACCGCGCCCAGCGCATCCAGCACGGTGACGTCCAGGTCTGCATTGGTGGCGTCATAGGTGAGCGTGACGGTTTGCGGGGCCTGGTCCACCACCGGCAACGCGTAATGATCCGCATCTGCCGCGGGGCACACCGCTGCGGTCACGCCCGAAGACAGCGTGGTGGAAAACGCCGCCGCCGGGGTTTCATTGGGTTCCCCCAGCGTCCCGGCGGGCGTGGCGCAAGGGTCGGCCACCGGCGGGTTCACCGCCACGTTGAGCGCGTAGGTCCCCGCCGTGCCCGCGCCGCCGGACACGCGGAAGAAGTATGTGCCGGCCGCAATGGGCACCGTGTAGCGCAACGCCGCCATGCCACTTTGCGCCGAGCCCAGCACGGTGGTCCCGTCCGGACCCAACAGGTCCACCGTGGAGCCCACCAGGTTGGCCAGCGTGAGCACAATCTCCTCACCCTGCAGTGCCACCACGCTCTGGTGGTCCACGTCCCCGGGGCAGAGTTTGCCCACCAACGGCAGGCTGAACGCCCCCGCCGGCGCATCCCGCAGGCCCGTGGCGCTGCCCACGGTGTCATCCCCCGGCGCCGCCTCGCGCGCATCATCTGAACACGCGGTGGGCGCCACAATGCTGAGCGTGTAGCCCAGCGGGCGGAACGTGAGACCCGCCGGCTGCTTGGGGCGCACCTGGATGAAGTGCGGCACGTTGGCGGCAATGTTGGAGAGGTTGATGGTGCGCGGGTTCACCGGGTTGGTGCTGGCCGCCACCTGGCCTGCCGCGGTCCGGATGGCCAGGTCCAGGAAATCTTCGGCGCCTTGCCAGGACAGCTGCACGGTGAGCGGGCCGGGCGCGCCGGCGGGCAGGGTGAAGCGGTACCAGTCTTCATCCGCCACGGTGCACGCCACGCCGGCAAATGCGCCGGTGGACACCACGGTGGCCGCGCCTTGCGTGTTGTTGGGCACCCCCGCGTTGGTCTCAAAGAGGTCCTCGTTGCAGTTGGGGATGTAGGTCACGCTGCTCTCCAGCGTGTAGGGCCGCGGCGCGGTGGTGCGCGGCGCGCCCGAGGGTTCCACCAGCAGCACCAGCGTCTCAGCCTGGGTGCTGGCGCGTTCCAGCAACACCGGGGAGGTTGTGGCCGGCCGCGTCTCCAGCACCACGCCGCCCACGCCCAGCAGGCTCACACTCACGTTGCCGTCTGCCGGGTTGAAGCCAACCTTGAACCGCGCAAGCTGCCCGGGTTCCACGCGCAGGAAGTGGTAGTCCACGTCATCCGGCGTGCACAAAGCGCGGTTGATGGTCCCCGAGGACAACGGGCTGTTGTCCGCCTGGGTGAACGCGTTGTTGGGTTCTCCCGGCTCGGTCAGGCACGCCGGCAGGGTCTCCCCCACCACGTTGAGCGCGTAGGTCCAACTGTCGGTGGCGGCGCCAAAACCGCCCAGCACCAGGATTTGATCACTGCCGCCGGCGGTGAGGGACACCAGCTCCAGGCTGGACTGGCCTTCACCCACCACGCCGCCGGACAACAGCCGGCCATCCAGGCTGCGCAACTCGGCGGTGATGCCCGTGGCCTGCAGGCCACCTCCTGGCGTGAACGTCACGGTGACCCGCAGCAGTTGCCCGGGGCTGGTGCCAATGCGCAGGTAGTCCACATCTGCGCGGCACAACGTGCCGCCGCTCATGCCCACGGGGACCGGCGTGGCGGTGGTGACCTCGTTGTTGGGCTCCGCGGTGTCCCCGGTGCACACCGCGGGAGGCAGGTAACAACGCCGCGCCTGGCCATCACACAGCCGGCGGGTGTCCACCGCCTGGCACTCAAGATCCACGCTGCATTCCGGCAACACGCACCCGCCGTGGCGCAGGTCACACAACCGCCCGCTGCCACATTCGGCGTCCCGCAGGCAGCCGGTGCCCACGCAGCGGCCGGTGATGCCGTCACACACGGTGTTGGGGCCACATTCACTGTCTGCCACACATTCACGGCAGCTGCCCTCAATGCACATGAGCAGGCCTTCACACGCATTCTGGATGCACGCCGGCGGGTCTCCCGCTTCACAACGGCCGGCCACGGCATTGCACGCCCCGCCCAGACACGCCGAGGACCCGGGCGTCTGGGTGCACGCGCTGTCCGTCACACAAAAGGCATCCCCCAGGCAGCGTGTGCCGCTGGCGCAGCCGGTGAGGCAGCGCGGCGCTTCCTGGATGTCCACGCAGCGTCCACCCACGCACGCGTTGAACACCGGGCACTCCGCGTCCAGGTTGCACGCGGTGACGCCGGAAACCGCCATGCACGTGCCGTTGACGCACTGCTGGGCGGCCGTGCAGCGCGGGCTGCAGAACGTGGGCGCGGGGCCGGGCGCCAGCTCGGCGCGTCCTTCCGGCAGCGTCACGCGCACCGCAATCCATTCCTGGCCGCGGGTGAGTCCACGCCGCGCCTGGCCAATGAGCCGGCCGCGCCAGGTGATGCGCACCAACGCCGACGACACGCCCAGGTTGAAGTCATTGGTGTACTTCACGCCCACCACGTACTGGCCGGCCACCGGCGCGTTGATGGTGACCCGCTCCGGGCCAAAGCCGCTTTGCACGTTGCCCTGGTGCAGCGGGTTTCCGCCCTGGCGCGGCGCAGATGCGCCATCCCAGCGCGGCCCGGGCAACGCCACGGTGCAGTTGCCCACGCCACAGTTGTCCGGCCCCGGCGCAAACACCGGCTGCAGGTTGGCGCCCTTGAACACCACCAGGTCCAAATCCGTGTCTTTCTGGTCCCACGTCAGCTCCACCACCAGGTCATCCAGGGACGCCACCTGGAAGGGCACCAGCATCTCCGGTCCCAGATCCCCGGTGGAACCACCCACGCGCAGCCCGGCCACATACGACCCCGGCGCCAGCGTGCTGCCGTTGATGGGCACCACCAGCGTGCGGCTTTGTGTTGCGGCCTGCAGTGTGGCGGGCGCGCCCATGGGCATGTTGGCCAGGCGCCACAAGAACACCGTGGCGGGCTCGCCCAGCTCCGTGGTGGACCCCGCGCCGTCCAGCTCCAGCAACGCATTGGGACGCGCGGCGGCACCGGCGGCCAGGGCCCGCCCGTCTGCCCGCACCACCACCTGCGGCACGCTGGGCACCGCCGGCAACACGGCGTCCCCGGTCACCGGCAGGCGCGCCTGCGCGCCGTCTGAGGTCTCCACAATGAGCGTGCCCAGCAGGCTTCCCGGCGCCACCGGCGTGGCCACCACCGCCACCGCAAACACATCCCCCGGCGTCACGGTGGCCGGCACACGCGTCCCCAGCACCCGCAGCGCGCTGGCGCTTCCCTGCGCCAGGCGGATGTTGGTCACCGTGGCGTTGTCCACCGACGTGAGGCTGGCGGTGCAGACCTTCTCCCCGTCAATGGTGACCCGCGCCAGGTGGCAGCGGTTGGTCAACCACACAATGGGCGTGTAGCCCGCGTCCGGCGTGGGTTCTCCAGAATCACGCACCTCAGACCCCGCGTCCCCCATCCCCGCGTCCACCAGCATCATGGAGCTGGAGTTCCCGCCGCTGGAGCTGCCGCCGGAGCTGCTGGAGGAGGAGCTGCTGGTACCGCCATCAAACCGCGGGATGACAAACGGCCGCAGGCACACCGTCTCCCCGCCCAGTGCGGTGCATTGGGTGCCCGCCTCGGCGCAGGTGCTGCCCGCGCCACAGCGTTGCGCGCAGTAGGCCTCATTGGTGTCAAAATCCACGGCGCACACGCCGTCACAGGGGTCTCCGGCGCACGTGGGGAAAACCCCGGCGGCATCCTGGTCCCCGCCTGTCATGTCCGGTCCACTGTCGTTGCCGTTCTGCCCGGACGTGGTGCAACCCAACGCCGCAGCAACCAGCACCACCTGCCACCCGCGCCTCAGACCGGACATGTGTCACCCATGGAAAAAAAGACGCCCTGGCCTACCACGGTCCCAGCGCGTTTGGGACCGCCAGCCGCCGGATTTTCGCCGTCCGGGCGGCTTTGCCGGGCCCACCGGTTGCCCGTAGCGTGCCCCGCTGCCGGACCTGGCCTGGACCGGGCGGAACTGGGGCACAGCATGCGCATGGTGGTGGGGTACCATGGACGTTGTTTTGACGGCTGCACCTCGGCGGCGTTGTTCACCCGCCTCTATGAAAAGGTGGGCCCCAAGGGCGCCACGGTGTCCTACCGGGCGCTGGCCCACGGCAAGGGTGCCGCGCCGGGACCCGCCGAGCTGGATGGGGATGAAAACGCGGTGGTGGACTTCAAGTACACGCCCAGCCCTGCGTTGACGTGGTGGTTTGATCACCACCAGAGCGCTTTTGTGGAGCCCGCCCACCGCGCCCATTTTGAAGCCGCGCAGCAGGATGGCCGGCGCTTCTTTGACCCCGAGTGCAGCAGCTGCACCAGGCTGCTGGTGCGCGTGGCCAAGGACCGTTTTGGCGTCACGTTCCCCGGCCTGGAGGAGCTCATCCACTGGGCAGACACCATTGACGCCGCGCGGTTTGAGTCCCCCGCCATGGCCGTGGAGCTCAAACAGCCGGCGCTGCAGTTGATGACCGTGCTGGAAGCCAGCGAGGACGCGTTTTGTGACGCCATCATCCCCCGCCTGGTGCAGGACGGCCTGGCGGTGGCCACCACCGAGCTGGTGCAGTCCCGTTTCATCCCCATGTTCAAACAGCACCAGGACAACGTGGAACGCGTGCGTCAGACCGCGCGGCTGGACGGCAACGTGGTCAGTTTTGACCTCACCGCGTGGGACATGGACGGGTTCAACAAGTTCATTGCGTATTACCTCTACCCCCAGGCGCTCTACAGCGTGGGGGTCACCGCGTCTTCACGGCGGTCCAAGGTGAGCGTGGGGAGCAATCCATGGCGCGCCGGGGAGCGGCGCCATGACATCTCCAAGCTGTGTGAACGTTACGGCGGCGGTGGCCACCCGGTGGTGGGCGCGGTCACCCTGGGCGCCGGCGAATTGGCGGGCGTGCGGCAGGCTGCGTTGGAGATTGCCGCGGCACTTCGCGCACCAGGCTGACGTCCCCGAAACTCAGGGCAGGATGTCCCGCCGTTCGGCGCCAACCTTGTCCTGCAACATCATCAACGCATCCAGCACCGCTTCTGGCCGCGGCGGGCAGCCGGGGATGTACACATCCACCGGGATGATGTTGTCTATCCCCTGCACCACCGAATAGTTGTCATAGAACCCACCCGACGACGCGCACACGCCAAAGGCGATGACCCACTTGGGGTCACACATCTGGTCATGCACGCGCTTGAGGGCGGGGGCCTGCTTGTGGGTGATGGTGCCCACCACAAACAGCAGGTCTGCCTGGCGCGGGGAGAAGCGCGGAAATTCGGCGCCAAACCGGGCAATGTCATACCGCGGCGCCCATACAGCCATGAACTCCATCCCGCAGCACGCCGTCACAAACGGGTACTGGAAGAAGCTGAACTTGCGCGCCCAGCCCACCGCCGGGGCCGCCGCGTGGTTCACCGCGTCCTTGGCGCCCTTGGCCAGCCGCCCAAAAAAACCCAGCGCGTCATCCCGCCGGGTCACCAGGACGTCACTGCCCACAATGGCGTCGTCACTCTTGATTTCAGCCACGGCTCACTCCCACTCCAGGGCGCCCTTGCGCCACACGTACGCCAGACCCACGCCCAGGATGGCCATGAAGACCATCATTTCCACCAGGCCAAACAACCCAAGGTCCTTGTACAAGACGGCCCAGGGGTAGAGGAACACCACTTCCACGTCAAAGATGATGAACAACAACGCCACCAGGTAGAACCGGACGGAAAAACGTTGCCGCGTGGTCCCCAGGCTCTCATTGCCACACTCAAACGGTGCGCCCTTCACCTTGCTGGGATTTTTTGGCCCCACAAACAGGGACAGCGCCAGCATGGCGGCAGCCACAATCATGCCCAGGATGATGAGAAAACCCGCGCCCGCGTAGCCCTGGTCCACCATGTGATGTTCTCCTGCCGCGTGCCTCAACCCGTTCCAAAACGCCGCACGCCTGCGTTGGGGCTTCTAGCCATTGTTCCCCCCCACTTCAACGGCGCAGTCCCCTCGGCAATGGCCACGCTCCCAGGTTGCACGGCGCACTCCCAGCGTGGCACACCCCCGCCTCCCATGGCCCAAGCGCCTGCGTCCACCCCGCAGACAACTTCTGATGCGCCGCTGGCGTTGGCGCGCCAGCGCACCAGCGGGTTGTTGGGGCTGCTGGTGCTGGGCGGTTACACGCTGGGCCACCTGGTGGGGCTGGTTCCCATGGCCGCCGGCGGTGTGGAAGCCTTCAACGCCACCCTGGGCTGGCGCCGAAGCACCGTGCTGCTGGTGGCCGTGGCGTTGTTGTGCGGGCTGCCTTTGATCTTTCACACGCTGCATGGGCTGCGGAGGCTGGCCACGCTGCGGGTGACGGTGGGGCGGTTTCCAGCCTGGGGCAACTGGGTCCACGCCAGCCGCCAGCTGGCGGGCCTGGTGGTGCTGGTGTTCCTGGCGGTGCACGTCTTTGAGATGCGCGTGTGGCCGGCGGTGCGCGGCGCGCAGGTGGATGGCGCGTACCTGCAGCGGTATTTTTCGTCCTTCCTCACCGTGGACTTCTACGTGCTGGGAATCCTGGCCACGGTGTTCCACCTGTGGGCCGGCGTCTGGACGTTGTTGTTCCGCTGGGGTGTCACGGTGGGTCCGGTGGCGCAGCGGCGGGCCGCGTGGGCGGCTTTGGGGGGCGGCGGGTTGATGGCGTTGTTGGCGTTGTGGGTCCTGGCCGCGTTTCATGACGGGCGTTTTGTGGTGCCCTGAATTCACGCATTCAAACACGAACACGGCGGTGGAGGCGGCAGTGGTGGACGGGCGGGACCTCACGCGGCAGGTGGTGGTGGTGGGGCAGGGTTCCCACGCCGTGTATGCCGCGCTGTGGGCGTGCCAGTCCGGCGCGCCGGTGACGCTGGTGTGCCAGGGCAGTCCCTGGCGCGGTGGCGTGCTGGTGGACGCGCTGTTGGTTCCCGCTGGTGGAGGCGTGACGACGGTGCCCGCTGGTTTTGACGGGGTGTCCGCGGACCTGTGGCGCACACATCTTCCGGCGCTGGTGGCGCGCCTTGATGCCATGGGCCTGCCCTGGGACCGCGGTGTGGATGGCACCCCGCTGCTGGCGGGGGTGACCGCGGGGATTGCCGCGGTGACGGCGGGCCCGCACACCGGCCATGTGTTGCACCAGACGTTGCTGGCGCAGCTGCGGCGCGCCGTGCAGCGCGGTGCCGTGACCGTGCTGGAGCGGCATGCCCTGGTCAGCCTGGTGTTGGATGACGCCGGAGCGTGCTGCGGCATCACCGTGGTGGATGTGTTGCGGCGCACCGTGACGGCCGTCTCTGCTTCAGCGGTGCTGCTTGCCGCCGAAGGCACCCACGCCATGCTGGGGCCTGCGGTGGCGGGCCCTTCCGATGCCACCGCGGTGTTGTGGGCCGCCGCGCAGGCCGGCCTGCACGTTGACGGCACCGGCAAGGCATTGCTCCAGCGCAGGGATGACCGCACCGCGCCGGTGGTGCGCGGCCTGTCCATGGGTCTGACCGGAAACCTGGTGAACGTGCGGGTGGGCGGGTGCCTGCTTGCGCCGCCACCGGCGCTGCTGGACACGCCCGGCGCTCTTGAAAGTTGGCAGTGGGCCCACACCCTGGGCGCCCTGGATGCCTTGACCTCCCCGCCCGCCACCGACGGAGACACCGCGGCGCTGGCCAAGGCTGCGCAGGAACAACAGCTGCGCCTGGACGCCGTGGCGTCACGCCGTGGTCCCGGCGTGGTGGCTGCGGCAGAAGATGTTGTGGCGGCCTGGGCCCGCGCGGTGTGCGGGTTGGAGGAGGCCACGCCGGCGCAGCTGCATGACGGGCTTGAGTCCCTGCGCGCGGCCGTGGCAGCGGTGGATGCGCAAGGCGGTGCAGGCCACGCGCTCAACCCGTGGCCGGTGCGCGCCCTGCTGTTGGATGCGGTGCCGGCGTTGTTGTCGGCGTGGTTGCCGCCACGCCCCATCCTCCAGCCTCCAGCGCCGTTGGAAACCGCCGGGGGCCCAGCGTGATGCCCGCCGCGTTGATGTGGACGGTGCTGGTGTTGACGCCAACGCAGGTGACGTCTCCAGTGGCCACGCCCGCACCCGCCAGCGCACCCCAGCAGCCCTGGGCGGTGGCCACCTGGAAGCGTGTGAAGGCGCGGCTGCCAACCCCGTTGGGGTGGGCAGGTCTGGCGGGGCTTGGGGCGTCCGGGCTGGTGGTGGCGTCAGGGCTGGGCGTCACCGCCGTGGCCGGCGGGCTGGTGTGGCGTGGGCGCGCGGCGCAGGACCGCGCAGATGCGGTGAGCCTGGATGGCACCCTGGACACCGAACGCGCCCAGCTTGGCGCGTTGAAACAAAGCCGGGATGCGTTTGATGCCGCACGCGTGCTGGCGTTGGTGGGCGCGGGCACGCTGGTGGTGGGGTTGGTGTGCAGCGCGCTGGCCGCCACCGTGGTGGTGGTGGATGAGACGTTGTTGGTGCCCGCGCTCAAAAGCCCGCATCCCCTGTGGGCCATCCTGGGCCCGGTGGCCGGCGAGCGGGACCCTGCGCCCATGTGGCCCCCCGTGCCCCGGCCGGACCTTCCCGGAATTTTCACGCCGCCGCGCGCCGCAACACCCGCGGCATCTCCGCCTGCGTTGGCACCCACGTCCAAGGCGCCTGCTCCACCTGCGCAGGATGCAGCTGCACCGCTTCAAGCCACGCCGCCGGTGGAACCGGTCCCTCCGCCGTCACCCGCCGCATCCCCCGCCGAGGCGCCATGACAAAGTCCACCGCAGTGTTGCGCATCCAACGTTTTTTTGGGCCCGGGCAGGCCTCGCGCGTGGACAGCTTTGAAGTCCCGGTGTCCCCGGCCATGACGGTGATGGACGGCCTGCGGCACATCCAGAAGCACCCTGTGACGGTGGAAGGCCAGACCGTGGCGGTGGTGGTGTTTGAGGACGCCTGCACCCCGGGCCCGTGCGGTGGGTGCACCATGGTCCTCAACGGCTGGCCGGCGCAGGCATGTTGCACACCGCTGGTGGCGTCCAGCGTGACGGTGGTGGGGCCGTTGCCGGGGTTTGTGGTGCTGGGAGATTTGTGGGTGGACCGTGGCGCGCTTGATGGTGGCGCGCCCCATGCGCAGGCGGCGTTGCCCTGGAGCGTGGCGTCCACGGCAACCCGCATGGCCCAGGCCACGGCGGCGGCCATGCAGCAGGACCTGCGCTGCACGGGGTGCGGCGCGTGCCAGACGGTGTGCCCCTCGGTGGGGCCGGCCAGCCGCTACGTGGGACCCGCGGTGCTTCATGCGGCCGCCACCTGGCAGCGTCACCCGTTGGCCGCGCTGGCACCTGAGGGGAACCTGGGCCTGGCCGTGGGGGACGGCGGTGTGGTGGGTTGTGGCAATGCACAAAACTGCGCCCGCGGTTGTCCCCAGGCGCTGGCGGTGCCTGCAGGCCTGGCGCGGCTGTCCGGCGTGGCGTCACGGCGGTGGCTTGGACAGGTGCTTGGCCGGTGACGGTGTGTGGCGCGCGGGACTTGCCAAGGCGCAGGGCAGGGCTAAAGGAGTTGGGATCATGAACGTTGCGCGCGTGGCTGGGGTGTTGGGCGGCCTGTGGCTGGTGCTCCTGGCCCCGGCGCAAACCGCCCACGCGTACACCAGCTACGTCAACTACGTGCCCAACGGCCCGGTGGCCCGGTGTCTGACGTGCCACGTCCGGTCCACCGGCGGTGGCACGCGCAATCCCTTTGGTGAGGACGTCAAACGCAACCGCGTGGGCATCACGCCCAACTGGGCGGTGATCTCCACGCTGGATTCAGACACCGACGGATTCTCCAACGGTGAAGAACTGGGTGACCCGTGCGGTTGCTGGCGGCGCGGATTGAAACCCGCGTTCACCACGGCGGACGCCGGTGGCCCGGTGGGTGAAATCACCCGGCCGGGCGAGGCCACCAGCGTTCCCAGCGTCCACACCGATGATTGCTCCATGCCGTGCCCGGACGCCGGCGTGTTGCCGGACGCTGGTGAGCCCGAGCCGGATGACGCGGGCGTCTCCGCGCCGGATGGTGGCGCGCGTCCTTTTTGGTGTCTGGGCGGTGAAAACGTCCAGGCCCGCCCCGCGTCCTGGGGCTGGCTGTTGCTGGCGGTGGCGGTGGTGGTCACCACGCGGCGCGCGTTCACCCGCCGTTGAGCCTGGTCATGCGCACACCCAAAAACCAGAGCGCGGTCTACCTGCTGCGTCACGGTGAGACGGACTGGAACGTTCAGGGGCGTTTCCAGGGCCACACCGATACGCCCCTCAACGCGCGTGGCGTGGCGCAGGCCAGCGCGGCCATTGCGCCGCTTCGCGGCCGCGGCATCCGGCAGGTGGTGAGCAGTGACCTCACGCGTGCACGGCACACCGCCATCATTGTGGCGGCGTCCCTGGGGCTGCCGGTGGAGGTGGACCCGGAGCTTCGCGAACGGCGCTACGGCGTGTTTGAAGGGCTCACCTGGGCCCAGATTGCCGCCCAGCACCCGGTCCACCATGCGGGTTGGCAGCGGGATCCCAACCATGCGGTGCCCAACGCCGAACCGGTGGATGTGCTGCGCGCCCGCGCCTGGCGCGCGTTTGAGCGGCACGCCCGGCACGCACAGGGGGAAGACGCGGTGTTGCTGGTGAGCCATGGCGGGTTGTTGCGCAGCATGTTGTGGCACGTGCTGGGCGAGGACGCCCCAAAGCCCATTGAGAACGCGCGTCCCTACCGTGTGACGCTGGAGGACGGCCGCGTGGTGGCGGTGGACGTGCTGCCGCACGCGGGATGACCGCTCAATCCAGCCAGCCCCACAACGCCACCACGCCGCTGTGGGGCTCCAGCGTGACAAACCCCACCGCACCGTCCTGCAGCGTCACCGCGTGCACGTCCTGGCGGGTGCCGGCCTGCCACCAGTCCAGGTGCAGCCGCCGCACCGGCCGCACGGTTTTGACCACCGGCAGTCCCGGACCCAACGCCTGACCGCGCCGGGGCCAGCCGGGCAGCGGCAGGGGCGTGGCCAACACCCGCAGGGGTTGTCCCAGGGACCCGCCCTTGGGCGTCCCACGCCGTGCCTGCGCGCGGCGGGGTGGGGCGGGCTGCGGGGCCAGCCCGGGATGGAGCCATACCTGCCGGGGCGGTGGCCGGGCGGGCTTGAGTGGGATGGGCAGGTCCTCCATGGCCGGTGACAACAGGCGGGTGGATTGGGTGGCCTGGTGGGAGATGGCGCGGCCCAGAAGGCCTACGCCGTCCTGGCCCAGTTCAGCCTGAAGCTCTGCCCACAGGCGCGCCAGCCCGTCTTCAGGCCGCACCGCGCCGCGCGCGCGCACCAAGGGGGCACCGGTGGTCACGGTGTCCGGGTGGAGGTGGCTGTCCTGGAGCATGGGCCGCTCCACCGTGTGGGCGGCTTCCACCGTCACCGCGCGCACCGGCGCCACCAGCACCAGCCGCTCCAAAAGCGGCCGGATGGCGGCCACCATGTCCCCGCCGTTCCACAGCGGCAAGGCCAGCGGCAGCACCAGGCGCGTGTCTTTGGGCGTCACCCCGTGGGCCTCACGGGTGTGGCGCAGGTTCACCGCCAGTTGCAGCACCGCCAGGCCACGTCCCCACAGCCGTGCGGTGAGCGCATCCACCGCGCGCTTGAGCCAGAACACCAGCACCCCACTGTCCTGCGCGGGGTGATCCGGGAAGTCCACGGTCTCCACCGGGCGCGCCACCGGGATGTGCGGGGTGAGCGGCGCCCCGTCCACGCCGGCATCCAACGCCAGGTCCAACAACCGCAGGTGCACTGCCTGGGCCCCCAGGCGGCGGGCCAGCGCATCCCGGGGTTGCCCCGCCAGGTCCCGAACCACCTTGAGCCCCGCGTCCCACAGCCACTGCAACGCCGTGCCGCTGAACCCCAACGCCGCCACCGGCAGGTCCCGCAACACCTGCCAGCCGGTGCCCGGTGCCACCACGGTGCTGGCCCCCCCGTGGCGTGCCACCGCCAGGGCCACGCGCGGGCCGTCAGCCATGGCCACGCGTGCCTGGTGGCCTGCCTGCCGCAGCCGGGCCTCCAACAGCGTCATCCACGCGGCTTCCCCGCCAAACAGGTGTGCGCTGCCGGTGTGGTCCAGCACCAGCGCATCCGGGGCCTCCACCGCCACGCTGGGGCTGAAACTCACGCACGCTTCAGCAAGGGTGCACAGCCGGGCGTGGACCTGGCTTTCCCACACCACCGCCAGCCCAAGGTCCGGCCACATGCTGCGGGCCTGCGCCAGCGTCATCCCCGCGGCCACGCCCGCCGCCCGGGCCCGGTTGGACACCTGGTGCAGCCGGGTATGCGGGGCAAGGTCCGGCGGTGGGCCGCGTGGGGGCCGGCCAGGACGCCACACCACCGCACCAGGAGGGCTCCCGGTGGGCGTTGGGGCCATTTCCAGCATGAGCTGCGGCATACAAACCGCTGCCACCCGGCGCTGCGTCACCTGAACATCTTAGCAGTCCAGGCCCGGTGGTCCACTTCTTTGGAGGGGCAGCCGCGGTTTCTGGAAACGGGAACCAGGGGCTGGTGTTCCGGCCCAAAAAAGAACACGGGCGGGACGGCCAGCCTGGCCCATCCCGCCCGTGAAGAGCGCCTACCAAAACAAGAAGGGGGCTTTCCAGTTGGGAAGCCCGCCTCAAGACCTCACAGGGCCTTGGGGGCTTCTTCCTTCTTCTCTTCCTTCTTCTTCTTGTCGTCCTTCTTCTTCTCTTCAATGGACTTGGGGGCCTCTTCCTTCTTCTTCTCGTCCTTCTTCTTCTTGGGGTCTTCGGCCTTCTTCTCT
>Ga0154020_10000450_pt1 | contig 49558 bp, 37 predicted proteins | sample Klosneuvirus_201_FD_109709 | JGI IMG/M metagenome (GOLD analysis project Ga0154020, IMG submission 109709) | Active sludge microbial communities from wastewater, Klosterneuburg, Austria - Klosneuvirus_20160825_MG | ecosystem: Engineered > WWTP > Aerobic digester > Activated sludge | place... | reverse complement strand
GATCCTCCTCGTGATCTGCATCCCGGTCCTCGCCGGCTCCATCGGCCTCATCATCGGGCGCATGGTGCCGCTGTTCCGCGCGATGCAGCCGAAGATCGACGCGCTGAACCGCGTGCTGCGCGAACAGATCACTGGCATGCGCGTGGTCCGCGCGTTCGTGCGCGAGCCTCGCGAGGCGGATCGCTTCGATGCCGCGAACGTCGAGCTCATGGGCTTCGGCCTGCGCATCGGCAAACTACAGGCGCTGATGTGGCCGCTCGTGATGCTCGTGTTCAACGCGTCGAGCGTCGCGGTGTTGTGGTTCGGCTCGAAGCGCATCGCGGAAGGCTCGCTCGAGATCGGCGCGCTCACCGCGTACATCGCGTACCTGATGCAGATCCTGACGGCCGTCATGATGACGACGTTCCTCACGATCATGATCCCGCGCGCCGCCGCGTGCGCCGAGCGCATCCAGGAGGTGTTCGCGATTTCGCCGACGGTGGCCGCCCCGCCCTCCCCGATCGCACCGGCTGCGCTGACCGGTGTCGTCGAGCTTCGCGGCGTCGAGTACCGCTATCCGGGCGCCGAGGCCGCCGTGCTGCGCGACATCTCGTTCGTCGCGAAGCCCGGGCAGATCACCGCGATGATCGGCTCGACGGGCGCGGGCAAGACCACACTGCTCGATCTGATTCCACGCATGGGCGATCCGACGGCGGGGAGCGTGCTCGTCGACGGGATCGACGTCCGCGAGCGCGATCCCGAAGAGCTGTGGACGCGCATCGGCGTGGTTCCGCAGCGCGCGTATCTATTCAGCGGAACCGTCGCGTCCAACTTGCGGTTCGGCAACCCCGACGCGACCGACGAGCAGCTGTGGGCGGCGCTCGAGGTCGCGCAGGCGAAGGACTTCGTCGACGCGATGCCGGACAAGCTCCAAGCATCGATCGCACAAGGCGGCACCAACGTGTCGGGCGGTCAGCGCCAGCGCTTGGCGATCGCGCGGGCGTTGCTCCGCGAGCCCGGCGTGTTCCTGTTCGATGATTCGTTCAGCTCGCTCGATCTCTCGACGGAGGCCGCGCTCCGCGTCGCGATCAAGCCGCGGATCGCGAAGGCAACGGTGATCCTCGTCGCGCAACGCGTGGCGAGCATCGTCGACGCGGACCAGATCCTCGTGATCGACAACGGCACGCTCGTCGGCAAAGGCACGCATCACGAGCTCCTCGCGAGCTGTCCGACCTACGTCGAGATCGTTCAGTCGCAGAGTGAAGCCAAGGAGGCCGCGTGAGCGCGCCCAAAGGTCCACCCGCCGGTGGTGCACGTCCCGCCGCGTCCGCGGGTCCACAACGCGGTCCATTCGGCATGCAGATGGGTCCGCCGCAGAAGGCGAAGCAGTTCGGCCCGTCGGCGAAGCGTCTCCTCGGCAGGCTCGCGCCCGAGCGCGTGCTGATCGTGTTCGTGCTCGCACTCGCCGTGGCGAGCGTGGCGCTCTCCGTCAGCGGTCCGAAGATCCTCGGACGCGGCACGAACATCATCTTCGCCGGATACCTGTCGGCGCAGCTCCCCGCGGGTGAAACCAAGGACCACGTCGTCGCCGGGCTGCGCACCGCGGGCGAGACGCGGCGTGCCGACATGATCGACGCGCTCGACGTCGTCCCCGGACAGGGCATCGACTTCGCGGCGCTGATGCACGTGCTCGTCCTCGTGATGGTGCTGTACGTCGGCGCGTCGGTGTTCGCGTGGCTCCAGATGTATCTGATCAACTTCGTCGTGCAGCGCTCGGTGCGCCGGTTGCGAACCGATGTCGAAGCGAAGCTCATGCGCGTTCCATTGTCGTACTTCGACGGCCAGCAGCACGGCGAGGTGCTCTCGCGCGCGACGAACGACATCGACAACGTCGCGATGGCGCTGCAGCAGACGCTGGGCCAGATCCTCGCGGCCCTGCTCACCGTGGTCGGCATCCTCGTCATGCTCGTCGTGATCTCGCCGCTGCTCGCGCTGATCACCCTCGTGACGATTCCACTCTCGCTCGTGATCACCGCCCGCATCGCCAAGCGCGCGCAGAAGGGCTTCATCGCGCAGTGGAAGCACGTCGGTGCGCTCAACGGACAGATCGAGGAAGCGTTCACCGGCCACTCGCTCGTCAAGGTGTTCGGCCGCCGCAAGGAGATCGAGGACCGGTTCCGCGCGAAGAACCAGGAGCTGTTCGAAGCGGCGTTCGGCGCGCAATTCGTGTCGTCGATCATCATGCCGGCGATCAACTTCATCGGAAACCTGACCTATGTCGCGATCGCCGTCGTCGGCGGGTTGCGCGTGGCCTCTGGCGCGATGCTGCTCGGCTCGGTGCAGGCGTTCATCCATTACTCGCGCCAGTTCAGCCAGCAGCTCTCGCAGCTCGCGCAGGTCGCGAACATCCTGCAGTCGGGTGTCGCGTCCGCCGAACGCGTGTTCGAGCTCCTCGATGCGCCCGAGCAATCGGCGGATGCAGCCTCTGGGGTCACGCTGCCGACGCCGCGCTGCGAGGTGGCGTTCGAGGACATCTCGTTCCGCTACAAGCCGGACGTGCCGCTGATCGAGCATCTCTCGCTGGTCGCGCGGCCCGGCCAGACCGTCGCCATCGTCGGTCCCACCGGCGCGGGAAAGACCACGCTCGTCAACCTGTTGATGCGTTTCTACGATCTAAGCTCCGGCACGATCTCGATCGACGGCGTCGACATCGCCGCGGTGCCACGCCGCGAGCTGCGCTCGAAGATCGGCATGGTCCTTCAAGACACGTGGCTGTTCTCGGGGACGATCCGCGACAACATCAAGTACGGCAATCCGAACGCGACGGAGCACGACATGCTCCACGCCGCGCGCATCAGCTACGTCGACCGCTTCGTGCGCGCCCTGCCCGCCGGCTACGACACCGTCATCGACGAGGAATCCTCGAACTTGTCCGCGGGCGAGAAGCAGCTGATCACGATCGCGCGCGCGTTCCTCGCCAACCCCGCGCTGCTGATCCTCGACGAGGCGACATCGTCGGTCGACACGCGCACCGAGGTACTCGTGCAACAAGCGATGGCTGCTCTGCGCGCCGACCGCACGTCGTTCGTCATCGCGCACCGCCTGTCGACGATCCGCAACGCGAACGTGATCCTCGTGATGGAGAACGGCCAGATCGTCGAGCAAGGCTCGCATGCCGAGTTGCTCGCGAGCGACGGCGCGTACGCGAAGCTGTGGAACGCCGCGGCGAGCGCTGCGATCGCCGCCTAGCTCGGTGGCGTGATCACGATCGCAGCGGCGCCGATCGTTTGCACGCGCGTGCGATTCGGCGCCCGTACGGCGTCGCGCACGTGGCGGGGGACGCCCTCGACATCGCGCACGATGCGCAGCGCCTCGAGGCCTTTGAGCACGTAGTACGTGACGTCGATCTCCCACCAATAGAAGCCCTGCCGTGCGGAGCGTTGGTAGTGGTGGTGGTTGTTGTGCCAGCCCTCGCCGAACGTCAGCACGGCGAGCGCGGGGTTGTTGCGCGAGTCATCCGTCGTCGCGTAGCGGCGCGAGCCCATCACGTGCGCGAGCGAGTTGATGCAGAACGTGACGTGCCAGGCGACGACGATCGACACGAAGTGTCCCCACACGAGCGCCGTGGTGCCGCCGATCGCGAGCAATACGACGCCCCACGCGACCGCGATCAGCCGGTCGTTGCGATCCAACCAGCGCAGCTCGGGATACTTCGCGAAGTCGCGAATGCGATCGAAGTCGGTCCCCTTGTCACGCGCCGCGAAGATCCACGCCACGTGCGCCCACCAGAATCCGCGCTGGACAGGCGAGTGCACGTCGTCGGGCTGGTCCGAATTCTTGTGATGATCGCGATGGTGCGCGGCCCACCACAGCACGCCCTGTTGCACGCTCGACATCGCGAGCAGCGCGAGGATGAACTGGAACACGCGGCCGGTCTTGAACGTGCGGTGGGCGAAGTAGCGGTGATAGCCCGCGGTGATCGCGAACATGCGCACCGCGTAGCTGCCGAGGAGCCACCACAGGGCGGTCCAGCTCCAACCGATCCACAGCGCGCCGACGAGGGCGACGACATGCGCGCCCCAGAATGCGAACGCCATCGTCGAGGGTGGTTTCCGATCGGCCATGATTCAGGATGCGACACCCCGCGGCAAAGGCCTGCCACAGTCCGGTCACCATTGGTCCTGACACGATCCTGATGACGCGCGCCTTCGACACGCTGGCGCCCCAGGCCACGTGCTCTGGCGCTCGGTCCAATAGCGGCTCTGATAGAAGTGCCGCATGTTCGTCTACACGGGTCTACCGCTCGGTCGGCACGTTCGAGATCACTCGGCACTGTAGCGCCGTCCAACGGCTGGCCGTTCGCCTAACGCGGGCGATTCGCCGACGGCGCGAGTCGCGTGAACGACGCGGTATCGGCCGCGGTGATCGGATCACCGCCGGCGAGGAAGCGCTCGAGGTGCGGGAACGAATCGACGCCCCAGAACAGCTCGCGCTCGGGGCCGCCCGGCACGTCGACCGTCGGGCCATCCGCGATCACCGTCGGCACGCCGAACACGCCCGCGGCGATCGCCGCATCCGTCGCGTCGCGCAACTTCTGCTTCGTCGCCGGCTCGTTCGCAGCGGCGAGCAGCGGCGCGGATGCGATCCCCGCCGTCTCGAGCGCGCGCGTTACGAGTGCCTGGGTCTCGATCCCCTCGCCACCCCCCCATGCGGCGCGATACAGCGCATCGATCACCTCGCGCGATGGCTCGACCGTGGCCACGCGCAGCGCGAGCAGCGGATTGAACGGATGCGACGGCGGCGCGCTGAACGGGACGCCGAGGTGCCGCGCGGTGCGGATCGTGTCCTTGAAGATGTAGACGCGCTTGAGGGGGATCTCGGCCGGGCCGAGCGTGCCGGAGTGCTTCAGCATTGCCGCGAACAGAGTTGGGATCGCGTGGACCTCGCGACCGTGGCGTGCGGCGAGCGCGTGGATCTGTGTCCAACCCAAGTACGCGTAGGGCGAGATGAAATCGAAGTAGAAGTCGAGCGCCGCCACGTACCGAGCTTGTCCATAAAGAGTTCGTGCTTGCAACGGTGCGCGCGATTCCCATAATCACGCCTCGGAGACAACCCATGCGTGCTTGCTCGTCCTCGACGATCTCGGCGCGCGCTGCTGACTAGGTGAGCGGCGCGAACGCGCCCCCGTGTCTGCAGTCTGTCCCGTCCTCGGGGCAAACCGTCGTGTCTAACCGCCCGCTCGGGTCTCCGTGTCATGTCCACAGCACCACGTTCGAAAGCTTCCGCTCGCGCCAAGAAATGGGCGCGCTACCTCAAGATCGCCGGCGACGCCGGTGTGATCGCCATGAGCTTGCGCGACAAGCCCACGCCTCTCGATTGGCTCGCCGTCGGCGCGCGCGCGATCTCGCTCGGCCTGACCATCGTCGACGAGCGACGGCGCGCGATCGCGAATGACCCGTGGAAGTACTTCGAGGACATTCGCGGTGACGAATGGACCGAGGTGCCAGAGGAGTTCAAGCGCCTCGTCGTCGAGTCCGCGACTCACCTCGCCGTCGACGAAGCGTACTGGGACGGCGACGAGCAGTCCGCGTACGTGTGTCGAGGCAAGATCGGCGACGAGCAGGTCGCATGGGTCGGCGAGGCCGGTCAGATCGTCGACGGACCGTATGTCTTGTCGAAGCGCGAGCCCGAGACCTATCGCGCCCTCGGCGATCGTCTGTGGAAGCGACTCGGTGGTCATCACGTGCTGTACGGACCGCAGGGGCTGGTCAGCGATCACTTCCTCGACGGATGCGTGATGGAGACCGCGCAGATGCGGACGCTCCAGACCCGGATGAAAGCGTTCCTCGCGGCCGACGAACCGCGCAGCTACTTGCTCGGTGGACCGCCGGGTACGGGGAAGAGCGTCGCGATCCGGTGGCTCGTGGCGTCGCTCGGTCTGTCGAGCGTGCGCATCGATCTCGGCGTGCTCGCGCGCCTGCATGGCTACCACTCGGGAAGCGTGGTCACGAGCCTCGAGACCCTACTGCGCCTGTTGCGTCCGCGCGCGATGATCCTCGATGACCTCGATCGGGTGGCGGTCAACGCGCCGCTGCTCGCGTTCCTCGAGCTCGCGCGCAAGACGTGCGTCGTCGTGATCGCGTCGGCGAACTCCGTGCAGAGCATGATGGGTGCGGCGGTGCGGCCGGGTCGCTTCGACGATATCGTCCGCATCGATCGGCTCGATGGGCAAGTGCTGCGAACGCTGCTCGCCGACGACCTCGACCTCGTCGAGCGCATGGCTGCATTGCCGGCGGCCTACGTCGTGGAATTCGTGAAGCGGCGTCGGATCCTGGGCCGCGACGTCGCACTCGGCGAGCTGGACGATCTGCTCGGTCGCGCGACGTCGGTCGGTAGCGCGGGCGATAGCGAGTAACGAGTCACCGCGAATTGCTTCCACTCCCCGCGCGTTTAACGGTATGAGGCAGTTAGCTATGGCGAAGCTCGCAGCGATCGAAGGTTGTCTCACAGCGCTCGTCACCCCATTCCGCGACGGCAAGGTCGACTTCGACGGCATCGCGAAGCTCGTCGACTGGCAGATCGAGCAAGGCGTCGACGGTATCGTCGCCGTCGGTACGACCGGCGAGTCCGCGACGCTCGATGTCGACGAGCACGTCGCGGTGATCGCGGCCACGGTCAAGGCGGCCAAGGGTCGCGTCCCGGTCGTCGCCGGCGCAGGCGGCAACGCCACCAGCGAAGCGCTCGCCCTGACCAAGGCGTCCGAGGACGCTGGCGCGAACGCGCTGCTGCACGTAGTCCCCTACTACAACCGCCCGAGCCAAGAGGGCCTGTTCCGCCACTTCGAGGCGATCGCGAAGTCGACCAAGCTCCCCGTCATTCTGTACAACGTGCCATCGCGCACCGCGTGCGACATGACGACCGAGACGGTCATGCGCCTCGCCGATTTTGACAACGTCATCGGCATCAAGGACGCGACCGGCAACCTCGTGCGCGGCTCGGACCTCGTCGCAAAGGTCGGCGACCGGATGACCATCCTCTCCGGCGATGACGGCACCGCGTTCCCGCTGTACGCATGCGGAGCGCGCGGCGTGATCTCCGTTGTATCCAACGTCGCGCCCCGGGCGATGAGTGACATGTGGGACGCCGTCAACGCCGGCGATTGGGCACGCGCGAAGAAGCGCCACTTCGAGCTGCGCGTGCTCAACGCGATGCTGTTCGCCGAGCCGAGCCCGTCGCCGACCAAGGCCGCGCTCTCGCTGCTCGGTCGCTGCTCCACCGAGGTCCGCCTCCCGCTCGTCCCCGCGAGCGCCGGCTTGATCGAGCAGCTGCGCGTCGAGATGAAGTCCGCGGGCCTTCTGTGACCGCGGACGTTCTCGTCCTCGGTCCATCAGGTCGTATGGGCCGCGCGATCATCAGCGCCGCGGCCGGTCGGACCGACCTCGCGATCAAAGCCGCGGTCGATCGCCCCGACGCGCCGAACCTCGGGACCGAAATCGCGCCCGGCGTCGTCGCGACCACCGAGCTCGCCGCCGCTCTCGCAGCATGCGACGTCTACATCGACTTCACCACGCCTGCGGGCACGCGCGCCGCGGCGAATGCAGCGCGTGAGAGCAAGTGCGCCGCCGTCATCGGGACCACCGGCCTCACCGAAGCCGAGAACACCGCGATCGCGCAGCTCGTCGAGGTCGCGCCCGTCGTGATCGCGGCGAACTTCTCGCTCGGCGTGAACCTCCTGCTCGGCCTCGTCAAACAAGCGGCCCAGATCCTCGGCCCCGAGTGGGACGCCGAGATCGTCGAGACTCACCACAGCGCCAAACGCGACGCACCTTCGGGAACCGCGCTGATGATCGCTCGCGCGATCGCGGCGGGTCGCGGCGTCGACTACGACACCGTCAAGCGCCACACGCGCGACGGTGATATCGGCCCGCGTCCTCGCGGTGAGATCGGCGTGTCCACCGTGCGCGGCGGCGACGTCGTCGGCGAGCACACCGCCACGTTCTACGGTGCCGCGGAGCGCATCGAGCTCGGCCACCGAGCCACCTCGCGAGCGATCTTCGCAGTGGGCGCACTGCGCGCGGCCGCCTGGGTCGTCGGGAAGCCGCCGGGCCGCTACGACATGCTCGACGTGCTAGGGTTCGCGTCTCGATGACCGCCACCGAGCGCATCACGATGGTCGTCCTCAACGACGACGGATCCCGCGACAAGTTCACGCTGTCGTCGTGGGTCGGGATTCCACGCAAGCACGAGCTGATGTGGATCGGTGACGACCCGTACATGATCATCGAGGTCGAGTACGCGGTGTCCGAGGGCTTCTTCGGCGCGCGCTCGATCGACGCCGCCGGTGTCTACGTGCGCCGACTGTCCAAGGACGAGCAGGACGCCGTGGCCAAGCGCCTCGCGAACCCGGTCCGCGGCAAAGACGAGCAGCCCTTCCGTCCTTAGATTCGCGACGCGAGCAGCGCCGTGCCGTTCCGAAGCGGAAGCTCGATCGCGAACTTCGCTCCGCCGCCCTTGGCATCGGTGATCGTGATGCGACCGCCGTGGTCCGAGACGATGCGATGCACGATCGCGAGCCCGAGGCCCGTGCCGCCCTTCGCGTGCTTCGTCGTGAAGTACGGCGCGAACACCTTGTCCTTGAGATCCGGCGGAACGCCCGGGCCGTTGTCCTCGACGACCAGCATCGCGCGATCGTTCGCCTCGCCCATCCGCGTGGACACGACGATCTTGCCGTTCTCCTTCTTCGAGATCGCGTCACGCGCGTTTTCGACGAGGTTCAACACGACTTGATTGAGCTGGTTCTTGTCCGCGTCGAGCTCGGGTAGCGAGTCGGCGAGCTTGACCTCGACCGGCGCCGCGCCGCCCTGGTAGAGCGACGTTGCCGAACGAACGAGATCGTTGAGATCCACGCGCTGGAACTCGGGCTTCGGCATGCGCGCGAAGTCGGAGAACTCCGAGACGATGTGCTTGAGGCGATCGGCCTCCTGCAGCACCGTCGTCGTCGACTCGTCGAGAATCTCGGCGAAGTCTGGGTGCTGCTTCTTCCAAGTCTTGCGTAGCGTGTCCATCGCCATCTGGATCGGCGTCAGCGGGTTCTTGATCTCGTGCGCGAGGCGACGCGCGATCTCCTGCCATGCCGCGATGCGCTCCGCGATCACGAGGCGATCTTTGGACGTGCGCAGGTCTTCCATCATGAAGTTGAAGGCAGCGGCGACCGCGCCGACTTCGTCTTTGCTGCGCACCGGCACGCGGTGATCGAGGTCCCCGCGCGCGGCGGCGAGCGAGCCTTCGACGAGCGACTCGAGGTCACGCGCGGTGCGGCGGGCAACGAGGAGACCGACGAGCACGACCAGGATCAATGCACCGACCGCGAGAGCTGCGGAGATCAGCGTCAGGTTCGTCAGCAGCTGATCGAGCCCCGCATCCGAGACCGCGACTTCGATCTTCGCGATCGTCTGGCCGTTGGGACCGCGCAGTGCGACGGTGATCGGGTCCTTCGCGTTCGCCGCCCAGCTCTCGGGATGCTTTGGCGGAATCCGCACCTGACCGTCAGCACCGACGATCCGCGCGTCCGTGCGGGGACCGCGAAGACTCGCGAGCACCTCGTCGTCGACGAGCCGGCTCGCCGAGACCGCCACCGAGTATGCGTCCTTCAGGGCGATCCTCGACGATTGGGCGACGAGCGCGGTCCGGATCGTCGCGCCGCCTCGCATCTGTTCGAACGTGAAGTACGCCTCGCCGTTCGTCTTGATCGCCAGCTCGCGCGGGACCGGATTGCGATCGTCGGTCGCGTCGCGGTAGTGCGGCGTGATCAGCACGGTGTCGTCCGGCGTCACGACCGTGAGTGCGTCGAGCGAGAGGCCCTTCATCACCTGCGCACCCTGCTTGCGTAGCTCGCGAAGCGTCTCGACCCAGGCCTTCTCGGTGCGCTCCGCTTTGTGCGAGAGGTCGCTCAGCACCACGCCGATGAACGGATTCGAGCTATCAGCGAGCGCTTCGGATGCGTCCGCGATCTCCCTCGACAACGTGGCGACTTCGCGCTGCGCGGCTTGCAGTGCATTCGCGCGCTCGCTGTCGTAGTCAGCCCGCTTGCTCGACGCGATCACCTCGCGCGTGACGATCGCGGCCACCGAGATCGGCACGAGCGCCGCGAGCGCGAGCGTGAGCGTGAACCGCCCGCGCAGCTTCATGGCGTGCCCTTCGGCGGCTTCGCCGGGTCGCCCGAGTAGAACAGGTCCGCGAGATCCGGCCGTCCCGTGGCATCGAACCCCAGTCCGCGCACGTCCGTACGGTGCCACACGCGAACGGCGCGGAACATCAGCGGGAGGATCGGCAAGCGCTCGCCGAACGTCTTCGTCGCGTCCGCGTCGTCGATCGAGCCGCCCGCGAGTCGCTGTTCGGCCCACAGATCGCCGCCCATCGCGAACGCACTTCCCCACCACGCGACCGCGGAGGTCACCGGCGCTGCGAGCTGGCCGATCCACAGGTCGCAATCGCCGCGCTTCACGCGATCTCGCAGCACCGTTGCAGGCACGGCCGTGATCACCGACTTGATCCCGAGCTTGGTCAGCGCGTACGCGACGCGCTCCGCGACTTCGCGATCGTCGGGGCGCGTGTCCTCGTGCAGCACCTCGAGCGTGAGCTTGCCGATCTGCGCGGACGCGAGGGACTTCACGCGCATCGCTGCATCGTCGAGGGCCGCCTTCGCGTTCACGAGATCCGCCACGGCACCCCCGCCGAGCGTGGGCGCGCCGGCTTCGATCGGCAGCGGCAGTCGCGACGGTGTGACGCGCTCGCCCGAGCTCACCGAGGTCAGCTGCGTCCGCGCGAGGGCGAGGTCTAATGCGCGGCGGAACTTTCGTTCGGCGGTCACATCCGCATGCTTGCGGCCGAACCCGATGAACACGAGCAACGCGGGCGGTCCTTCGACGTCGTTCGCTTTGTACTTCGGCTGTGCGGCCGAAAACGCGGCCACACCACGCGTGCTGATCTGCGCACCGCCGGTCTCGTACTTGCGAGCTTCTCCGTCGGGCGTGTCGTACCAGCGGAGGGTCAGCCGGTCGAGATACGGGCGTCCGCCGAAGTGGTCGTCGAACGCTCGCAGCACGAGCTTCTTCGCTTTGCGATCGAGCGACTCGACGGCGAACGCCCCGGTCCCCACCGGCTTCTCGCCAACCGGCTTACCACCCTTGGTGATCGCGGTCGCCGGCAACGCGAGCAGCACCGCGAGATCGGCCGTCGGCGCCTTCATCGTCAGCTCGATCGTCACATCGCCGTCGACCTTGATCGCGCCCACGGAGGCGATCGCCCAGCGTGCCGTCGTGGTTCGCACGCGCTCGAGCGATGCGACGACATCCGACGCCGCGAGCGCGGTGCCGTCGTGAAACAGCACGTCCTTGCGGATCGTGATGCGTACGTGATCCTTCGCGACGACGGGCAACTCCGTCGCGAGGTGCGGCGTGACCACGCCGTCGGTACCGACGCGATACAGCGTGTCGAACACCAGGTCGACGGCCGTGATCTCCGCGTGCGACTGCGCCATCGGCGGATCGAGCGTGACAGGAGCACCGAGCAGCGCGCCCTCGACGCTTCCGCCGTATCGCGGTCGGCCTTCCGCATGCGCGAGCGCCGTCAGCGCGCAGATCACGAGCGCGGCACGCACTAGTCGAGCCTCCAGATGTCCACGCGTGGCGAGCCCACGAGCCGCACGACGGCGATCACCTCCGTGACCCCATCACCGTCGCCATCGACGATCGCGACGCCCGCGACGCCGCCTTGGAACGCCTTGCGGAACAGGCCCTTCTTCTCGTCGCCACCGAGGGTGATCACCTTGACCGCATCGGGATCGCCGGGGGCATTCGCCGTGGTGACCACGATCTCCGGCTTGCCGTCGCGATCGACATCGCCGACCGCGAACGCGATGCCGTACTCCGCGAGCTCGTATTGCTTGCTGTCGCTGGCGGACACGTTGACCACGAGCTTGCGATCGAACAGCGTGGTCTCGATGCGCATCGGCGCCCCCGTCGGATCGACGAGGTTGTCGCGACAGCGCATGTCGTAGACGGGGTTCTTCACGTCGCCGAAGTGATTGCGGCCCGGCACCGGCTTCATTCGCGCGTTGGCGCAGACGAGGTTGCCTTGCTTCGCATCTTGAACGGCGCCGACGAGCACGCCTTGCTGCCAGGACACGCGCAGCTCGGAGTCCCAGCCGCTGCACTTCGCGACGAGGCCGCGACCTTGGTCGAACGCGGCGGTGCCGAAGAGGTCGCGTGGAAGGCGCGCGGACGGCGCCCCGGTGTAGGGCGTGCGGCCGAGGATCTTCGCCTTCTTGTCGAGACCGATCGCGAGGACCTCGCGCTGCGTGACCGCGTAGAGCTCCCCCTTGCCATCGTTGTCGAGATCGCCGGCTTCGACGGTGACGAGCGCACCTCCGAGATCGAGCGAGCCGAGCCGCACCGGCTTCCACGCGATCTTCGCGGGCACGGGTGGCACGAGCTTCGGTGCGCGAGCGGCGACGAGCCTGGCCATCTCCGCGCGTGACGACGTGACCAGGCGCGCGAGGAAATCGTCGCTGTTCACGCTGTTCGCATGCGCGACGCTCGCGACTGCGGCGACGAACGCGAGGGCGCGGAACATCAGTCCGTGTACTCGCCCGTCACCACGTTGTCGTCGGTGACATCACCCGGCTTCGCGGCGTACTCCGTGGGCGCGGTACCCTCGACGAAGTACTCGGTGCGCGCGCTGCCTTTGGGCGCACCCTCGGGCGAGAGGAGGCCGCTCGCCTTGTCGATGTTCGCTTCGACGACGTGTGCCGGCTTCGGGAATGACTTCGCCGGCTGGTTCATGCCCTTCAAGATGTCGACGAACACCGGCACCGCCGTCGTACCGCCGGTCTCCTTCGTCATGCCCTTGGGCTGGTCGTAGCCGATCCACACGCCGACGACGTAGTCCGGGGTCATGCCCATGAACCACACGTCACGATTTTCGTTCGACGTACCGGTCTTGCCCGCGACGGGGATCTTCAGCGCCTTCGCGAGCGTGCCGGTGCCCTCTTGTACGACGGACGTCATCATCTGCGTGACGACGAACGCGACCTCGGGGCGAATCACCTGCTCGGTCGCGCCGATCGGTAACGCCTTGCCGTCGATCGCATCGACGAACCGCGGCGGTGCGTACACACCACCGGCACCGAACGTCGCGATCGCGTTTGTCATCTCCAGCGGCGTCACTTCGCCCGAGCCGAGCGCGAGCGACATCTCTTTGGGCAGCTCGGATTGGATGCCCATCTTGTGTGCGAACGCCGCGATCGTCTCGGGCTTCATGTCGAATGCGAGACGAATCGCGACGGTGTTGATCGACTTCGCGAGCGCGTGGCGCAGCGCGACCGGGCCCTCGAACTTGCCGCTCTCGTAGTTCTTCGGCTTCCACAGATCGAACACCTCGGGTGCGTCGTTGACGATCGAGGCCGCGGTGTACTTGCCGCTATCGATCGCAGTGCCGTACACGAACGGCTTGAACGAGCTGCCCGGCTGCCGCTTCGCATACAGCGCGCGGTTGCGATCGCCCTTGGTGAACGTGTAGCCGCCGACCATCGCGCGGACTTTGCGCGTCTTCGTCTCGATGATGACCACCGCGCCCTGCGGCGGCGTCGGGAACATCGCGCGATGCGGCGCGTGCTTCGGTCCGTTCGACTTCTTGGCTTTCGTGTCGTCTTCATCGCCCGTGCCCGCCGCGACGATCTCGGCCTGCGAGATCACGACCTCGACGACATCGCCGTCCTTGAACCGCTCGCTCGGCTTCTTGATCACACCTTCGATCGGCGGATTGAAGCGCGCGTCCTCGGCCGTTCCGAGCACGAGCGCCGCTTTCCATCCGCCGAGATCGACCACGACCTCGTTGTCGTCGTCGAACACGCCGGTGACGATCGCGTCGTAGATCTCCTTCGCCTTCGGTCCGCCCGTCGGCAGGCGCTTCGCCATCTTCGCGAGCTCGAGCTCGATCTTGTCGCCCTTCAGTGAACGCACCGGACGTCCGATGTGCTGGCGCGTATCCACCTTGCGTAGCCCCGCTTGCAGCGATGCCTGCGCGAGCGTCTGCAAGCTCGGATCGAGCGTCGTGCGGACCTTCGCCCCGATCGTATCGATGCCGTCCTTGCCCTTCTCTTTGATCAGCTGCTCCTCGGCGAGGGTGACCCACTCGGGCGCGGAGCCCATCTCGGGGAACGGTGACTTCACGACGCGGATCGGCTGATCGATGAACTTCTGCGCGTCTTCCTTCGAGAGCTTGCCCATCGAGACGAGCTGGTTGAGCACGTAGATCTGCCGCCCCTTCACTTCCTCGGGCTTGCCGCCCTTGCGACCGAACAGCGCGTTCGCGAGATCCTCGGGCTTCTTCGGCATGCTCGCGAGCACCGCGGCTTCACCCGCGTCGAGCTGCTTGACGTCCTTGCCGAAGAAGTAGCGCGCGGCTTCCTGGATGCCGTAGCGCTGATGACCGAAGTAGATCTGGTTGACGTACAGGGTCATGATCTCCTGCTTCGTCAGCGACTTCTCGAGGCGACGCGCGAGGATGATCTCCTGGATCTTTCGCTTGAACGTCTTCTCCGGCGTGAGCAGGAACGTCTTCACGACCTGCTGCGTGATCGTCGACGCGCCTTGCTTCGCGCGACCGCTCCTCAGATTTGTGATGAACGCGCGGAACATGCCCCAGTAATCGACGCCGCCGTGCGTCCAGAACCGATTGTCCTCGGCTGCGACGAATGCATCGACGACGATCGGCGGGATGTCCTTGTAGTCGACGTACGTGCGCTTCTCGCCGATCTCGCCGATGCGTCGATCGTTCGCATCGAGGATCTGCGTGACCTGCTTCGGCTTGTAGTCGCTGAGCTTGCGATAGTCTGGGAGGTTCGGATCGCGGCTGTACATCCAATAGACGAAGGCAACGGTCGCGACCATCAGCGCGGCGCCGGCGACGGTCGCGATCGCGCCCCACTTGAGGATCGAGACCCACAGCTTGCGCTTCGTCGTCGCCACCTTCTGCAGCTTCGCCTTCGGCTTCGGAGGCTTCGGCGCGGGTGGCGTGGGAGATCGTGACTGCTGCATACGATGTGGGGTGGGGTCGGCTCCACGCGATAACGCGCGAGTGACGCGTGGATAATCCCTCGCTTGGGCTCCGCACGCAAAGAACGGGGCACGATCGGGGCGTGATCGTGCGGCAAGCGCACACTACGGATTTTGCTGTGAAAACCGTCGAGGATTCAGATCGGCATGGGTTACGCTGGTCGCCTACCGAAGGGGAGCTATGGCGAGATTTCTCGACATTGCTGCACGGGTGTCAGCCCTCTTTGTCTTCAGCGCGTGCTGGGGCGAAATCGGCGACCCGGGCAACACATCTGGACCGTGCGGAGACATCCCGGAGCCTGCGCTCAAACGGCTGTCTCACACGGAATACCGAAATACCGTCCGGGATCTGTTCCCGATGATCACGATCCCGTCGCTCTCGTTAGCGCCGGACCCGACGCCGCACGGCTTCGATAACGATCGTGAAGCGCTCTACGCCGCGCCACTACTGGTCAACCAGTACAACGCGGCCGCCGGGCTCATCGCGGTCGAGGTCCGCAAGAAGAAGGCGACGGTGCTCCCGTGTATGGCGAGCGGTGGCGCCGACTGCGGGCATCAATATCTCTCCGATCTCGCGACGCGCGCGTTCCGCCGTCCGGTGACGGATGACGAGATCGCCGTGTTGAACCAGATGTTCGACTCGTACCTCGCATCGAACAACTTCGATGTCGCGCTCGAGCTCACGACGCAGTCCGTGCTGCAGGCGCCGCAGTTCTTGTATCGCATCGAGACCGGCACCGCCGAGAACCTCACCTCGCAGTACGACATCGCGTCGCGACTCTCGTACTTCTTGTGGTCGACGATGCCCGATCAGGCATTGTTCGATGCCGCCGCCGCGAACGGGCTCGCGTCCAACGCGGACATCACGGCGCAGGTCGATCGCATGCTCGCAGATCCGCGCGCGCTCGATGGCTTCATGAACTTCACGAAGCAGTGGCTCGAAGATGCGCGCCTCGATCGCATCACGAAGCCGAGCGCGGAAGGCTGGAGCGAAGACGTTCGCGCGGCGCTGCACGAGGAAGCGCGCCGGTTCATGGAAGAGGTCGCGTTCCGTCGCGGCGGCACGCTGGCGGATCTATTGACGTCGAACACCGCGTTCGTCGGCCCCGAGACCGCCACGTTCTACGGCCTGCCCGCTCCGGCGGACTGGACCGAGATGACGCTGCCGCCCGATCGCAAGGGCTTCTTGATGCAGGCGCAGTTCCTCGCCGCGACGAGCCATCCGAACCACGCGTCGCCCGTGCAGCGCGGCTTGTTCGTGCTGCGCAACTTCATGTGCGTCGAGCTCGGCTCTCCGCCGGCGGGCGTCAACATGAGCGTGCCGGCGCCGGCGCCCAACATGCCGACGACGAATCGCCAGGACTACGAGCGCGTCACCAGCGAAGAGCTGTGCCAGACGTGCCACAGCGTGATCAACCCGGTCGGCTTCGTGTTCGAGAACTACGACACGTTCGGTCGCTACCAGGATCTCGATCGCAACCTGCCGATCGATCCGAGCGGCAAGTTCGGCACGTCCACGTTCGCGGGACCGCACGAGCTCCTCGACTATCTCGTCGAGAGCGAAGCGGTTCACAAGTGTGTCGTCGGCAAGTACCTCACGTACGCGACCGGAAGCACCGCGGCAAAGAAGGACGCCTGCCTCGTCAACGACGTGCAAGCGGACTTCGCGGCGACCGGCGGGAGCCTGACGCAGATGATGAAGTCGATCGCGACGCACCCGCGGTACCTCGGTACGGCGGCCGAGCGCAAAACGAAGCTCACCGTCGGAGGTGCGCCATGAACATGCGTAGACGCAAGTTCCTTCAAGCGACCGGCCTCGGTGCCGGTTCCCTCCTCTTGCCGTCGCTCCTGTGGAAGAAGGGCGTCAAGGCGGGTCCCGTCCCCGGTGCCCCGCCGCGCATCGTGTTCTGCTTCGCGGAGCACGGCGTCGTTCGCGACAACTGGAAGATGCATCGCGGCAACCCGGACTCGGGTCGCTGGGACTACGACCTGAACGCGGTCCCCGACGCGGAGTTCTCGGAAGCGCTCGCGCCGCTCGCACCGTTCAAGGACAACCTGACGGTGATCGATGGTCTGTCGATCGCGACCGGCATCGGCGATCCGTACGGCGATGGTCACGCGAAGGGCTGGAACGCCGCGCTCACGGGCGCGATCGCTCGCGAGACGATCGAGGACGTGAAGAGCAACGCGTCCAAGCCGTCGCTCGATCAGGTCATCGGCAAGGCACTGCGTGCGCAGGATCCGTTGCTCACGGATCTCGTCACGCAAGAGTTCGGCATCTATCAGTACAACTTCCACGCGCTGTTGTTCGGCGAGCCATCGCCGGGCGCGCCGGTCGTGCGCCTGCCTCACCTCGAGCAGCCGAAGGGCGCGTACGACCGCATGTTCCCGAACGGCGACGGCACCGCGCCGCCGGATCCGGTTCGCGTCGCGCAGCCCGACGTGCTCGCGCAGGTCTCCGGCATGTACGACCGCATCCAGGGTCGGCTGTCGTCGGACGATCGCCGCAAGCTCGAGCAGCATCGCGATCTCGTGCGCGACATGGAAGCGCGCCTCCGCCGCCTCGCGGGTCTGACGTGCGGACAGCCGCCGGCGATCAAGGACTACTACTGGGGCCAGGTCCCGCACTGGCAGCGCTGGGTCGATCACACGAAGAGCTTCTGGGATCTCACGACGGTCGCGTTGTCGTGCGGCATGTCGCGCGTGGTCACGATGCAGTGGGGCCAGGTTCCCGTCGAGGAAGTCGGCGGCACCGGCGATCTCCACGAAGCGTACGCACACCGCTCGGATCCTTCGCACTCGACGGATCCGAACTACGCGCTCGCGAAGACCGTGATGACGAACTACACGAAGAAGTACTACGGCTTCGTGGGACAGCTCGCGACGACGTTGCGCGACATCGTCGAGGACAACGGTACGCTCCTCGACAACACGATGATCGTCATCCTGTCGGACATCGCGAACGGTAACCACGACCACGAGCCGTGGCCCGTCGTCATCGTCGGTGGCAAGAACCACCTCAACACCGGTCGCTACTACCACATGGAGAAAGAGACGCTCACCACGACCACCGCGTCGTACGTGAACGACAACACGAAGATCGGCTATCCGCACAGCCACGTGCTCGTCGCGCTGCAGAACGCGATGGGCGTCGACACCAACTTCGTCGGCCAGCCGAGCATCCAGCCGAAGAAGCAAAGCGCGCCGGCGATCGATCTGACCGGCCCGCTGCCGGGGCTCTTGCGGTGAGGATCGCACTCGTAGCGGTGCTCGCGGCCGGCTGCGCGGGCGACCTCGAGAATCCGCAGCGCTTCACCGACTGTCCGCCCGGGCAGGTCGAGCAGATGTTCCAAGCGAAGTGCGCGGGCGCCGACGGCATGGGCTGTCACAGCGCGAACATGCCCGACGCCGAGCTCGATCTCGTGTCGCCGGGCGTCGGCGAGCGCGTGAAGAGCCTGACGAGCACGAACATGTGCGAGGGCCGCGCGCTCGTCGAAGCCGATCCGAGCGCGACGCACTTGATGGTCGAGAAGGTCGAAGAGGATCCCACCTGCGGCAGTCGCATGCCGTTCGGCGAGCAGGAGCTCTCGGCCAAAGAGATCGAGTGCGTGCGTCGCTGGACCGAGGATCTCGCCACGGAGGCATCACCGTGAAGCGCCTCGCACTACTGCTCGCCGTCGGTGTCCTCGGCGCGAGCGTCGCGGACGCGAAGCCGAAGAAGGCGAAAGCGGCGAAGAAAGCGCCGAAGAAGGGCAAGGCGAAGGGCAACGCGAAGACCGAGGCGAAAACCGACGAGCCCGCGCCCACGCCGGATCCCGAGCCCGCTCCCACGCCCGAGCCCGTCGCGGCGACACCCGAGCCTGCACCGGCTCCCGTCGCGATGACCTCGGGCAAGCCGCGCATCGCGGTGATCGGCGATTCGTCGCTCGCACCGTCGGTCGCGAAGGCGCTCGAGGGCAAGTTCGAGATCGTCTCCGCCGAATCCGGCGATCCGAAGTCCATCGCGGCGAAGCACTCGCTGCACGCGGTCGTCGTCGTCTCGTCGGGCTCGACGTCCACCGCGATCGCCTATCAAGGCTCCGACGGCGCGGAGCTCGCACGCGCCGAGATCAAAGGCGGCAAGTTCATCGCGGCGAAGAAGCTCGGCCCCGAGGCCGCGGACAAGCTCTCGCCGAGGATCGCGAGCGCGAGCGCACCGTCGGCCGAGATCGTCGCCGCCGCATCGACATCGTCATCGAGCACGTCCTCGTCGGACACCGGCCTCGTCGCGAGCGTTCGTCCACAGCCACGCCCGCGTCGCGACATCGTGATCTCCGTCGAGGAGCGTCCGTTCTGGCGCCGCCTTCGCTACAACGACGACGTCAACGATCGCCTCCGTCCGTCGGATCTCGTCGCGAACGCGGTCGGCATCCAGGCCTCCTATCGCCCGCTGAAAAACTTCCAGCCGTTCTCGGTGCTCGGCAGCGGCGAGCTCGCCGTCGGCGTCAACGGCTCGCGCACCTCGGATGGCACCGCGTACGCGACGTCCTCTTCGGAGTGGGGACTCGGCGTCGGCCTCGATGTCGGCATCCGCTCCGCGCGCATCGGCATCGCCGCCACGTACGGCGAGCAGCGCTTCAACCTCGACGACGATCCGATGATGGAGCTCGTGCCCGACGTGACCTACCGCTTCGCTCGCGGTGGGCTGTCGTTCGCGATGCCCCTCGCGTCGCGGTTCTCGCTCCTCGTGACCGGCGGTTATCGCCACTTGTTCGGCATGGGCGGCCTCACCGAGGCGACGTGGTTCCCGCGCGCGAGTGGCGCGGGCCTCGATGTCTCCGCCGGCGTCGCGTTCCATGTCACGTCGTGGCTCGACATCCAAGCGCGCCTCGATGCGCGTCGCTACTTCTTCGCGATGCACCCCGAGGTCGGCGATCCGTGGATCGCGGGCGGCGCGACCGACGACTACATCGGCGGCGCGATCGGCCTCGCGATCTCTCCTCGCTGATCTACGACTTCGCCCACCCAACCGTTCGCCGTGCGCTCCAGGCGACCACCGTCAAACCCGCAGTAGTAGTTCACGTCGTCGAACCCGCCGCCCGGCTGCGGCTGGTCGTCCGGCGAGCTCGGTGGATCGAAGAACCACGCCGAGAATTTCCAGACTCCGTCGATCTGGCCGATCGAGAGTCGGACGACGGCATCCGTGTTCGTTGGCTCGCCCTCGCGATAGATCGCGAAGGTCCGGCTTGGACAGTCCTCGTCTGCTGCGAACAGCGGACGCATCTGCACATCGACGAGCGTGCGGCCCTCACGCGAGGCGGACTCTCCGCACGCGAAGTCGCGAAACTCGGGCACGTGAAACGCGGCCTCGACCATGGCACATCGATCTTCGAGGCCACCGGGCGCAGCAGAACGGGCGTGCGACGAGATCGGCGCCGATGCCGAACGCCCACTGCACGCCGCAAGACCGAGACAAACCACGATGCCGACCCTCATCACTCGCGTGGACACCGCCCGCCCTCTCGCGTTGCGCTACTTCCCGAGGCCGCGCTCCTGAATGATCGCCGCGTTCCTCGCGTCCGCGCGCTTGAACGCGGGACGCGCGGTGATGCGCTCGAGGTACGCCGCTATTGTGGCCGATGGCTCGAGCATCTTGACCACGGTCATGTAGCGCAGCGTCCCGCCGAAGATCACGTCGGCCATCGAGAACATGTCGCCGAGGATGAAGTCGCCGCTCGAGACCGCGTAGTCGATCGACTGCAGCATGTCCTCGTGCGTGCCCCACCCCGCGCTGCTCGCGCGGTACTCCCACTTCTGCAGCTTCGCCATCGACGCCGGCTCGATCACCGACGGCGCGAACAGGGACCATCGCAGATAGGTCCCGCGGCGCGGATCGTCGGTCGCCGGTGCGAGCCGTCCGAGGGCGTAGCGATCGGCGAGATAGAGATCGATCGCAGCCGCCTCCGCCACGACGGCGTCGCCATCGACGAGGACCGGGATCTTGCCCATCGGGTTGTGCGCGAGGACATCGCCTTGCTTGTGTGCGCCTTTGGAGAAGTCCGTCCACACGAGCTCGTAGGGCTCGCCGACCTCTTCGAGCGCCCACACGACGCCGGCGGCGCGCGAGAACGGATGGTGATAGAGCTTGATCATGCGCGGTATCCTAGCTCGCGTCGCGCTCGTCGGGCTGGCGGGCTGTGCCACGACGTATCACATCGACGTCGACGGTTACGCGCTCCACAAGAAGAGCCGCGAGCTGCGCCTGCGCAAGCAAGCCATCGTCGACGCGACAAAGTACAGCTCGTCGGATCTCGACGGCGGGTACCCGTCACGCTCGATCAGCAGGTGACGGACCGCGACGGCCGCACGCGCTGGGTTCGCGACTTGCTGCGCGGCTGCACCGACGACACCGCCGCGGCGAACGTCGATTGCGAGCTCGACCAGCCGGTGGCGTACTACCGCACGCACGAGTGGACGACGCGAAGCACGACGCGCTTCGTGCAATACACGCTGGGCGGCGCGATCGCCGGCGCGCTCGGTGGTGCGATCGCGTGCAACGCGTTCTGCGATGAAGACACGACGCTCCACGATGTCAGCCACGTCGCCGTGTACGCGATGGGCATTAGCCTCGTGGCGGTCCTCGTGTGGGGCATCGTCGACTGCGCTGGCAAGTGGGGCCAGCCCGGCTGTCGCGACTGACACTCCCGATCCGATCCCGGGATCGCTACCGTGCAGCGATTTGCGACAGGTGGATCAGATGACACCTGAATTCGCAAATTGATAGCGTGCGCTCGGGTGATTCTTGATCTCCGGCCGATGGCTGACGAGATCGATTTCTGTTGGCCATAGGACGGGATTGGAGACACATGGCTTCGCTGCTGCATCCGGGCGTGTATGTCCGTGAGCTGTCGAGTGGTGTTCGCGTCATCGAAGGCGCCGCTACGTCGACGACGATCTTCGTCGGAGAGACCGAACGCGGACCTCTAGAGGCGACACGAATCAAGGGTATTGCGGATTACGATCGGCTATTTGGTGGCTATTTACGAGTCACCGCCTCGAATCCGGCAAAGGTTACAATGCGCTATTCCATCGACGCGTTCTTCGCGAACGGTGGAACGTCTGCATATGTCGCGCGAGCGATCGCGTCGACCGCGTCGCCGGCCGAGCGACTCTGGGGACCCGCTGGGAGCCCCACCCATCGCATCGTCGCCGCGACCCCGGGCGCATGGGCGAATGCCCATCTATCGGCTGTCCTCGCGCCTTCCACGAGCACCACGGCCGGCCAGGCGCGCATCATGGTGTTCTATCGCGACCTGCGCAAACCCGCCGGGTTCCGCGTGCTGGTCGAGGACTTCGATCGTCTCTCGCTCGACGTCACTGCAGACAACTACGTCGGCGCGGTGCTCCGGCGCAGCATGTTCATTCGCTGGGACGAATCGTTCACGCCGACGGCATGGCCGGCTGCGTTCGACACGACCGCCACTCGGCCGACCGAGGTCGCTCAACCCGCACAGGTCGACACCGGTGCGTTGTCAGCTGGCAGCGGCGGAGCGGTCTCGGCGACGTCAGGCGACATGAAGAGCACGCTCGCCCGCCTCGACGGGATCGACGACGCATCTCTGTTGGTCTACGCGGCCGATGCATACGCGCAGAGCCAAGGATCGACATCGCCCACCACGCAGCACGCAGAGGTCCTCGCGTACGTCATCAACAGGCCCAAGCTCGATCTGTTCTACATCGCAGATCTCGAGGGATTGCATGCTGCGACATCGGTGACCGCCGCGGCAAGTAGCACTGCGACCAGCATCGCTAGTCTCACGAAGTCAGACTTCATGGGCTGGTACTGGCCCCACCTGAAGACAAGTGATCCGGTCGGGACGGGTCTGAACCCCACGATCTCGATTCCACCGGCGGGTGCGATCGCTGGGATCTTCGCGCGCACGGATCGGCTTCGCGGTGTGTGGAAGGCTCCCGCCGGTGTCGAAGCGACCCTCGGGAGCATCGTGGGCATCGAACACGAGCTCCTGGACGCTCATCAGGACGATCTCAACCCGCTCGGCGTGAACGTCCTCCGGACGATTCCCGCTGCAGGTCCGGTGGTTTGGGGCGCACGCACCACCATGCCATCGAGTGAGTGGCGATATGTGCCCGTTCGGCGGACTGCCATCTTCCTTCGCAAGAGCATCTACAACGGCATTCAGTGGGCCGTATTCGAGCCAAACAGTGAAGACCTGTGGCGATCGCTGCGGGTGACCATCGGCGCGTTCATGGAGACGCAATTCCGAAATGGTGCCTTCGCGGGCTCCTCGTCGAAGGACGCATACTTCGTGAAATGCGACGCGGAAACGACGCCCGAGAGCGCTCAGCTCCAAGGCATCGTCAACATCGTCGTCGGCTTCGCACCCTTGCGACCCGCGGAGTTCGTGGTGCTGTCGCTCACCCAGATGACAAAACTCACGTCGTAACGGAGCCACTCGACATGGGCATTCAATTTCCGGTCAATCCACATCGCATTGACCCATTCAAGAACTTCAAATTTCGCATCTATTTCACACCATCCGTGACTCCAGTCGCTGCGGTGTCGAAGATGTCGGCGATCAAGAAGACGACGGAAGCGATCGAATGGCGCGAGGCCGGCGGACCGTCGGTCGTGCGCAAGATGCCCGGCCGCACGAAGTACGAGCCGATCACGTTCGAAGCCGGCGTCACGCACGACAAGGCGTTCATGGACTGGGCGCAGCAGGTGAATCATCCGCTCGGGGATGCGCTCACGTCCCCGCTCAACTTCCGGCGCGAGGTGATCGTCGAAGTCCTCAACATGCAGGGAGCGAAAGCGTTGCAGTTCACGCTCCATCGCGCATGGCCGAGCGAGTTCCAGGCGCTGCCAGAGCTCGACGCGAACGCGAATGCCATCGCGATCCAGACCCTGAAGGTCGAATACGAAGGCTACACCGTCGTCGACGTCGCGACGCCCGAGACCTGATCGACCATCATGCGGCCGGACGAGCTACTGCCGGCGCACCTGGCGGGTCGGTTGCGGCCTTGGTCAGGTGTCGACGAGGACTACGTACGCACCACGCGCGGCGACAACGCGTCGGCGGTCTGCAATGGCCTGTTGACGCGCTGCTTCGGTGACGCCGCCGAGATCGGCGCGTTGGCGGTGCACGACCGCGATCTCGCGCTCGTCGCACTTCGCTGGGCAACGCTCGGCCCGCGGTTGCCCGTCGAGATCACGTGCGCGAGCTGTGGTGCAGAGCACGACGTCACGATCGATCTCGATCGATTGCAGCGGCCGCCCGAGGCACCGTCGCAGATCGTGGTGGGAGAGCTCGTGGTCCGCTTGCCCACCGCCGCGGATCAACAGCGCGTGGTCGAGGCTGGCGACGCCGATTCCGAGGCTCGCCGGCTCCGCGTGCTCGCGTGCATCGTCGACGTTCCCGGCGATGCACTCTCCGGCGCGCGTCGCGACGAGATCGAGAGCGCGCTGGAGTCCGCGATTCCCGATATCGATCTCGAGCTCGTCCTCGACTGCCCGGCATGCGGTGGAGCGATCGAAGCCACCATCGAGCTCGCGCAATTCGTCCTCGCGGAGCTGCGCGAACGCAGCCGGCACCTGCTACGCGAGGTGCACGCGCTTGCGCGCACGTATCACTGGAGCGAGCGCGACATCCTGGCGATGACAACGATCCGCCGGCGGGAGTATCTCGCGCTGATCGAAGCGGATCAGACCGCCGCCCTGTTCGCCGAGGCAACTGACTGATGGCGATCTCGTCGATCCTCGATCGCGTCGCCGCAGGCCCGGGGCCCGCGCGTGGCGTCGCGCGTCCCGTGCGCGCGCCGATGTTTGCCTCGAACGAGCCGACCGCGACACCGCCGGTTGCCGCTCTTGCCGAGGCTGCGCCGATCGCCCCGCCCACCGTCACCACGGCAGCTCCTGCAGCGACGCCCGTCGCGATCGACGTGCCGGCACCACGGCCGCCGACCGCTCCCTCGGTGGTCGCGACTCCCATCGTCACACCGCCACCGGTCATCGCGCCTCCCGTTCCTCGCCCCGAGCCCGTTCGCACCAACGCGACGCCCGCTCCGTCGCCGAAGCCTCCGTCGCGACCGAACGCGGCCGCGCCCGCACCGGCGCTCGTCGTTACCGCTCCATCGCGCACCGTCTTCGAGACGCCTGTGCCGCCCCGCACGCCAACGGTGATCCGCGAGGTCGCGCGCCCTGCGGCGTCGCCCATCGCCGCCCCACCTCCGCCGCCGACTCCACCGACGGTGGTCACTCGCGTCGTCGAGAGACATCTCGTCGAGCGCGTCGTCGCGCCAGCGCCCATCGTTGCCGTGTCACAACCCGCGCGCGTCGTCGCGCCGCCCGCGCGCGTCGAACCTGCGCCACCGATCCGGTCGACCGTCGAGCCATCGGCGAAGCCCGCAGCGGCTCCCGCACCACAGCCGCCATCTCGTTCACCTTCCCTTCCCGTCCCACCGACACCTCCCGAAAAGACAACGAAGACTCCGAAGCCGGTCCCCGTCGTCGCATCGATCGCGCGCGTTCCCGCGGTTCGCCCGACTACGGCGGCAATCACACCGCACCGAAACGCTGCGCCCACGCCGCGCGCCGCACCGCGGATCGATCTCCGCATCGGCACGATCGAGATCCGGACCACGTCGACGCCCGCGCGAGCCGAGCCGCCGCGCATCGTCGCGCGCCGCCACAGCGTCGCTGTCGAAGGAGACCGCTAGTGGGCGTCTTCATCGGACTCCATCATGCGACCGAGGCCGTGACCGCGTTCATGCGCGCCCATCCCGGCCTCGGCACCACGCACTACGGACCACTCCCCGAGGTGCCGACGAGCACGACCGAGTCCGTGCGTCTGACCTTGCTCTGGGTCACTCCCCAGCCGACGCATCGCAACGATCCGCCGTATCGCAACGCCGCAGGAGTGATCGCGGTGCCGCCGGTCACGCTGTCGGCGTTCTTCATGGTCACCACCTACGGCGGCGGCGACGTGGATCCGCAGACCGCGTACTCGCTGCTCGGAATGATCATGCGGCTGTTTCATGAAACGCCCGTCCTCGCACTTCCGGTGGCAGGACTCGGCGAAGGAGAGATCGCGATCACGATCGTCCCCACCGCTGCCGACCTGATGGAGAAGGTGTTCACGCCACTGCAGCTCAAACACCGACCGTTCGCGGTTCTCGAGGTCGGCCCGATCCAGATCCGCCCACTCGCACTTCCCACGCCGGACGCGCCGCCGGTGAAGCCCGGTGGCATTCACCTCGACGTCACCGCAGCCCCGCCGCCATCGATCGTACGCATCACGCCCGATCGACAAGTGCCGGGCGGCGCGGTTCGCATCGAGCTCTCGCTCGGTGGTGCCGCGCTCGCCGCGATCGCCATCGGCGGATCCCCGGTACCGACAGCCGCGATCGCACCGAGCACGTGGCGCGTGGTGGTTCCGACGCTGACCACCGGAGAGACCACCACGATCGCAGCACAGACGCTCCCGCTGCCCGGTCGCTGGACGGCGAGCGCCGTGCTCGGAGTACTCCCACCCACGGCACCGTGTCTCGACGCACCGGCGAGCGCGACCGTTTCGATCGCCGCCGCGTTGGTCCTCGATGCGCGCAACGTCGCCGGTGCAACGATCGCGATCGCGTGGCCCGATGCCGGCATTCCGGGTGCTTCGGATGCGCGCGAGCTCGCGATCACGGCGACCGCGACGTCCGTGACGATCCTCGGCACCGAGCTCGATGCGAAGTTGTCCGCGACACCGACGCAGCGCTCGCTGCTCGGCATGCCGCTGCGACTCGCCGTGCGATTGGCCTCGAGCTCGTTCACGCCGTACGTGTTGATCGAGGTGACACCGTGAAGGCGGTCGCCGTCGCTCGCGATCTCGCGATGCTCGCCGCCGAAGCGGCGCTCGCGATTCCGGCCGACAACATCCCCGATGCGCACGTCTCGCTCGTCGGCGATGGTCCCCTCGCTGCGCGATGGGCAGCAGCGCGGTCGGCGGTGCGAGACATCGAGCTCGGTGCGGACCCGGTATGGACGGCATTTCACGCAGCCACCGGATCCCGGATCGCGGCGTGGCTCGCGACGAGCTGCCTCGCGTGCGAGGTCCATCCCGAAGCTGCTGCCGCGTTCAGCTTGCTGGCCGAGGACGAGCGCGTTTATCTCGTCACGCCGACCGGATTCGCGCGCATCGCGACGAGCGCACTCGAGGTCGCGTACGTCGATGCGCTCCTCGAAGCGACCACCGGTGCCGCGCTGCGCGTGGGGCTGGTCGAGATCCTCGATGCACAGCGCACGCGCCCGTCGACTCAGATCGCGCTGCGCCTCGTCCGCAACGAGCTCGCAGCGCTCGCCGGTGATGCACCCGGCGTCGATGCGGCACGCACCGAACCACCGGCTCGGCTCGCTTGTCTCGACGAGCGCGTCGTGGCCGGAGCGGTCGCGGTCCTCGCCGAGCGCAACGTGCTCGCGGTGCGAAGTCCGTCGGCACGAGCGGGACGTCAGCTGGCACTCGAGATCGCACGCGTCCGCGGCGTGCCGGCGACCATCGTGGAGATCGATGGCGAGCTTCCGCCGCTTCGCGAGCTCGCGCGGCTGCGTCACGGCGTGCTCGCGCTAGATGCCTCGCGCTTGCATGGCGGACCTGCACTCGATCGCCTCGCGGAGTCTGTCGCGCGCGAGTGCGAGCTCGTCCTCGTGCTGTCGGCGCGCGCCGAAACCGAGCTCCCCGCCATCGATCTCGGGCCCCTCGATGTCGCCGCGGCTCGGGCGATCTGGACCGAGGTCGCGGGCGCGGAACACTCGGAGTCCCTCGCGCGGAGGTTCCGGATCAGCCTCGACGAGGCACGCGCCGCCCAGCGAGAGGCCCGCCGGCGGGCGCTCGTTCGCGGTGCGGCGGGCTCGACGATCACCGATCTCACCGACGCGGTTCGCGCGCGCGGTGCTCGGCGGATGGGGTCGTCCGTCTCCACGATCACAACGCAAGTGCGGCTCGCGGATCTCGTGGTGCCACCGAACCTGCGCGGTCAACTCGAGGACATCGTCGCGTGGTATCGCGCCGGGGATCGAGGGCGTGCAGCGCTCGGTGAACGCAGCCGTTCGTCTCTCGGGTGGGGGCTCACCTGCTTGTTCTCGGGGCCACCCGGTACGGGCAAGACGTTCGCCGCGCAGTGTCTGGCGACCGAGCTCGGCCTCAATCTCTATCGGATCGATCTCGCACAGGTCGTCTCGAAGTACATCGGCGAGACCGAGAAGCAGCTCTCGCGTGTGTTCGCCGAAGCAGAAGCAGGTCACGGAATTCTCCTGTTCGACGAAGCGGACGCACTGTTTGGCAAGCGCACCGAGGTCAAGGAAGCGCACGATCGCTACGCGAACGTCGAGGTCGGCTACCTGCTCCAGCGCCTCGAGGAGTTCGAAGGCGTCGGCATCCTGACCACGAACCTGCGCAACAACATGGACGCCGCGTTCGTGCGCCGCCTGCGCTTTGTCCTCGAGTTTCCGATTCCGGACCAGCCGTTCCGCCGCGAGCTGTGGGAGCAGGCGATCCCTCGAATGCGTTCAGCGGATCTCGACCTCGCACCATTCGTCGAGAGGTTCCGGCTATCGGGTGGCCTCATCTACAACATCGGCGTCGCGGTGGCCCACCTCGCCGCAGCGGGTACGGGCGTCGTCACCCCCGCGTTGCTCGTGCGCGCGACGTACCGAGAGCTCGAGAAGTCCGGCATGCCGCGCTCGATGGCCGAGTTCGGTCCCCTCGGCGTCCACCTGCAAGGGGTAGCGTTATGACGGGGCTCACGCTGACGATCGACCGCGTCGTCATCCAGACCGATGTCGAGCGCGAGGCTGCGGCGCGCATCCCCGATACGATCCGTGCCGCATTTCTGCTGCTCGCGGAGAAGTGGGGACGTTCGCCGTGGACGCGAAGTGTCCCACTCGACGCGATCCTTCGTGCACATCTCGAGATCGAGCCGGTCTCCACGGACGAGTTGCTCGGCGAGCGCGGCGCCGAGCGGCTCGCCGATGCGATGTGGACCGCGCTGATCGCTACCGTGGAGAACCCGAAATGACCGACGACTCCGAGCGATACATCCGCGGTGCGTTTGCCGTGTTCCATCCGGCCAGCAACGGTACGGAGAGCAAGTTGATCCCGTTCCGGTTCAACCCCGAGCAGCTGAGCCGCTCGCTGCAGATCGAACAAGCGCAGCAGCCGCAGAACAACGAAGGTGCACAGACGCGCGGCGGAAGCTCGCACTCGCAGGGCGCTACGGATGCGCTCGATGGGCCGCTCAAGCAGACTTTCAGCGTGCTGATCCGCTTCGACCTGCGCGATCGCGAATCCGCTCGCGCGGATCGACTTCATCTGCGCGAAGCGACCACCGACGACGAAGTGATCCAACTCGGCGTTCTGCCGGAGATCGCCGCGCTCGAGGAGCTGATGTATCCCGCGGACGGCCCGCGAACGAACAACGACGCAAGGAGTGCCACCGCGCAGCGTCCGCCGCGTCCGGTCGTGTTGCTCGTGTGGGGTCTCCACCGGGTGTTTCCGGTTCGCGTGGTGAGCATGACCATCAACGAGACACTGCATAACAAGGAGCTCGCGCCGATCCGCGCAGAGGTCGAGGTCTCTCTCGAAGTAGCGCGCGACGAGTCCACCGGGCACCGCGCGACGATCGATGCGCTCGGCTTCATGCTCAATCAGCGTCGCGAACAGGCGCGGCGCTTCTATCGCAGTGTCGGCCTGCAAGGCACCAACGCGAGTCGGCTCGGCGAAGTCGCCGACCAAGGATTGCGCGACAAATGATCGACAAGCGTTCGCGCTACGCACGAACGGCGACGATCGAGGTGATCGCTCGCGATGGAGAGAAGCGCGTTCTCGTGGATCTGCGAGAGATCGTCGATCCGCCGATCGCGCAGGTCCACGTCGTGGGCCCGATCGATCGGATCGACACGCTCGCGGCGCGCTTCTATCGCGAACCGCGCCGCTACTGGCGGATCGCCGACGCGAGCGACGAGCTCGACCCGTTCGAGGTTGTCGCGGCAGGTGAAGGGCTGCTGATTCCTTCAGATAGCTGATGACCGCCGCGACGAACATCGAGCTGGCAGGCAACCGTCTCGACGCACAGATCCTCGCGCGGATGACGCGTCTCGAGGTGCGCGAGACGGATCGCGATCCCACGATGGCGATCATTCGCTTCGGGCTGTCGCAGATGCCGAACGGCGAGATGTTCCCACTCGACAACGACGTGTTCACTCCGGCGACGAAGCTCGCGCTCGACATCGCAGCGCCTGGAGGCCGCGCGATTCGCATGCTCGACGGCTACGTCACGCACGTGCGGCCGCACTTCGAGAGCGTGGAGGCCAATTGCTATCTCGAGATCGTGGCGATGGATGCGGGCGCGCTGATGGCGATCGGCGATCACGCCGAGGCGTACCCCGACGCGACGGACTCCGAGGTCGCCAAAAAGGTGTTCGCGCGTCATTCGCTGGTGGACGCTGTCACGTCGACGAACCTGCGCCACGACAAGGACGTCCAGCTCCTCGTCCAGCGCGAATCCGATTGGGCGTTCGTGCAACGCCTCGCACGCCGTAACGGATTCCGGTGCTACCTCGAGCACGATGCGGGGCGAGGCGCTGTCGTCGCGCACTTCGGGCCACTCTCGACGGCATCGCCGCAGGCCGACCTCGCGATCCTCCGCGCCGGATCGAACCTCAAGTGGATCGATGTCCACCACCCATACGCGGTGCCCGTTCGTGCACGCGCCGCGGGTATCGAGCCGATCGCGAAGCGGCTCGTGCAAGCACGCGGCACTCGCATCACGGAACCGCTGGGCGGTGACGACGCGGTGACCGCTACCGATCGCGGGCTCGGCGCGGCACGCGTGACAGCGCGCGAGCGGTGGCTTCGCGATCCGCAACCGAACGGTGCTTCGATCACCACGGAAGCCAACGCGGCGACCGACGAGCTGGAGCTGTGTCTCGAAGCGCGCGGCGAGCTCGATCCGGCTCTCTATCGTGGTCTGCTCCGTGCGCGCCGCGCCGTCCTCCTCAAGGGCGTGGGCAGCCGCCTCGCAGGTACCTGGTACGTGTCGTCGGTGCGCACGACGCTCGACACCGGTGTCCTCACGCAGACCTTCGTGCTCCAACGAAACGCGCTCACACCGAGCGGTCGCGAGCGATTCGGCACCACGACCGAGGAGGCGGACGCGTGATCGACGACGACTTGCGCGCCTTGATCGCCGACCGTGTCGTCGGGCGCTTCTTCGGCAAGTACGAGGGCGTCGTCGCCGCGAACGATGATCCGAAGGGCCTGGGCCGGATCCGCGCATACGTGCCCGCCGTATTCGGTCCCGATGTGAAGACCGGATGGGCATTGCCGTGTGCGCCGTTCGGTGGCGGCAAGAATCGCGGATTGGTCGCGGTGCCCGAGGTGGACGACACCGTGTGGATCGAGTTCGCCGGCGGCGACACGTCGCGACCGATCTGGGTCGGAGCGTTCTGGAGCGCTCCGACGTCCACCACCGCCGACGGTGACCTCGCGAAGGAGACGGGCAACGAGGTTCCGATCGCCACGGGTCAGTCCCGTGGTGGACCGGGGCGTCTCGTCATGCGGACCAAATCGGGACATCGGCTGTACGCCGATGACACGTCGGGCGTCATCTCGATCGTCGCCGGCGACGACAAGGCCGAAGTGAAGATCGACGCGAGCGGAGTGATCACGATCAAAGCCGGGACGATCAAGCTCGGCGCCAACGCGCAGCAATCGCTCGTGCTCGGCGATGCGTTTCGCACCCTGTTCAACAGCCACACCCACCCCACCGGCGTCGGGCCCAGCGGTCCACCTGCACAGCCGATGCAGAGCTCTCACCTCTCCAGCGTGAGCAAGACGGAGTAGAGATGCCCCTCGACCCGATCTCGCTAGCGACACGACTTCGCACGCAGTGGCTGCCGACGAGCGGCGACTTTCCGTCGTCGGTGCAGGACTCTGCCGATCGCTTCGCAAACGTCGTCGCCAGCTGGTTTGGTGCCGGTGCCGCGAATGGCATCCCGTGCGCCACCGCGATGGCGCGCGTGTCCGGGTTGTCGTCGAGCGCTGCGTCTGCACTCGCCGCCGGCGATGCACGCACAGCGGGGCAACAGCTCGCGCTCGCAGTCGCGCAGTACATGGCCGCGCACTCGTTCGGCCCGGGCCTCTCGGTCGTCCCGGTCGCCACACCGGCGCTCGTGCTCGCGCTCGGCGAGGTGTTCGCGTCGCACGACCTGGACGCGGATCGACGAGCCACGATGATCGCGGCCGCGACGTACCTGACCGCATTGTCGACGATGGTCGTGTTCCCACCTCCGATGCCACCGGGACCGGTGATGTGATGGCGCGTTATCTCTCGCAACCCGTTCGCATCGTCGGCGAGCTCGCCACGCTCGCACTCACCGACGATGGCGATCGCCACTTGCGCGACAAGCTGCTCGCGGTGTTGTTCACGTCGCCCGGCGAACGTGTGAATCGGCCGGATTTCGGCGTCGGCCTGCGCAAGACCACGTTCGAAGGGATCGACGAACTGATGCTGGCGGCGCTGCGCTTCCGCATCCTGCAGGGCTTGCGTCGCGATGTCGGTCCGGAGATCGACATCGACGACCTGCGCATCGAGTCCGCGCCCGCGGAGGGTCGGGTCTCGATCTTCATCGACTATCGCCGCATCGACGATGACCTCCCGCGCGGCCTCGAGGTGCAGCTGTGAGCGCCGGCTTCCTCACCTGGACTGACGCGCGTCTCGACGGCGCGTGGCAGGGCATCGAGCACATCTCGCTCACGCTCGACAGCTCCGCGCCGCCGAATGCCACGCTCGTCGTCAAGCTCGCGCAGGACACGACGGGGTTGCGCCGAGCCGCCGTCGCCGTCGAGGGACCACACGCTCTCGACATCACGCGTCTCGACTTCGTGGGTGACACGATCGAGATCGATATCCGCGGTGCGGCCGGGCGCGCCACGCACTACGTCAGGATCCTCGAGGATCGCAATCATCCGCTCCACCCGATGTTCGCTCTCGCCGCGTTCCAGTTCGCGATCGATTGCGAGGGCGCGGATTGCCGTCCCGATCCTGATCCGGGGCCACGGGTCGACGGAGAAGCACCTCCCGTCGACTACGCCACGCGCGACTATCAGGGATTCCAAGCATTGCTCGGAACGCACGTGCGCGTGCGTCACGACGATTGGGGCGATCCATCCGCCGCGTCGCAGGAGCAAATGCTCCTCGAGCTGCTCGCTCATCACGGCGACATGCTCGCGTACTTCCAAGATCGAGTCGCGAACGAGGCGTTCGTATCCACGGCGCGCACGCGCCACGCACTCCACCAGCACGCGCTGCTCCTCGGCACCGAGGTCAGCGAAGGAACTGCAGGCACCACGCTGCTCGCGTTCGACGTGAGGAAGTCGGGTTGGATCCCCGCGAACCTCGCGGTCCGCACAGCGACGCGCGACGCCGAGGCGCCGATCATCTACGCGACGCGCTCGCGTACGCCCGTGCGTCCCGAACACTCGCGCCTCGCGTTTGCCGCGTGGCCGGGTGCCATGACCGCGCAGCTTCCGGCGGGAACGAGAGAGGCCCTGCTGTGGGGCCACGATCTCGCGTTGCGTGTGGGTCAGCGACTTGCCGTGTGGACCCCGACGACGACGCACGTGATCACGCTCGTCGCGGTGACCGAAGTGCGGATGCCGGGCTGGGTCGCATCGCCCATGGATGCACCGACCACCGCGCTCGCCGACCTCACGCAGATCGGGTGGGAGGCGCAGGACGCGTTTCCGTCGAGCGTCTCGCCGTGGTTGCCCTCCGGCGCGGTGCAGGTGCCGATCTACGGCAACCTCGTCGAAGCGGTGTTCGGCGAGCCGCGCGAAGCGCAAACGCGACCGGCGGATTCGCGCCTCGTCCCGATCGATCTCGGTGCACGCGCGGCGACGATCGAAGGCGACTCCGTGAACCGCGGCATTCGCGCGCTCCGCGTACCCGAGGCACCCCTCGTATGGGAGCTCGCCGAGCAGCGGCGCGTGCCCGCGATCGACGTGACGCTCGACGGACAACCATGGCAACGCGAGCCACACCTGCACAACTCGCGACCGTTCGATCGCCACTATGTCGTCGCGCCCGCCGATCACGGCCACGTATGGCTCCAGTTCGGAGACGGTGACGCCGGCGCGCGCGTCGCTCCGAACGCCGGCATTCACGTGCGTTACCGGCGCGGAAACACCGCGCACGGCAACTGCCCACGCGGCGTGCTGCGCGTACACGAGCTCCCGATCCCGGCCGCAGCGCTCACCGATATCGAGCGCGTGCAGATCGAGAGCGTGATCAACGTCGTTCCCGGCGCCAGCGGAGTCGGCGCCGAGAGCAACGACGCCGCGCGCGAGTCGATTCCCGCGTCGCTTCGTCGCGGCGAGCTGCAGCGTTCGGTGTCACTCGCGGACTACGCGCTCGCCGCGCGCGAGGTCGACGGCGTTGCTCGTGCGACCGCGCGACGGCTCGGCGGCGTGTTCAACACGGTGCTCGTCCTCGTCGATCCCGAAGGCCAAGCCGACCTCACGCCGGAACTGCGCGCCGCGGTGTGGGCACGCATCGACCGGCTGCGCATGGCCGGTCGCGAGCACGACGTGCGCGAGGCGCTGTACGTGCCGCTCGATGTCGAACTGTGGATCTGCGCGCAGCCCGGCGTTCCACGCCATCGCGTGCGAGAGCGAGTGCTCGCAGCGCTCCGCCCGGGCAGTGCCGATCGCCCGGGTTGGTTTCATCCGGATCGCTTGAGCTTCGCGGAGTCCGTCGAGCTGGGAGACGTGCTCGCGGTCGTGCAACGCATCCCGGGTGTGCGATCGGTGAAGGCGAAGCGGTTTCGCCGATTGCTCGTCGCTCACGACTCCGACGTCGAGCCGCGCATCGTGATGCAGTCGATCGAGGTCGCACGTCTCGACGCAGATCTATCGCGTCCGGACCATGGCCGACTCGAGGTCAAGGTCGTGGGGCTCGGTGGCATCGACGAGACCGACTATGACATCGCGGTCGCTGGAGGTTCGCCGTGACGCGCCCGCCGCGCCCCGAAACCGCGCGCCCCGTCCGCACCGATCTCGTAGTGCAGGACGGGCACATCGATTTCCTCCCGATCGACTTCGCTGGGTTCGTCGACCTCGCGAAGCGCGTCGCCGGTGGCGCGATCGCACCGGAGCCCGGCGATCCGACGCACACGCTGTACGAGCTGTCCGCGCTCGTCGCGCACGTGCTCGCAGTCCACCAGGACTACTACGCCGGCGAAGCGTTTCTGCGTACAGCGACGTCGCCGCGACAGCTCGTCCGTCACGGTCGAAGGTTCGGCTACGAGCCGAGTCCCGGCAGCACGGCCGTCGGATTCCTCGAGATCGTGGTCAAGCCCGAGCTCGCCGGTGAGCTCCCCGCCGGCGTCGTTGCATCCACCCTTCCCCGCGCCGGTGCGAGCGCCGAGGACTTCGAGACGCTCGCTCCACGATGGGTCGACGCGCGCTGGAACCGACTCGAGATCCGCGCGAGTGATCGAGAGTCACCGATCGCGATCGCTGCCTCGGCGACGAGTGTGCGGCTGGCCGGTACGAACCTCGGCCTTCGCGCGGGAACTCCTGCCATGCTCGTCGGCCCCACGCAGGCGCTCGGCCTCGACATCGCGAGCATCAGCGAAGCGAACGGCGAGACTCTGATCGGTCTTTCTCGCGCGCTCGGCACGGCGATTCCGGATCCGAGTGGGTATCGCCTCGTCGCGGGCCCCCGACTCGAGTTGCGGATGTTCGGGTGGGACGCGGACGCGATCGTGTTCCCGGACACAGAACTCGAGAGCGCAGGCGACTACGTCGCGCCATCCTCGGCGCCCACCTTGGCGTATGGCTATCAGCCGGCGGGGACCGCGAGCACGCAGGTGTACTTGTCACACGCGATCGATGACCAGCTGGTTGGCCAGCGCGTGCTCGTCGCGAAGCTCGACGCGCGCACCGTGTACACCGTGAGCGATCAGAAGTCCGTGGGACTTCGATTCGTGCGGGGTGGGTGGCGCCAGGAGCTCGATCACTTCGAGACCAACACGACGGCGACCCCGCCGACGGTCACGCCCGTGTTCGAGAACGTGCTCGACGAGCGCGCGATCAACGCGACCGTCACGCAGCTCGCGCTGGGTGCGAACCGTAGCGCGATCGGCGTGCGCTCGACGATGTACGCGCTGTGGTCGATCGAGGTTCCGCTCGTCGCGCGAACACCGTCCACGACGACGGTCGTTCCGAGCACCGACGTCTATCTCGCGGGCGAGCACGCGCTCGAGCCCGGCATGCTCGTCGCGCTGCAGACACGCGATGGAGCGAGCGCGCAGATCGTCGAGCTCTCCGATGTCGAAGCAGGCTCCGGGACGACGCGCGTGCGGTATCTGGAGATCACACCAGCGCCCCACGCATGGCAGCGCGGCAACCTCGTGGCGCTCGGAAACATCGTGCGCGTTGCCCACGGAACGATGCGCGACGAAGTGCTCGGCGACAGCGACGGCGCGACGCCGTTCCAGCGGTTCAAGCTGAAGAAGACGCCCGTTGGCCATCTCGCGACTGGTGACGGCGTGGTCCCCGACATCGAAGTCCGCGTCGCCAACGTGCGCTGGGACCGCGTGATCGATCTCGGCTCTGGTCCGACGCCGCGGCAGTACAAGCTCGAGCGCGAGAACGACGGGACCACGTGGATCGTGTTCGGTGACTCGCGCCTCGGCGCGATTCCGCCCGCCGGCCGCAGCAACATCACCGCGCGCTATCGCGTGGGGCTCGGAGCCGCGGGAAACGTCGATGCAGGACGCATCGCGCAGTTGCAGAAGAGTCATCCGCTCGTCGATCGCGTCTCGAATCCCATCGCGACCGGCGGCGGAACCGAGCCGGCCGCGAGCGAGGACGTGCGCACGCACGCGACGCGCTACATCCGCACGTTCGATCGCGCGGTGTCGCTCCGCGATCACGCGGACCTCGCGCTGCTGTTTCCGGGCGTCGCACGCGCGTCGGCGCGACTCGTCGACGGAGCCATCGAGCTAACCGCTGCAACGGCGAACGGCGAGGCTCTGTCGAACAGCAAGGAGCTCTTCGATAGCCTAGACGGCAGGCGCGATACCGCGTTGCGTCTGGTTCCGCGTCCACCCGAAGCGGTCGCGGTCGCGGTGCGCGTGTACTTCGAATCGGATCCGGCGTTCCTGGTCCGTGATGTCGAGGCGGGGATTCGCGCCGCGCTGCACGGCGCCGCCGGACTGTTCACCTTTGCCACACGCGACCTCGGCCAGGCCGCGCACGCGAGCGAGGTGCACGCTGCTCTCTCGAGCGTGCCCGGCGTGATGTTCGTGCAGCTGTTGCGCTTCGACCTCGCACCGGGTGTGGGGCTGCGCGACGTCCTGCAACCACAGCCGTACCAGTGGCTGCGGCTCGACGCGACCGCGCTGACGTTCGGTGCATCGACGGAGGCAGACAATGACTGATCGCTATCCGTACGATCCGGGCGCATTCGCGCGCGTGTGGAAGCAGCTGTGGACGCTGACGCCGAGCTATTTCCGCGTCCTCGACGGTGGCGATCGGCTCGACGTCGACACCGCGAGCACCGCGCTCGTGGCGGGAACGCTCGCCGGCCAACACGACCTCGCGCGGTTGCTCGGCGCGCTCGCAGCTCCGCTCGCGGCCGTACGACAGAGCATCGAAGAGCTCCACCGTGATCTGTTCATCGACTCGGCGGGCGATGGTGCGATCGCGCTGCTCGCCGACATGGTCGGCACCACACTGGTGTTCCCCGATGCTCGATCGAATCGACGCGATGTTCGCGGCACGGTCGGCTGGCGGCGGCGTAAGGGCACCCCGTGGATGCTCGAGGATCTCGTCGACGATCTCAGCGGACGCATGACGCCGCTGCTCGAGGGGTGGAAGCTCCTCGCGATCACACAGGATCTCGATCTGCTGCGCTTGCCGCGCACGATCATCGATCTGCGCGACATCCGGGTCGCCGAGCGCACGTCCGGTCCGCTCGATGGCACGTTTCACGTCGTCGATATCCGGACTCCGAGCGCGACCACCGGGCGTTATCACCCGGCACATCTGAGCCACTGGCTGCATGTCACGCAGCTGTTTCCGCTCTCGCGCGGCGAGCCCGCGTACATCGGAGATCAGGGTGATCCGCTCGCCGGCACGGTCAACGCTCCCGCGGCGCCGCCACTCGATCGCGAGTGGCGATACGCGATGCATCCTCTCGGCCGCACGTATCCACTGCGCGCGCGTCGCGTGAGCGAGGGCGACGAGCTGAAGAGCGATCGCATTCCCGCGATGCACTTCGCGCGCGATCCGGGAACGTACTTCGCGCGAGAGGGCCGGTTCGCGATCGAGATCCTCGGCCTCCCCGCAGCGGTGGGAGGCGCCGGCGAGCTCGCCGATCCGCTGCGGTCTCTCGCGAGCGCGACGATCTTCGCGGGGCCGCACACGCTCGAGCTCCTCGATCGTCCGCGGCGCAGCGACGATCCGACCGTGATCTCGCTGTTCGCCGTCGGCGTCGCGGCGGCCGCGGGCGGTAGCTGGATCGCCACCGGCGCACAGACCGAGATCGCACGCGCGACGCTCGCATCGGGTGCGCTCGGCGCGGTCAGCCAGATCGCGCCGGCCCCGGGCGGCACGACGGTGCCGATGATCCGGCTCGCACCTACGAGTGGCGCGGGCTTCTTCGCCGGTGGGACGTTCGTCGTGTCGTCGGGAACGCTCGCCGATCGCTGGAGAGCGCCCGTCTCTGGCTCGACGCTCGACGCGAACGAGCTCGCGCGGCGAGGTCAGCTGCAGGGCGCGATCGTGTTCACGCTCCCGCCGGCATGGATCAATGCGGAGCGTTGGTTTCATCTTGGCGCCGACGGGACGCTCGGCGAGGCGCAGCTCGGTGGTCAGGGCCCGATCGCGGTCGCCCTCGACCCCGACCTCCGCATCGAGCTGTCCGATATCGCGAGCGCCGGCGTCGGGTCGGCCTGGCCACCACGCGCCTTCGGCGCAGAGCGAGAGCCCACGCGGGCGCTGATCCCAGCGCCTGGAACCGGCCCGGTTCGCATGCACGGTGGACCGCTCCTCGATCCGGCGAACGCGGCGCCGCAGCTCCCTGCCCGCATCGTGTTCGCGATCGCGACCACGGGGCAAACGACGACCTATGACCCCGTGGGCGCATTGATCGTCGGTGCACCAACGATCTCCGACCGGGGCCGCTGGGACGTCCTCGACACCAGCGGAGTACCCATCGCATCCACGGCCGCTGCCAACCTCCGCTTGCAAACGCTCGCGCAACTCGTCGCGGACTCGCCCGAGGGATCGCAGGAGCTGGTGTTCCGTCTCGAGTGCGCGACCTCCGGTGCGGTGTTGCCACCTTGCGAAGTCGTGTGGCCCGCGGCCAACGGCGACGCCCTCCTGGTTCACGTCGCCGAGCTCGTCGCGGACCAGACCGCACCCGCGCCGTGGCCTGCGGCAACGAGCGTGTCCTCGGTGTACGGCATCGGACGCGATGGCTCGACGTGGATCGGAGAGTTCGTCGCGCGTTACTCGCTCGGTGGCGTCGCTCCACTCGGCCCTGCCGACACGGGGCCCGTGCTGCATCGTCGACGCCGCGCGCGCTGGCGGCTCCTGTGCCCGTGGCGCAACGAGGTCCCCGCGACCGGGGCGCGTCTCGATCCCACTCCGCCCGGCATCCTCGATGTCGACGTCGAGCACGGGTTGTTCGCGTTCGCACTCGCAGAGCCGCCACCCGTGGCACCGGGTGGGGTTCCGAACGTGACCGTGTCGTATCAGCAGGGAGCGAGCGCGCACGTGGGAGCGCAGCCCGCAGAACGCGCGACGTTACTGCGTAGTCTTCCCGAGCCCGCGACACGGATCGTGAGCCGAACCGGCGTGTCCGGATCTGGATCCTTGGTGGACGCTCTCGCGACGCCGCGGTACGCGACGCTCACGGCTGCTCTCGCGGCGATCCACGGAGATCCAGCACGCGCGCCGACCGAGGTGATCGAGATCGCCGACAGCGCCACCTACGACGAGACACCCGAGTGGCCCGGTGCCGCTGGTGGTGGAAGCGCGACGCGTGCGCTGATCATCCGCGCTGCCGAATCCGCACGCCCCGTGGTGCGGCTCGTTGCATGGACGTCGGCGGCCACGGCCGCATTCGAGCGTGTCGAGCTCCGGGGCGTGACCTTCGCGTCGACCGCCGCGTTCGACATCGCTCCACCGCTCGTCGCGCCGAGCCTCGATCCGCAGCTCGCGCACGCGACGTTCTCGTTCGTGCTGTCGACGATCGCATCCGACGGTCTCGCGCTGCGTGCTACCGAGCCGACGAGTGGAGCCCAGCTCGTGGTCGATCGCGCGATCACGGCGTCGCTCGCGTTGATCGGTCCCGGCGAGATCACCGTCCGGGGTTCGATCACGAACGCGATCGTCGCCGACCACGGCACCACGACGATCGATCGCACCACGGTGATCGGCACCGTTCACACCAGCATCCTCGAAGCGAGCGAATCGATCTTCACCGGTGATGTCACCGTCGTCGATCGATTCCACGGGTGCATCCGCTTCTCGCGCGTCGAGACCGGCTCCGTGCTGCCGGCGCGGCACCGGATCGTCGAGGGCGTCGCACCGCGCTTCACGAGCCTCGACCGCAACGACGCCGCGTACGCACGCCTCGCAGAGACGTGCGACGTCCGCATTCGCTTCGGCGCCGCCGATGGCGCCGAGATGGGCGTCTTCCACGACGAGCTGTGGTCCGTCCGCCGCGAGGCGGTCGCGCGCCGACTTTCCGAGTACACCCCGGCCGGGCTCATCTCCGGCCTGATTCGAATGGACTGAACAGGAGCACGTATGAAGGGGGATTTCACCCGAGGCACCAAGCCCGATCGCAAGCGCGGCAAGCGTTACCGCCGCGTGCTCGTCCAGCAATCACGCGTGCTCCTCGATAGTGACGCTGCCGCGCTCGTCGACTCGTTCGACTCCGAGCTGCGCCAGATCACGGCCGAGCTCGGCTGTCACCGCGGCAGCCCCGATTACGGGTTTCTCGTCACGCCAGGGCGGCTCCTCGCGCTGTTCGAGCACGTCGATCGCGTCGTCGCGACGGCGCCCGCCACGGCGGTCCGTGACTACTCGCGAAAATATCCCGAGGAGCCGAACGGTCGATATCCGTCACTGCGCATCACCGGCGCCGGCGCCGTCACCATCCCGCTCGTCGAGCCCGTCGCCAGCGACCCCGCGATCACGACGCTCGCGCTCTGGTATCGCGCCGATTCCGCCGTCACCATCAGCGTCACCGCCGGCACCGCCAACACATCGCTCTCGCTCGCCGCCGCCACCACGTGGACGCGGGTCACCGCGGCGATCGCGATTCCCGCGAGCACCGCGATCTCCTCGATCACCATCACGGGCGCTGCATCGCCGGTGTGGATCGCGCTGTGCGAGCTCGACGAACAACGCCAGCACGCGAAGCAGCAGTTCTGGGCGGCCGCCGGGCGCTTTCACGCGGAAGGCTGGACGCCCGCGCTCTCGACAGCGACGGGATATCCGGAGCTCTCGTATTCGGAGACGGTCGGCTTCCCGAATGTCGATCCGGATCTCGCGAGCGCCACACCTCCCTCATCAATCGTCGCGTACCTCGAGACGTGGGAGCGCGATATCACGGCTGCCGAGGATCCGGGGATCCGCGAGGTCGCGCTCGGCCGCATCGACACGACCGTTCGCACGGAGGTGATCGGTCAGGTGAAGTGGGCGAACGCGGGCACGCTCACCGCGGCTGCACTGCATCGAGCATTCGACGCCGTGGCCGCACCGGCCTCGACGCTGACGGTCAACGTGACTGCATCGTCCGCGTCGTCGGATCCGTGTGCATTGCCGATCACCGGTGGCTACACCGGGGCGGATCATCGCTTGTATCGCTTCGAGGTTCACGAGGCCGGCACGCCGTCGTCGGCGAAGCTCAAGTGGTCGCGTGATAACGCATCGGCCGTCTTCGTGGTCCGCGATCTCAGCGGCGCCGTGGTCACGCTCGATCGCGAGTCGGGCCTGTCGGGTGGCGATATCGTCGAGGTTCTGAGCGAGGTCGTCGACCTCGGTGACGCCGATCGCGCTGCAGTGACGGCGGGAGGTGTCACGCTCGCACGACGGCGCGTGGGAATGCTCGCCCGCGTAGCCGCCCTCGAAGCGGACAGTCAGGGCCGCGACCGCTTCGAGCTCCACGATCTCACGACGCCGACGACGCTGTTCGTTCCGGCATCCGATCCGGTGCGCTATCCCGCGACGGAGCCGTTGCGACTTCGTCGCTGGGACGGCGTCGCCGTCGCCGGCGCGGGCAACATCGCTCGTATCGAAGATGGCATCGAGATCACGCTCGGTGGCCAGTTCCAGCCCGGCGAGTACTGGCAGTACGAGGCCCGTCGCGGCGCGCAGAACGAGAATGGCACTTGGCGCGCATCACCTCATGGACCCGAGCGCGTGCTCGCACCGCTCGCGTTGCTGGATCTATCCGGCGCTCCATCGGCGCCGATGTTCCTGCGCGCATGGCTCGACGATCGATTCTCGTCGCTGTGCGAGCTCGATGCAGACGACATCGAGTTCGATGGCGATCGCATCGGCAGCGATGCCGACACGGTTCAGGAAGCGATCGAGGAGCTGTACGAGCGCGACCTCGGCAACTGCTGTGATGCCACGCTCGGCCCGAACGGCCCGACGGGAGACGACGCGCTGCGGATCATGGCCGCGATCACCGCGACCACGTTCCCCGACGGTGGTCACTTGTGTCTCGAGCCGGGCGTGTATCACGTCGCGACGCCGATCAAGATCGATCGCGACATCGTGATCCGCGGTTGCCCCGAGGCCGTGATCTATGGAACCTCGCAAGAGCCGCTGTTCGCGATCGGTGCACGCGGGCGCCTCCGAATCGAGCAGCTGATCTTGTCAGCACAGGACGGCCCGTCCGAGCTCGTGCTCGTCGACGGTGGTGGACGGCTCGCCGCGCGAGAGGTCGGGTTCTTGAACGGCAGTCTCGCCGCGATTCGCCAGGTCGGAGCGACGTCGATCAACGCCGACAACGCGCCCGACAACGACCCGGTGATCGATCCGGACAACCTGCCTCCGCGCGAAGACCTCGGCGTGCAGCTCGATCTACGCGATTGCGTGCTGCTCGCGAAGCGCGGCATCGACATCACCTATGGAACGTTCGTCTCGGTCGCGCGGACCGCGTTCGTGCTGCGCGAGGCCGGCATCGCGGCGCAGCAGATCGACCAGCTGCACGCCGCGGACTGCTCCTTCCGCGACGGACCGGCCCCCCTGTGGACTCCCGTCCCGCCAGAGCTGCTCCGCGCGAGAACCGATGACATCCTCGACGCCGCCGCGAGCCTCGCCCCGGGGAACGGCTACGGGATCATCGTCGAGTACCTGCTTGGGGGCGTTCTCGAGCGGAATCGCGCGCGCACCCTGCGCTATCTGTGGTCCCGCGTCGCTCGTGATCTGTGCTCGCGCGACGAAGATTACGAGCGCGGCTCCAACGACGGAGCGATCGGTTTCCGGATCCACCATGCACGACGCTTCGACATCGACGCCGCGCGGTTGACGGGTGAGCGCGGCGTCGACGTCGCGCTGTCTGCACGTCACGTTCGCGTGCGTAGCTGCGAGCTCGACACGCACACCTTCGGCGTCGTCGTCGCGAGCGAGAACACGGACCTCGTCAACGCCGGCACGATCGTCGGGGTCCACATCGTCGGCAACCATATCGCCGCCGGTGCCAACGGCGTCTCGATCGCTCCGAAGGGCACGAAGGCTGGCATCGTCGACGACGTCCGGATCGCGGACAACGTGATCCGCATCAGCTCGAAGTTGGCGACGGCCTGCGCGATTCGCGCGGCGTCCGATGCGAGCTTGCTCGACACCGTGATCATCGACGGAAACGACATCACGACCGAACAGCTCGGCATCGATGTCGTCGGGGTCGGCCTCGTCATTCGCGGCAACCAGCTTCGCCTCGCGACGCTCGGACCCGCGATCTCGGCCGTCGGCACGGAGGCGATCGGCCTCGTGTCGGTGGTCGACAACGTGATCACGGGAACCTCCAACGGGTTCACCGCCATCCGCATGTCGAAGGTCCCCGATGCGCGCGTGACCGGGAACCAGGTGCGGACGACGGCCGCCGACCAGTTCTGGTCGGCTCCCACCGCCCTCGAGCTCGTCGGCGCGTCGCTTTCGAAGCGCCACTACGTCGCGAACAACGACTTCGCGATCGGAACGGTCAACATCAAGAACGCCAACGAGCTCGGTCTGTTCGGCAATTCGATCCGGATGCTTCTCGTCGACAGCGGACAGAGCGGCAACCACGGAATCGTTCACGGCAACCGATTCGGCGGCATCTTCCTGGCGTCGGCGATGATCACCGCGCGAGGCATGTGGAAGGTGAGCGACAACATCGCGCCGGTCGCGATCTCGATCACGGGCGCGACGCACCAGGAAGGCCTCGTGTGGGTTGGGCCCCTGCTCACCGCCGGAAACTACACGAGGTTTCGCGACGTCTTGGAGCACATCCCCGCGGCCACGGCCGCTGCCACCGCTGGACCCGCGATGCGCGAGCTCATGGTGCGGCGGGACGAGAACACCTACTCCTCGCCGGCGAATCCTCCGATGTACGCCACGGAGTGGGGTGAGCCGAGCCGAGTACCGCCCAACGCGTCGACCGCGTCTGCACCTGCCATCGTCGACGATATTCGCGACCTCGCGATCCGCGACACGTACGGTCCGATTCGCGACTTCATCATCGCGAACGACGTGCTGCTCGCTGCCCGCACCGTTCCCGACCCTCTCGACGCGCACGTGTCCGGCAACCGCGCGGGTCTGTTGATCGTGAGCACGGCGGGGACAACGCCGCCGGAGGGCAGCTCGATCCACGTCGTCGATAACAAGGTCACCCTCGTGATCAACCTGAACCCGTTCACGACCAAGCAACACGCGTGCGTCGTCGCGCTGAACTCTGCACCGAACTTCGATCCGAGTGGCTACACCACGACGACACCGATCGCGGCACCGAACCTGGAGTACTGATGAAGCCCACTGCCAAGCTCCTGCAACCCGCGCGTGTGTCGGCCGCGCCCGTCCCTCGCGCCGTCGCGCTTCCAGACGCCGTGCTCGATCGAAAGCGCGAGCTGAGCTCGCATCTCGAGATCGTGAAAGCCGCGCCCGCGAGGATCGCGAAGGACGTGGACGCGCTGATCTCTGCGATGCGGCACGACAGCCTCGATCGTCCCGCCGCGATCCCGGGGCACGTCGTCGTGCGCGTGGTCGGAGCCACGTGCAACGACAAGTCGATCGTCCCCCTGCCGAACCTGCGGGTGACCCTGGTGAGCTCTGACAAGACACAGCTCGTCGCGCGGACCGACGTCACCGGGCTCGCCATCTTTCCGTTGCCGACGAAGGAGCGGGCCACCTATCACCTCGTCGTCCGAGCCGGCGAGGCGGAGGTTGCAAACGCAGCCGCGACGGCAAACCACGTCCACCTGATCTCCATCGGGGAGCACGCCGGGATCGAGCCGCACGCCGTGCTCGGCCGCGGATGGATGGCCGCGATCGCCGCCGCCGACAAAAAGAAGACCGCCGCCACGAAACAAGCGACGAGCGAGCTCGCCGAGCTCGCGAGTGCGACCACCACCAAGCTGCGCGCGGTCGAGGCGCGGCTCGACCTTCATCTGGGGAAGAAGAAATCGTGATCACCATCAGAATCAAGAACACCACGGCAAAGCCGATCACGCTGGCGACCAACTCCGATCCGATCGAGATCGCGGCGAACAAAGAGGCCGCGATCCCCCTCGATCTCGTGAGCGGCTCCGAGGTCGGCAACCACTTGGCCACCGGAGCGCTCGAGTTTCCGCGCACGGCGCTTGCCGATGTCGCCCCCGCCGATCGGCCGCTCGCGACGACGGCGATCGGTGACGTGGTCCTCAGGCTCGCTCCGCGATTCCTCGGCTTCCACGGCGAGCTCGAGGCAGCGATCGGCAACTTGAACGCGCTCCGCGATCGCTACAACCAACAGCACGCGACCACGATCCGCTTGCTGACCGGAGCGAAGACGATGAACGCGGGTGTCACCGTCGCGATCGGCGCGGCCGATCTGTTGTCCGCGTCGGAGGACGATGCGGTCACGAAGGCCGAGGAAGCGCTCGCGGCACACCTGTCGGTCGTGCCGAAGAAGGAAGAGCTCGCCGCCTGGTACGACGAGCACAAGCGACTCGAGAGCTCTCGAGACAAAGCGGCGCGCGATCGCGATTCGGCGCGGTCCCTCGCAGCTCGCCAGCTCTCGGCCACGCGCGAGCAACTCGACGCGGCGGCCGCGACATTCGCCACGGCGGATCCCAAGAAGGTCGGCGCGCCCGTGACCTGGGGGGCATGAGCCGCACATCCGCCAAGAGCTCGGCACCCACCGCGGCGCCGAAGGCACCGGTCTCTTCGCCGACCGCCGAGAGCGAGGCATCGCACGTCACGAGCTCGCTCGGCGCGGGGATGTCCCTGCCGTCGACGACTCGCGGTCGCATGGAGCGCACATTCGGTCAGTCGTTCGGCGACGTTCGCGTGCACACGAGCGGGTCCGCGGAGAGCGTCACCAAGCAGCACGATGCGGCTGCCCTCACCGTCGGTAGCAACATCGCCTTCGCGCCGGGCATGTATCGCCCCGGCACCCCGCGCGGCGATCACCTGATCGCACACGAGCTCGCGCACGTCGTGCAGCAAGCGGGCATCGGCGCCGCGGCCCAAGCTCGTTCGTTGCACTCGGTCTCCACCGAGGGTGCAGAGCAACAAGCCGAGTCGGCGGCGTCACGCGTCTCGCGTGGCCTCTCCGCCGGCGTCGCGCGCGGCGGATTCGCGCTGTCGACGCGCGCGCGCGTGATGCGTCGAGCGCAAGGCCTCGCATTGCCCACGACATCGACACCGATCGCCGGGTCGGTGTCGCCCGTGGCGTCGTCGACACCTTCACCGGCATTGACCACCCAGGTGTCGCCGGGTGGCGCGCCGGTCGGACTCTCGGCCGTGCGCCCCGTGCGTGCAAACGAAGTCGCCAACGCGTCACCACGCGGACTGCGCGAAACGATCATCGATCGCGCCACGAGCGCCGCGGATCGCGCGAAGACGCCCGATCAAGCGCAGACCGCGATCGCGAAGGACAAGCCCTCGCCTCCGTCGGCCATGGTGGCCGGTGCATCCGCGGGAACGAACGCGAAAGACCCTAACGCCGCCCCCGAGACGCGCACCGACAACGAGAAGGACAAGAAGAAGCCCAAGCGCAAAGGCCGCGACAAGGACGGCGAAGGCAAGGAGCGCGCGGGCGCGCGCAATGTCTCGATGGGTGGACTCGGTGGAGGCGGCGCAGGCGTCCGACCCGCGCGCCGCTTCGGCCGCATCACCGGCGATCGCGGACGCCACGCCGCACGCCGCGCGTTGCATCGCCTCGAGCGCCGCACCACGGCGCAGCGCCACCACGAAGCACCGAGGACTCGCATCGACGCCGCTGTCGCCGCCGTCGAGCGTCCGCCGACGGAGAACGTCGCTCTCGCGCAACAGACCACGGTCGGCACCGTCGCAGAACAGCCCGCACCGACGACGAACGCCGCGCGCGCCAACGCGAGCGTCGAGCAGCGCGTCGATGCGCTCGCCCCGCGCGACATGTCCGAGATGTCGGACTACGACCCGGCCGAGCTGCGCTCGCACGTGAGCTCCACCGTGAACACGCAGGTCTCTGCGATCCAGCAGAACCTCGACAACGTGAACGACGTACCGCGCAGCGATGCGCCGCGCGCCGCGCTCGATGCACCTCCTGGCGAGCCTGCTCCGAGCACCGCCGCTCCGCGCTCCGCCGCTGCCGTACCGCCGCGCGTCGCCGACACCACCGTCGATGCGAGCGAGTACCGCGAGGACACGCAAGCTGCGTTCGCCGAGCACGAAGTCAGCGAGACCGCTCGGCGCAACGCCTCCGGCGGTCCCATCCACGACATGCGCACGCAGGAGGAGGGCATCGACCGCGCCGTCGACGAATCCGCGAACCGCGTCCGCGATCGCGAGATGACCGCGCGCAACAGCGCGACGAACGAGCTCCACGCGGCCGACGAGGACGCTGCCCAATCGATGACCGCTGAGCGCGAACGCGCCGAGACGCAGGTCAACGCACAACAGGACACGCGCACCACCGAAGAGGGCGCCGATCGCCAGACCGTCACCGAACGCATCGAGGGTCTCTACAACACGACCGCGACGTTCGTGAACGGCCAGATCACGACGCTCACGCAGAACGCGACGACGCAGTTCGACACCGAGCAGGCCGCGCTCCTCGAAGCCTTCAAGACCAACACGCGTCGCGACATCGCCGCGTACAAGCGCGAGCGCTACTCCACGCCCATCGTCGGCTGGGGTCGCTGGCTCAAAGACAAGTTCGTCTCCATCAACAACCTGCCGCGCGTCAAAGGCATCTACACGACGCGCCGCACCGAATACGTCACGGGCATCACCGCCCTGATCAATCGCCTCACCGCACAAGCCGACGGAATGATCGCGCTGTGCCGCCTGATGATCGTCACCACGCGGGTCGCGATCGACGCCATCGTCGCCGCACAAGGACCGCGCTACGCACGCGAAGCCGCCGAAGCCCGCGATCGCGTCAACCAACAGTTCCAACAACTCGAGCGCCAAGTCGAAGCCGCCGGCCGACAGGTCCGCAACGCACTCGAGACTCGTCGCGAGCGCGCGATCGAAGCCGTCGACACGGCGCTCGCCGAGATCCAGGCCGAGAACGCCTCGCTCGTCGATCGCCTCGTCAACTTCGTCCGAGCCATCTACAACGCGCTCAGGCAGTTCTTCAGACTCATGGTGCGCATCGAGGAGATGGGCATCGGCACCTTCCTCCGCCGCGCGCTCGATCAAGCGAGGAGTGGCGTCAGGAACCACCTGTGGAACGAGCTCAAAGCCGCGTTCCAAGAGTGGCTGATGATGAAGCTCGGCCCGCTCGGCATGCTGCTGAACCTGCCGCCGAACTTCCTCGAGATTCTCGCCAACGCGGCGATGAACCTGCCCGGCCTCCTGCTCCAGGCGCTGCCCGAAGCACTGCCCGCGCTCGGCGTCGCCGCCATGACATGGCTCGCGATCCAGCTCGCCTCGAAGCTCATCCCCGGCGTGGGCGCGATCATGGCGGTCATCGACGCGATCCGCGCGGCGTGGTCCCTCATCCAGAGCCTCATCCGCGCGGCCTCGGCCTTCTTCGACTTCCTGCTACTCGTCGCGGGCGGCGGTGATGGCTCGCAAGCGTTCGCGCGCGCCCTCGCGTGGGGCATCATCGCGGCGGTCGACGCACTTCTCACGTTCCTCGGCGTCGACAGCCTTCTGCGCCGCATCGCTGCGCCGATCGGCCGGCCGATGGGCCGCATCCTCGGGCGCCTGCGAGCTCGCTTCACG
>Ga0154020_10000449_pt1 | contig 49626 bp, 40 predicted proteins | sample Klosneuvirus_201_FD_109709 | JGI IMG/M metagenome (GOLD analysis project Ga0154020, IMG submission 109709) | Active sludge microbial communities from wastewater, Klosterneuburg, Austria - Klosneuvirus_20160825_MG | ecosystem: Engineered > WWTP > Aerobic digester > Activated sludge | place... | reverse complement strand
TAAAAATAATCCTTCTTGTAAACCATGATGTAAACATTCCCAACAGCAAAAAGCAAACCCAGCAACAAAGCAAAATTGGCCCAACAGAATTGTCTTATCTTTTGAATGGTCTGCATTTGGCAAACAGGCCCTGGCCTGCAAGAATGGGTGTTAAAAAATTAAACCAGCTTTTCAGCTTTTAGTTTGTCCTTAATAAGTAAGGCAAACAAAGCAATCAGGTTACAAGCCAGCAATGAGATCAACACAATGATCATGCGTTTTGGTTTTGCCTTGTATTCGTTTGGCAAGGCCTTCTCCACCACAAAACGTGAAGGCAGAAAGGTATTGTAATTCACCATGGCCTCATCGTATTTCATTTTAATATCAGGGTACTTGGCACCGTATTTATCAAGATTGTCTTTCATGTTCTGGTAAGCTCCGCCGTATTTTGCAAGTGTGTCGAGTTTGGCTTCCAAACGTTTCATGGCTGCTGCATCATTTTTTTCTATGGCTTTGGCATAGCTTTTTGAATAAGCTTTCACCTGCTCTTTGTAATGCAATACACCTAGATTTCTAAGCACCTGCAAGCTGTCTTCAAGTTCCTTCATGCGCAAAAGTGTGTTGTCGTATTCTTCTTTTACAATACTGAGTACCTTAGCAGCCACGGTTTTAGTCATGTCTCTGCGAATGGTATCACAGTAGTCGCTGATGGCATTGGCTACCTGGGCTGCCCCATTGGCGGTATAATCGTGCACCTCAACTTTTACACTATTGAATTCGGTGCGTTTGATCTTCACCTGATCTTCCCATTTTAATCTCAGGTAGTGGTAAGAGAAGGTGGTGTCTTTGATCTTCCATCGCTTCCATAAATTCAGGTTATCCGCCACTTTGATCTTCAAGGCATCCGAAGTAAGCAATTGTATGAGTTTTTCGCAGTCGTCCTCATCTCCAATTTGCATGTAATCTTCCTGATTACCGGCATTGGCCTCGATGACTAGTTTAGAGACAGAAAATTGTCGGGCAGCAAACAAGATGGCGGTGGATTTGTATTGTTTTGGCATTAGAACGGTAACTATACTTGTTAATACCACACTCAGCACCGACACCCACAAAAAGGTTTTTTTCCATTTCACAACTTTCCTGATTACCTCAGCACCTGAAATATTCTCTACCATATTGACTATTTATACTTTATAAAACGAATTACAGATTTAGGACTTACCATTCCGGTTGCAAAGGCCAATACCCCGCTAAAAATAAGCATTATAAGGAAATTTAACATCCAACTGGTGGTTAAAGATAAAGTAAAAATATTGGCAAAAACAAGCGCAAGAATAAAGAGCAATAGGGAAACAAGCAGGCGTTTATTCAGCCTGAATTTAAACACCTTATAAGAAATAAACACCTGAATAAGGGCCGTAACAAACTGAGTGATAACACTGGCCACGGCACTTCCCATGGCCTGATAACGTGGAATTAAAATAAAATTTAATACTAAGTTAACCAGAATGCCTCCAATGGCCATGTAGTTCAAATGTTTTAGGTTGCCATTGGCTGTGAGTAAGGTGCCGAAAATATAGGTAGTGGAAATGGCGGTAAAACAGCACATGAGTAAGGCCAGCACCTGGTGCCCCTCCGACTCGCCCTTATAGATGAGTTCATAAAAATGATTGGAGTAAAAAACACTACTTATAGAGATGATTAAGGCGGGCGTTAACAGCAGGGTAAAAGAGAGTTTTACGATGTTTTCAATGTTCTCCTTGTGTTTGATCATGCGACTGAACAGGGGAAGCAATTGCACCGAAAACAAATACGCAATCATGTTGGCCGCATCCAGCAAACGAAAGGCTTTGGCGTAAATACCGGTTTGCTCCTTGCCTTGATCACCGGGTAAAATCCGCTCAAGCATAACTGAATCCAAACGGTTGTAAAAGGTCATCAATAAAACCAGGATGGCAAAAGGAAAACTTTTTTTCAGAATCAAACGGTTAAATTTCCAATCCCAGTTGAGTTTAAACGTGTGTGTTTTGTTGAGTACGATGGCAAATCCAATAATTGCGGTTAGGGCGTAACCCAGGGTTTGCGCGTAAACAAAATTCATAATATCCACCTCAAGCCCAAATACGTTCATGAGCATGGCCAGCACAATCAGGATCATGATCACACGGTCGAGCACCGATAAAATGCTGTCTACCCTGAACAAATGCAGGGCCAAGAGGTTGGAACGCAGGAACAGAATAAAACTCAGGAAAAAATTATTAAAACACAGGATGGTGAGCAGTTTCATGTACCTGAAATCGTAACCAAGTACCAAAAACCCTACTAAAAGCGTGAGTATGGCATACACAAAAGCCAGAACAAACTTCAGGCTGAGCATTTTGCTGAAGTGTTTGCTTAGCAGGTGGTTGTGCTGCGCAATGTTTTTGTTGTTGAAATTGGTGAGTCCGAAATCCAAGAGGATGTTCATCATCAGGGAGAAGTTAAAAAGGGCCGCAAATTCACCGTAACTGATGTCGCCCACTTTTAACTGCACCTGGGGCTCAATACCCAGTATCCAGAATGGTTTAATGAGCAGGTTCAGGATGAGAAGGATCGCGAGATCGAATATGAACTTCTTTTTTTGCACCGAAGCCAACAAAGATAGCTTTTTTATGGTTTTAGCGCAGTAATACCGATGCGAAATTAGTAATGGTCCAATTCCGCTTCACTCCATTGTACCAAACTTCTTTCCAATCGGCATTTACCAATGTAAGATGTATAATTATTGGCATAATTTATAAATCACATTGGTATAAATTTATAGATTTGCCCTGTGCAAATCGTTGTAAATACAAGGCTTTTACTAAAGGACAGACTGGAGGGCATAGGCTGGTTCAGTTACCAAACCCTAAAACGCCTCACCCGCAACCACCCCGATGTGCATTTTGTGTTTTTGTTCGACCGGGATTACAACGAAGAGTTTGTGTTCTCTGATAACGTAACGCCTATGGTATTAGGCCCTCAGGCCCGCCACCCTATACTTTATTACCTCTGGTTTCAGGTTTCAGTAAAAAATTTACTCAAACGCATGAAACCCGACCTGTTTCTTTCCCCTGATGGATTTCTATCCCTTGGAGCTGGGTGCAAACAATTGCCGGTGATCCACGACATTAACTTTTTTCATCATCCCAAGGACCTGAAATGGATGACCTCTAAATACTATAACTATTATTTCCCGCGATTTGCGAAGGAGGCCGCGCGTATTGCCACCGTATCGGAATTCAGTCGTCAGGAAATTGCCAAACACTACCACATCCCCGAAACAAAAATCGATGTGGTGTACAATGGCATCAATTCCTTTTTTAAACCGGTAGACGATGCCACACGCAAAACCACACGGGCAAAATACAGTTCAGGAAAAAACTACTTTGTAAATGTAGGCTCTTTGCACCCCCGCAAAAACATCAGCAATCTCATCAAAGCCTTTGCATTGTTTAAGCAGGAAAGTCAATCCGATATGAAATTGGTATTGGCCGGACCAGAATTTTGGGGCATGGGTGATATACAGAAAACTCTGGATGAAAGCGGGATCAAGGAAGACGTGGTGTTTACCGGCCGTTTGTCCAATGAGGAATTATGCAAGGTGCTAGGCAGCGCCATGGCACTTACCTTCATTCCTTACTACGAGGGTTTTGGAATTCCTTTGGTGGAAGCCATGGAGGCTGAAATTCCCATCATTACCAGCAACATGAGCAGTTTGCCGGAAGTGGCGGGCAACGCGGCTTTAAAAGTTAATCCTTTTGATTTAAACGACATTAAAAATGCCATGCTGCGCATTTACAACAATGCCTCAGTTCGAGCCGACCTGGTGCAAAAGGGCCGTTTGCAAAAACAGAATTTTTCATGGGACCGCAGTGCTCAGTTGTTGTGGGAGTCGATGGTTAAAGCCATGCGGGCTTAATTGCTCAGGCCTAAGCGAAAACCACTTCCATGACCTTTTGAGTTGAACCTGAACGGGATTCAAAATACGCCTGTATGTTTTTTTCAAGTGGGCCTTTGTTTTCTTTTTCATCCAGGAAATGATTCAGGCTTTGTGCAAGTTCATCGGCTTGTGTAAGGGCTTTTGCCGCTCCAATCTCAATGAGTTCAAGCGCTTCGTTGTATTTGCTGTAATCGGCTTGACCGCAAAACAAAACGGGTTTTAAATGCACTGCCGGTTCCAGGAGATTATGGATGCCCGAATCAAAGCCTCCCCCTATGTAGGCAACATCCGCGTAATGGAACAAACGCGAAAGCAAACCAATGGTGTCAACAAGCAAAACCTCCTCAGCCTTAACCTCAACTTTATCCTTCACCTCAGAAAACAAACTGTAAGTCAAACCTGACGATTTCAAACGCGCCTCCGTTTCCGAAATTCTTTTTTTATCCACCTCATGCGGCACCAAAATCAATTTCGGTTTATTCTCCCCGAATTGTTTGTAGGCCTGAAGTAACAACTCCTCGTCTTTTGCCCAGGTGCTGCCGGCCACAATCACCTGCCGGGCTTTGCAATAGTTTTCAAAAAAAGGAAGGGCTTCAAACCGCGACCTGATTTGCATCACACGATCGAAACGGGTGTCTCCGCTGATGATGGCATTGTTTATTCCCGCTTTCTGCAATAGTTTTAATGAAGCGGCATCCTGAACAAAAATGGTTTTAAAGGCCGAAAGCGAGTCCTTAAAAATGCCCCCGTACCATTTAAAAAAAGCATGGTGTGGTTTAAACACGGCCGATACCAAATAGGCTGGCGTTTGGCTGCGCTTGATGGCGTTAAGGAAGTTGAGCCAAAATTCGTATTTGATAAAAATCACCTGATTGGGTTTCACCAACTGAATAAAGTTCCTTGCGTTTGCAGCAGAATCAAAAGGCAGGTAACACACCACATCGGCTCCCGACCAAGTTTTAAAAGCCTCGTATCCACTTGGGGAAAAAAAACTAAGTACGATTTTGGTGTCAGGAAACTTCAATTTAATGGCTTCCAATAGAGGCCGACCTTGTTCAAACTCACCATAGGAAGCGCAATGCATCCAAACGCGGGGTGAATTGCCCAAAGCTGATAATTTTGCTTCCAGTTTTTTTCTCCAGTCTTTCCGGCCCTGCACCCATTGCCTGGCTTTGAGATTACGAAATGCCGAAAGATGAATGAGCAAAGCATAACATCGAATCACCAGGTTGTATATCCCCATGCTTTGTTTCTCTAGTAGATATAAAAATCGTCGGGCGCCTTTTTGTAAAGGGGCAAGATCCAGCCTAATCTGAAACCCATCAAAACGTCGGTTCGTTTTCCGGTATCCGGTAAACCGCTGCTGTAATTTAGTTTTCTCACACTTTGGGTAAAGGCTTCATAAAATTCAAATCCGGCATAAAAATTACTCATGCGTTTACGGCCCATGTGCATGTAGCCAACAAACTGGGAAAGTGAAAAACCGGAGGTCAAACGGTCGTACCCTTTAATAAGATCACCACCAATTGAAGCCACACGTTGAGAGGCATCGTAAATGTGCACCTTGTGTTGTAAATAACCTCCACCCAGGGTAATCATGAGTCCGGAATTAGCATTGCTTTTAAAAATGGGGATGACTTTGCCGAAATTGAGTCCCAGTATCAATCCCCTTTGCGTGATGCGCAGGTTAGCGGGGTAACCTTCATTATCCGTAACAAAACCATCGGGATTGGTGAGTTGTTCCAAAACATTTTCTTTCACCTGGCCTCCAAAAAGATAAGAAGCCTCCAAACCCAGGAGCCAGTTTTTATTGGTTTTGACCATAAAACTTCCACCCGCCGTAAAGCTATTGCCAAAACGATTGGCCATGTCGCCAAAGGGTAATTGAGCTCCAAAATGTACGCCCAGCATGGGTATGGTAATGGCAGAATCTTTTTGGGCTCTGGCAACCAAAGTAAAGAAGAGGAGAATAAGGAGGAACCTCATGCGGCAAAATTAAAAATAATTGGCTCAGTGCGTAGGCCAATCAGCCCTTGTTCTGAACACTGGCAGTACGAAGTTGATAAGTGGTGATGTTGGGATTGGGCTGATCGCTTTCCACCTTACCATCTTTTAGCCTAACAATGCGGTGAGCATGCAGCGCGATGTCTTCTTCATGGGTCACCAGCACCACGGTATTGCCGAGTTTGTGAATCTCTTCAAATAAACCCATAATCTCCACAGAGGTTTTGCTATCAAGGTTGCCGGTGGGTTCGTCGGCCAAAATAATCGAAGGGTGATTCACCAGGGCCCTGGCCACGGCCACGCGTTGCCTTTGTCCACCGCTCAGCTCATTGGGTTTGTGTTTTACCCGATTGCCCAAACCTACACTTTCCAGCACTTCGAGGGCTCTTTTTTCCCGCTCGGCTTTGCTAAAACCCGCGTACACCAATGGAAGGGCCACGTTTTCGAGGGTACTGGCCCTTGGCAACAAATTAAAGGTTTGAAACACAAAGCCAATTTCTTTGTTACGCACCGCTGCTAAATCGTTATCGCTCATGTTGGCTACTGATTGCCCGTTAAGTATGTATTCTCCGGAGCTTGGAGTATCCAGGCAACCAATAATGTTCATTAAAGTGGATTTTCCGCTGCCCGAAGGACCCATCAGTGCAACGTATTCGTTTTTGGCAATGCTCAAAGAAAGATCGCTCAGGGCGTGTATGGTTTCATCCCCTATCTGGTATGAGCGGCGGATGTTTTTAAGGGAAATAATCTCCTGCATTAGCCACGAAATTAGGCTATCTCCTTCAGGCAAAAAAACCTTTGGTCACAATTGTTATTTGGTTTGAAGGTTATGAAAGTTTAGAAGGTTTAGAAAGTTCTAAGATGCCTAAATCCCACCATTAAATTTTGAATCTTGAATTTCGAATCTTGAATTAAAGAAAAGCCACTAATTCCACCAATTTCACTGATAGAGGCAATATTTCACGAATGGTTGAAAGTTTAGAAATTTTAAAAGTTTAGAAGGGGGCAAATGTGCAGAGAACTCCCGAAATTATCGGGATGAGTCAGCTGGAGGGTAGGAATTTAGAAGGTTCTATACTTCTCAATTAGAAATCAGTTTGAATCTTTACAGAGCGCCCACTCTGCCATTCCTTCAACACCACAATTGCCATGCCCGTTTTAGCAACGACCTGATTAAACTAAAATTGAGGATTTTGATGAAATGAAGTGATTAACAAGAGATTAAATTCTGTTTTCGAAAAATTAACTTTCGTGTGTTATAACATTTAATGTTACTACATATATTTGCATCTCAAAACTAAACCTATGAAAAAACTATTTATTAGCACCGCATTACTTCTTAGCGGATTGACAAACGCACAGACCAACTGGAAAGTTGACAATTCTCACTCTAAACTTGGATTCACCGTTACTCACGCCATGGTGAGCGAAGTGGAAGGAAAATTCCGCATTTATAATGGTGAAGTCAGTTCCAAATCGGATTTGGATTTTACCAATGCCAGCATTTCGTTTACAGCCGACCCATCTTCTATCAATACTGAAGACGAAAAACGCGACGGACATTTGAAAAGTCCTGACTTTTTTGATGTTGCCAAATACCCTAACATTACCTTCAAAAGCGTGAGCATGAAACCAACCGGCAAAGGCAAAACCGCCTATGAACTGGAAGGTGACCTCACCATGCACGGTGTGACCAAGCGTGTGAAACTGCTTGCCATTGGCGCCCTTACAACAGTAAAAGATCCTTGGGGAAACATCAAATACGGTTTTAAAGTAACCGGTGTTATCAACCGCAAAGACTTTGGTTTGAACTGGAACGCTGTGCTTGAAGCCGGTGGTGTTATCGTAAGTGAGGAAGTAACCCTGAACATTAACATCGAATTGAACAAAGCTTAAGAATTTATTTATATTTAGCCTCCGGATTAAAACCGGAGGCTTTTTTTATGTCATTAGAAGACGATATTCAACAGCGATCCTTTCGCAACCTACAACACAAATCAACTGTTAACCTGCTTTATACCATCAGCTGGCTCAACAGTCAAATCAGCCCGTATTTTAAAGATTCAGGCATCACTTCACAACAATTTAACGTACTGCGTATTTTGCGCGGACAAAACGGAAAACCCTGTTCACTGAAGCTGATCAAAGAACGTATGCTCGACCGCATGAGCGACGCATCGCGCATTGTTGACAAGCTAGTGGCCAAGGGCTTCGTAACACGTACTACCAGCGACGAAGACCGGCGCAGCGTTGCGCTTAGCATTTCCGACAAGGGGCTTGAGCTTCTCAAAAAACTTGATTTTGTTGATGATGCCGGCGTTGAGGTATTTAAAAACCTGAACGAAAATGAGCTCGGCACACTCAATGAACTGCTAGATCAGTTGAGGGGCAGTACAAAAAGAAAACGCTGAGAAAAGCCAAAAGTATGGTGCTGAAATATTGCTATTTTTGCCACTTATGAGTAAGGACAAAAAAGCACAGCCCTCCATTGCAAACGCTTCTGCCACCCCATTTATTAAGTTTGAAAACTGGGCGCGCAAAAACGAACAAAAGGTGTTCTATGCCTTATTGAGCCTATGCGTTTTTCTCAGCCTCATTTCTTTTAACGCCCGCATCAGCGAAGCCCACGACGATGCCCTTTACCTTGAAGGGGGTTGGCGATTTGTGAACGAATTCCCAAACTACTTTTACACCCAAAACGCCCCCCTCTACCCTCTTTTTCTTGGACTTTTAATCAAACTATTGGGCTTTAAGCTCATCTTGTTCAAGCTTATTTCTGTTGTATTAAATGCCCTGGGTTTTGTTCTGTTTTTCAAAGCATTTAAAGGCCGCTTGCCTTACATGATTTTTCTGCCGGTAGCTTTTTTCCATGCCAGCAATTACCTCATTATGTATTACGCCAGCATGACCTTTACCGAGGCTTTTTATTTTTTCCTTCAGGGTTTGTTTTTCTTCACAGCAGCCAAAGTCATTGACCTGCTTGAGAAAAGCGCTCCTGAATTAAAGTCCCAGTACAAACTCTGGCTGCTTTTTGGTTTGAGTTTGTTTTTAATAAGCACCGCCAAAAGCTCAGCCATCGTTGTTATTCCAGCCGTAGTGCTTTATTTTATCATACAAAAAAACTGGAAAGCTCTGGGTTATTCCCTGGGCGCCTACCTTGTGTTTAAATTGCTTTATGAACTCATTGTAAGAAGCATCTGGAAGGCACAGAACCAATTTGCAGGTCAAAGTAAAATCCTCTTGCAAAAGGACCCCTACGACATCAGCAAGGGCAACGAAGACGCAGCAGGTTTTATTACCCGTTTTGTTGAAAACACCAACCTTTCGCTGAGCAAACGATTTTATCAAATCCTTGGCTGGCGCGATGAGAACAGCGTAGAAGTGTATGGTTTGATTTCTCTTGTCACGCTTGGTTTAATGCTGTTTGGCTTCTGGAAACTTTACAAAAAAGGCAATAAACTGCTGGTACTTGCTACTTTTTTCAGCGGGGCACAATTGGTATTGTCTTATCTGATACTTCAAACCCGCTGGGACCAACCCCGCATCACCTTAGTGCTCATGCCGGTGTTATTAATGCTCATACTCTACGCGTTTTACGCTTTCACCAACAACAAAGGCATTGGACCCACTATTTACCTTGTGGTGGTGGTAATGATGTGTGGTTCTGTTTTGCTTTCCTCTTTAAAACGCGGCACCAAAAACATCCCTATTGTAAAAAAGAATTTGCAGGGCGATAAATATTACGGCTACACCCCCGACTGGCAGAACTTTCTAAAATGTAGCGAATGGTGTGCCGATAGTTTAGGCGCTGAATCGTTGGTGGCCAGCCGTAAAGCGCCCATGAGTTTTGTATATGGCAAGGGTAAAAAGTTTTTCCCCATCTATTCGGTCATCAAAAAAGACTCTGCCACTAACCAATCCAATCCGGACAGTGCTTTGGCTTTCTTTAAAGAAAAAAAAGTCACCCACATCATGCTCGGCACTTTGCGATTGGACCCGAACAATCCGGGCAATGGTTTTATCAACACCGTGCACAACATCGCTGCTCCTATTGCTGAAAAATACCCTCAGAAATTAAAACTGGTTCACATCGAAGGGCAATTTGAAGAAGCGGCCGTTTATGAAATCGTGTATTAATACTTTGTTTACCCTAACCCAGGCCAAATGTCCCTTAGCATAAAACTCGGCAACTTCCTTTACAAAAATGCATTTTGGCTTTACCGTCCTATGTATGCCGTTTTTAAAAACCGGCAGGACCAGTTTGAAATTGAACTTTTAAAAAAACATCTTAAGCAAGGTGATGTGGTGCTGGACATTGGGGCCAATATCGGTTATTACGCGGAACTGATCTCTAAATTGGTAGGAGAAAAAGGTCGGGTACATTGTTTTGAGCCCGACAGTATCAACTTTAAACACCTTCAGAACAATTGCGGGAGTATTTCCAACCTTGTACTGAACAACACAGCCGTTGGACCCAAAACCGAGAAGTTAAAAATTTACACGTCTAAAAATTTAAATGTCGACCATCGTACTTATGAACCCGAAGACTACGATGAGGTTTTGGAAATCGACGCGGTAAGCATCGACGATTATTTGAAAGGAAAAGAACAGAAGGTTCAACTTATCAAAATGGACATACAGGGCTTTGAAATGCAGGCGGTGCAAGGCATGAAAGACACTTTAAAAAACAATCCGGGTTTGAAAATCATTTCCGAATTCTGGCCTTACGGTTTGCTCAAGGCCGGAAGCTCCGCTCTGGCCTATTTTGAATTTCTGAAACAAAATGGATTTACGGTTCAGCTTTTGAAAAACAAAGGCCTCGAAACCTTAAACGAGGAGAAAGTAAAAGCCTTGAACGATCTGGGTGAAGCCACGTATTTTAATATTCTTGCACAAAGGGCCCATGTTTAAAAAATACACGATAGCCTTCGACCTTGATGACCCGCGCACTACGCTGGCGCATCGAGACATTATACTCGGAAAAAAATTCCTGAAACGTTTGTACGAAGATTGGTACAAAAGTATGTTCAGTGAAATCGGAGAGCTGGCCAAGGGCAAGGTATTGGAGATTGGTTCGGGCGGGGGATTTTTAAAAGAGCTCTATCCGAATGTGATCACCAGCGATATATTGGCTCTGCCCAATGTGGACCAGGTGTTCAGCGCTGAAGCATTGCCTTTTGAGAACGACACGCTCAATGCCATTTGTATGTTGAATGTGTTTCATCACATTCCGAACCCGCACCAGTTTTTAAAAGAAGCGGAACGCACTTTGGTAAAAGGAGGAAAAATTGTGATGATAGAACCGGCGAATTCCGCGCTTGGACGTTTTATCTACAAACGCTTTCACCACGAGCCTTTTGATGAAAAAGGAGGACGTGAAATTCAAGCCGGAAATCCGCTTTCTCACAGCAATCAGGCCTTGCCTTATATTTATTTTGAGCGTGATTTAGACTTGTTCAAAAAAGAATACCCGCTCTTGCGCATCGTTTCATTAAAATACCATTCTCCATTTTTATACATCATTAGTGGAGGCGTTTCGCGCTCGGCCATGTTGCCGTACTTATTTTACCCTGTTGTTAAATTTAAGGAATGGCTGCTCTCCCCTTTTTCAAGGCAAATGGGTTTGTTTTGTACAGTGGTGGTGGAGAAGGTGTAAGTCTTTATCTTTTTAATCCATCTATTCTGCTACTTGTGTCGCATTTGTTACAAACATTCGTCCGAATGTCGTTTAACTTTATGGAATAGATTAAATGATATGAAATCAGTATTAAAAATTATCGGACTTATTTTTGCGTTTGTTCTCATTCCAAAACAAAATTTTTCTCAGGCGGCTCCATTTCAATTGGCTATGCAGTCATTCAGCATTAACGGACTGGGAGGTTTACAATCTTATGCCTGGGGGCAACACAACGGAAAGTGGTTAATTATTGGAGGGCGTTTAGACGGTTTACACCGCCGTCAACCCTTTGCTGCATTTGATCTTGCCGGACATAACACACAACTTATAGTAGTAGACCCTGTGTCGCAACAAAAATGGTCGGCACCGCTTACTTCATTGCCTATTGGCATGCAGGAGCAATTCAGTTCTACCAATATGGAATTTCATCAGGAGGGAGATTATCTTTATTTATTGGGCGGGTATGGCTATAGCGCCACTTCATTGGACCATATCACCTTTCCGAACTTGAGTGCAATTAAGGTACCGGATGTAATAAACGCCATAATCAATGCCAATTCATTCAACAGTTATTGCCGACAAATTACCGACACCATGTTTGCCGTAACGGGAGGCGTTTTAAACAAAATCAACACCACCTTTTACCTCACAGGAGGTCAAAAATTTATGGGCAGATACAATCCGCAGGGCCCAACACATGGTCCGGGCTTTATTCAGCACTACACCAATGCCATTCGCAAATTTAAGATTAACGACAATGGCGTAAGTTTATCGGTTACACACCTTACATCAACACTAGATGCTTTGAATTTGCACAGAAGAGATTATAATGTGGTGCCGCAAATTCTGCCAACGGGAGAAGAAGGAATAACGGCATTTTCGGGCGTGTTTCAGGTGGGGGCTAACCTTCCTTATTTAAATTGTGTGAATATTGATAGCATGGGATACAATGTGAATAATGCCTTTGCACAATACTACAACCATTATCACTGCGCAAGAATTCCATTATACAGTTCAAGTAACAATCAAATGCACACGGTGTTTTTTGGTGGAATAGCTCAATATTACGATAGTTTAGGCACGCTGGTTCAGGACAATAATGTACCTTTTGTTAAAACCATTGCCCGTGTGAGCAGAGATGCAAACGGAATCATGTCGGAATACAAATTACCAATAGAAATGCCTTCGTTACTCGGTGCGGGTTCAGAGTTCATACCTGTTGAGGGTTTGTCGAAATATACGAATGATGTATTAAAGTTGGATGATTTTACGGCAGACAGCACTTTACTGGGTTACATTTACGGCGGTATAAGTAGTTCTGCTGCCAATGTGTTTTTTGCCAATTCAGGCACGCCTAGTATTGCTAGCGGTGAAATTTTCAAGATCTACCTCATTAAATCTACTAGTGTTGGCCTGGATGAATTGAACGTTCAAAGCAAAGGTACCTTGCACCTTCAGGTTTCTCCTAACCCTAACAATGGAGAATTTTTGATACAGTTCAATGTATCTCAAACTGCACCTTTAACATTAAGTATTTTTAATACCAAGGGTGAACTAATCGATAAAATCATTTTAAAATCGCTTCCAAAAGGAGAGAATACCATAAAGAAAAAAGTATCCTCCCTTATGATGGGTGGTGTGTATTTTATCGTGTTAGAAAGTCCTCATGAAAAAGCTTCACAAAAAATTATTTTAGAACACTGACCAAAATCCACCCAACAGTAATGACATAAATCATAAATATTGCAATTACAATTCAATATTAAACTGACTACACTTCAATACCTATAACAAAGAAATAAATTAACCAACTAAACCTAAAATCATGAAAAAATCAACATTACTAATTATAGCTTTTTTTAGTGCTGCAATTGCATTAAACGCTCAGGAAAAAGTTCAGGAACAGAAGCAAGATCAGGTTCAGGAGCAAAAACAAGACCAAATACAAGAACACCTGATGCTAAAGGATGGTAAAATGTACCGCATCAGAAATCAGGAACAAGTTGAATTGAAAGAAAAAATTCAGCTGCAAAATGGCACAACTGTAAATCCGGATGGCACCTACACCCTGAAAGACAAAAAACAAAAGCAATTAAAAAATGGAGAGTGTATGGATATGCAGGGTAACATGTATAAATCGCAGGAGAAAATGATGCAGAAGAAGGCAGAAGGAAACAAAGGAAAAGCCAAAGAAAAAGGAGGCGATAAAGACAAAGGAAAAGGAAGTGACAAAGGTGGAAAAGGTGGCAACGGTGGCGGACAAGGTGGCGGAAAATAGGCCTTTCTCATAAAATTAAGAATGGCGATTGGCTCATTGGCCGGTCGCCTTTCTTTTTGTTATAAATTTACGGATGACAATCAAAAGATGCATACCAGGTTATTTCCTGACATTTATATGTTTTGCATTTGGTTCCGGTCTTTTTGCCCAAACATTTAAAAATCCCATCAGGGACTCTGCAAGCAGAAGCGAGGCCTCCGAGTTTAGAATTGGTTTAAGATACACCAGCGACTATTTGTTCATGGGTCGCTCTGATTCTTTGCCTGCACCCTATTTGTCTCCAAGTATTGCTTACATACATCATTCAGGATTTTTTGTCAACACATCCTTGTCTTACCTCACCGTTAAAGAGCAGGCCCGTATTGATATGTTTAAGGTAAGTGGAGGTTACGACTATTTTAAAAACAAATTTGAAAGTGGTGTGTCGCTCACACAATATGTATTTAGCGAGGAAAGTTTTGCCGTTCAGTCAGAGATGTCTACCTACCTTTATGCTTATGTCGGGTACGATTTTAATGTATTGATGGTGTATGTGGATGGAAGTTTAGGGTTTAGCGCACAAACGGATGCCTTTATTGGTGCCGAAATTAACCACAGCTTTTATACTTTTAAAAACAAACTTCGCATCACTCCGGCACTTTATATGAACGCCGGTACTCAAAATTATTACACGGATTATTATTACAACAGAAGCAATCAAACCGCCCCGGGAAAAGGCAAAGGGGCACAATCGTCTGCTACCGGTTCAAGCCATACGGTAGAAACGCAAAAGTTTCAAATTTTGGATTATGAAGCCGATCTTCAATTAATTTACCACTTGAATCCCATTAAATTTTATGGTTCTGTGACCTGGGCATTTCCGGTGAATCCATACACGATTACAAACGCCACAGGAACCTATACGGAACAATTGAACAATGGATTCTATTGGTCAACAGGAATTCGTTATACATTTGATTGATTCCATTTGGCTCAAAGATTACTCTTCAATCACGTCATTCGCAAGTCATTAAGGAGCTATTAACAACAAGGAATTGCCTGAGTTAAAACGGCATAAACTTTAGCTAAAATCCACCCAATTCAATACATTTGCAGCTTGTATTTTGGAAACAACTAAGAAGGACTATTTTAACCGCATTGGCGCCAAGCGCAAAAAACGTGTGATCAGTGCCTATTATTGGGACGAGATCAGCGATTACCTGAACTATTTCTCTCATCAGGATACTTCTGTGTTGGAAGTGGGTTGTGGGAATGGCGATTTGCTGGCCAAAATCCAGGGTTCAAAAAAAACGGGGATTGATTACAGCGAAAATTACATTGCCTGGGCTAAGGAAAAACATGCCGACAAAAACATTGAGTTTCTGCTCATGGATGCCAACAACATTCAACTTCAGCAAAAATACGACCTCATCATCATCTCCAACCTGATTGGTTTTGTGGATGACATACAGCATGTGTTTGAGGAAGTAAAAAAATGCTGTCACCCCAACACCAAAGTGATTGTTCAATACTACAATTCCATTTGGGAACCCCTCATCAAACTGTCGGAAACCCTGGGATTAAAACAAAAAACACCAACGCAGAACTGGCTCAGTACACGCGACATCAACAACCTGCTTTATGTGTCGGGCTTTGATGTGTACCGCAATAACAAACGTCTTATTTTTCCTTTTTACCTTCCGGTACTTTCTTTTTTGCTCAACAAATACCTGGCGAAGTTTCCCATTTTTCGTTTTTTCAGTTTCAACATTTACAGTTTTGCCAAACCTTTGTCGGAAGAACGATTTGAGGACTATGCGCACAAATACTCCACCACCGTTGTTATTCCTGCCCGCAACGAAAGCGGCAACATAGAAAATGCTATTCTGAGATTGCCCAAATTCGGGAAACACACCGAAATTATTTTTGTAGAAGGCAACAGCACAGACGATACCTGGGAAAAAATTCAGGAGATCCAGAAAAAATACGCCGCCACTCACGACATTAAAATTGCCCAGCAAAAAGGCAAAGGCAAGGCCGATGCGGTGAGAGAAGGTTATAAGATTGCAACAGGCGACATTTTGATGATCTTAGATGCCGACTTAACCGTACCGCCCGAAGACCTTCCTAAATTTTACAATGCCATAGCCGGAGGTAAGGGCGATTTTATCAATGGTACACGTTTGGTTTACCCAATGGACAAAGAAGCCATGCGTTTTTTGAATTACCTGGGCAATCATTTTTTCAGTTGGGCCTTTACCTGGTTGCTTGAGCAGCGCTTTAAGGATACCCTTTGCGGCACCAAGGTGATGTTCAGAACCGACTACATTAAACTCACGCGCAACCGCACCTATTTCGGGGACTTTGATCCTTTTGGGGATTTTGATCTTTTGTTTGGGGCCCATAAACTCAATTTAAAAATTGTGGAAGTACCTATTCGTTATCGCGAAAGAACCTATGGCAGCACCAATATTTCCAGGTTTAAACACGGCCTAATTCTTCTGCGCATGTGTGCTTTTGCCAGCCGAAAATGTAAGTTTATTTAGAGTGTAAAATTCAAGTAGAAAATCACAGGACTTAGGTGAGTCAATTCAAATAATAGAAAGCGTTTATGATTTGAAGCCGCTTATTTGTGAAATGAGTTGTTGAATAATCGAGATTCGTGTAATTCGTGGCGAGTTAGCGAGTGAGACAACCTAGGCAGAAGGTTCGTTTTTCCTAAGGAGAAAATAAAACACCAGGCCCAGCAACACGGTTCCTAAACCCATTACAGATTCCAGAGGATGAGAAAAAAGAATGTGAATTAAAACCCAAACCATTACGGTTGAAAAGATCAAGGCAGGCAAGGGAAACAAAGGGCTTCGGTAAGCACCGGGAATTGCTTTGTAATTTTTTCTGAGTATAAAAATTCCGAAAACCGTCAATAAGGTAAACAAATTCAGGGTAAAACTCACGTAAGTTATTAGGGATTCGAAAGAAGACGTAAACACCATGCAAAGCGCTATAAAGGATTGCAGCAATACTGCCACGTATGGTACGCCTCTCGAATTGGTGATGGCTAAAAACTGAAGGCCTTTGATGTGTTGTCCCATGCTTTGCATGACGCGGGGTCCGGCAAGGATCATGGCACTTACTGTGGAAACCAATAAAACGGCAATTAGCAAACTGACCTTAGCACCCATGGCGGCACCAAAAAGTTTAGAGGCGCTTAAATACCCCACTTCCACCACACCTTTTAATTCGGGCAATGGCACAGTGTAAAGAAATACAAAGTTCAACAGGGTATATAACACGGCAACCGTTAGAGTACCATAAATTAATGCCCTTGGTAAGTTTTTATTGCTTTGTTTTATTTCTCCCGCTATGTAGGCCGCGGCGTTCCAGCCACTATAGGCGTAAGTCACAAAAATCAGCGACACCGCAAAGGCGGGTGAAAAGACCTCCTGACTGAAGTTGTCTGATGCAAAAAATACCAGGTGGTGCTCAGGTTGATAAAACAGGGCACTGAAAACAAACACAACAATACAGATGAGCTTAATATAGGTAAACACCCTTTGAAAACTGCTTCCGGCTTTCATGTTAATCGCGTGAAAAACGGTGATAAGAAGGATAACCCCGGCACTAAGAGCAAGCGGATGTTCAAATGCATAGGCCTTGCAATAATAATTCGACATGGCCACTGAAGCGGCTGCAATTGGGGCTGCAAACCCTACAGTTACGCTAACCCAACCACTCATAAACCCGATAGCCGGGTGATAGAGTTTACTCAGGTAATTGTATTCGCCCCCATTCTCAGGAAAAGCTGATCCAATTTCGGCATAACAAAATGCACCACATAAGGCCAAAACCCCGCCAAGTGCCCACAACATTATAATAGAAAATCCGGATTGCAGACCCATGACCTGGAATCCGAGACTGGTAAAGACTCCAGTGCCAATCATGTTGGCGATAACTACCGAAATAGCTGTACTTAAACCTATTTTGTGTACGTGTACGCCAAACATTAAAGATAGTTCATGTTCATCAATAATACAGATAAATCTGATTGAGAAAACAATTTATTAAGGGCTTAGTGTATGGGATTCTAAACACTGTTTTTAATGCGTTAGATGTGCCCCAAAATCCGTTCTAAACAGATTTTAACGCGTTTAGTAAAAATAAACCGCATCTATTCGACCAAGGCTTTCAAATAAAGGCCAAGAGCCGTTTTCTCTTGAACCAAAGTCCTTTTTTTGTCGCCAAACACAGCTCCCAACACCAAGTTTAAACCGGCTCAAAACCACCGAAAAAGCGAATGGTTCAAGCTATTCCTTATTCATCACATAAAATCTGAAAAACAGAAGCATTTGGTTCCCTGTTAAAATCAAACTACCGGCGGAAACACCAGTAAAAATAACACATCCAGGGCGCAATAGGTCAAACTGTATCATAACTTCAGATTATAAGAATAAGTGATTGAGGTACCATAATCTTTAGGTTAGTGCTGTGAAAATGCCTATTTTTAGGTAACAATTTTCTAAACTATTAATTCTTTAGTTTTATCTTTAGCAGAACCTAAAACGGAATGAATCGTAAAATTGATCGGTTATAGACTGAATATGGACAAATTTACTTTTGGTTACCGTTTGCGTTACTTATTACTTACGGTCGTTTTATTTGTTTTCTCTAATTCCCGGGCCCAGTCAGTTAATTGCGGCTCCCTTACACCTAGTTTTACAGCCAATCTAATTGGTAGCCCAAGCGGCACCTGGATAAGTACGACCGTTGTAAGAGCCGATACGTGTTGCGGATCGACAGCTCCCGACAAATGCATCAAAATTACCATTTTGCTCGATCAGGGTGCCATGGGTATTAATTTCAATATAACTGCTGGCGCGGTGCCTCCCGGTGCATTGTTTTATCAGATCAATTGTGGTCCGCCCCAAATGGTTGGAACCCCTATTTGCTTGAACGGCGCAGGCCCTCACATCCTTACCTTTTGTAAGCCGGGCAACAACAACAACGTCTACGAGATAGTTTCCGTGCCAAAACCTGTTGTCCCCGATTCCATTCTCATTCGAAGCGGATGCACCCAGTCCCTTGCTGTTACTGGCTTTTCAGTTCCTACAATTAACTGGAATTCTGTCCCAAGCAACACTCTTTACAATTCCTTTTTGAGTTGTACCTCAGGCTGCTCAAGCGTAATGGTAACCCCTACCGGAACTCCTCCCGCATTTATTGATTATGAGGTCAGCGGTTTTGGCCAGTCCCCATGTCAGGCTGATTTTTACAGAGACACCGTGAGGGTTTATTTTTACAATGACCTTACTGCAAACATTCAGCCCAGCGTTACAACCATTTGTTTTGGCAGCAACACGGCAGTGCTTACCGTTACTGCCAGTGGTGGAATTGGTCCCTACACTTATGGATGGAGCACCAGCAGCACCAATACAAGCGTTGTTGTTGGTGTTGGCAGTTACAGTGTAACTGTGTTTGATAATACCGGATGTCCACCAACTACAGCAACTGCAGTGGTGAATTCATTTACACTTCCAATTACGGCAAACGCAGGCCCTGCACAAACGCTTTGTAAATTTAGCCCAATTGTGAGTTTAAATGGCTCAGTAAACATTGCCTCAGGTGGCATTTGGTCGGGCGGTAACGGCAGTTTTACGCCCAGCACTACAGTTCTAAATGCCACATACATTCCTACACCGGCCGAAGTAAGTACAGGTTCAGTTCAATTGCACCTTACAACGACCGGAAATTCAGGATGCCCTCCCGGAAATTCGAATGTAAATGTGTTTTTTCAGAATCAGGCGACCGTGAATGCGGGACCGGATAAAACAGTATGTTACAATAATGCCGTTGCCAGTTTCACCGGCTCTGTTGCCGGTTTCAGTGCATCACCACTTTGGTCAACACTAGGCAGCGGGGCATTTTCTAATCCTACCTCAAGCATCACCAACTACACCCCTAGTGTTGCCGATCTGAACTCCGGCACGGTATCTATCGTATTAAACTCAACAAACAACGGTGCTTGCCCGGCAGTGAGCGACACAGCCAAATTATTTATTACTCCAAAACCGCAGGTCAATGCCGGCACCAATCAAACCATCTGCAGCACCGCAACGGTGGTATTAAACGGCACCATTACTGCAGCAGCTATCAATACAGGTTCCTGGTCAACGAGCGGGAATGGGTTTTTCATTAACCAGTACTCTTTAAGTTCTGCTTATGTTCCGGGCAGTAACGACATCAGCGCCGGAACAGTTACGCTGGTTCTTAACTCTACCTTTAACAGCAATTGTCTGCCGGTAAGAGACAGTTTGATCATTAGCATACAAAAACAAGCAACTGTTACTGCCAACAACCTCAACCCGGTCTGTTCCATTACATCAAGTATTTTGTTAAGCGGAAACATTACAGGCAATACAAACACCGGCATGTGGACGGGAAGCGGCACCGGTGGTTTTATCAACCCGTCTCAGATCAATTCCTGCATCTATAGTTTTAGTCCGCCTGATCAGGTGCTGAATCAAATCACCTTTACCCTTTACTCAACCAACAATGGTGTTTGTGCACAGGCCCAAAAAGTATTGAGTCTTACAATCATTCCACAGGCCACGTTAAATGCGGGACCCAACCAGCAACTCTGTTCGAATACACAAACACTTTTGCTCTCAGGCTCTAATCAAGCGCCCGGCCAGGTTAAATGGTTCAGTAGTGGTAATGGTGCACTTGCAAACTCCACCTCCCTTCAGGCCACTTATTCCCTAAGTCCTTTCGATGCCATTTTTGGAAACATTATTTTTACACTCAGCTCAACAGGCAGCAGCATTTGTCCCGTCTCCCTCGACACCGTTATGATTTCGGTTCTTAAACAAAGCACGGTAAACGCAGGTCCGGATTTTGAAGTTTGCTCCGATCAGGTTTCGGTGAATTTGAACGGTATCATTGCAGGCGAGAGCACTACCGGCCTTTGGTCGGGCAGCGGAAGCGGAACACTTAACCCACAAAATCCAGGCTCCTACCAGACCAGTGCGGCCGACATACAAAATGGCAGCGTGCTTTTTATTTTGGTATCCACCAACAACGTAGTTTGTCCGGCAGTGTCAGATACCTTACTACTTAAAATTCGACAGAAACCTACCCTTTTTGTGGCAAACGACAGTTCGTATTGTTACAAGGGCTTACCCTATTACTTAAACCCTAATGTACAAAACGGTGGCAATTCATATGTATGGACCACCACAGGCAGCGGTAAATTTAACCCCAACAACACGACTTATCCAACCTACTATGTGCCCAGCGCTAATGATTTAACGGCAGGTCAGGTATTACTCACTTTAAATTCGGTGAACAACGGGGCCTGCGGGAATGTTTCTGCCTACACTAAAGTAACTTTTAAACCCAGTCCGGAAGCAATCTTTACAGTATCTAGTTCAACACTGGTACTACCGGTTAACACAGTTCAGATTAACAATCAAAGCACGAGTGCGGGCACATTTACCTGGACGTTTGGGAATGGAACGGGTTCCAATAACAGCAATCCGCTTGTTACCTATAATGAGGTTGGCAGCTATCCCATAACACTTATTGCTGAAAATGAATACAAATGCAGCGACACTACAGTGCACATGGTGCTTGTGATATCGGATGTGGTTTTTCCAAATGCGTTTACACCCAACCCCTACGGGTCAAACGGAGGTTCCTATAACCCCAACGACCTCACCAACGACGTGTTTTTCCCATTTACCGGCGGTGTAACCGAATACGAGTTGTTAATCTTTAACCGCTGGGGTGAACAGATCTTCAGATCAACCGACATCAAACTTGGTTGGGATGGTTATTTCAATGGCAAAGCCTGTCAGCAGGACGTGTATGTTTGGAAAGCGAACATGTCCTTTTTTGATGGTAGAACATTTTCAAAAGCCGGAACAGTAACTTTATTAAAGTAAACCAGAATCGGAAAAAACATGAACAGCGCACAACATAAACTACTTTTTGGTTTGCTGTTTACCCTGTGGCTGCCTGTGTTTTCGCAGCACTACCAGTTCTCGCAATTTTATGTTGCACCCACGTATCTGAATCCGGCATTTACCGGAGCCAACGCATGCGGCCGAGTAGCCATGAATTACCGAAAACAATGGGCCGGAATACCGGGGGCATTTACAACTTATCAGGTAGCCCTTGATCATTATATACCGCAATACAAAAGTGGAATTGGCTTCCAGTTTTTTAGTGACAAGGCCGGATTGGGAAACCTTAACACCACAGCTTTTAACGCTTTGTATGCCTATGAGACCAAGGTGAATAAATTTATCATGGCAAGGGGAGGCATTAATGCAGGTTTTGTTCAACGAAAAGTAGATTACGATTATTTTACCTTTGCGGATCAGATCACCAGGGGGGATGGCTCGGCAACTATTGAAGGCATTGACAAAGAGGGCATCAATTATTTTGATGTGGGTGCCGGTATACTTGTGTATTCTCAGGAAGCCTGGGGCGGGTTCTCAGCCAATCACCTGAATAAACCTGATCAATCCCTGATGTTTATTGAGAGTACACTTCCAATGGAATTTAAGTTTCACGGAGGCTATCGCTTTGACCTGAAAGGCAATGGCACATCAAATAAATATATCCCTAAGAGTAATTTTATCACGGCTGCTTTTAATTACAAACACCAGAACAAATACAACCAACTGGATCTGGGACTGTATTATTCTAAAAACATCCTCAACCTTGGCATTTGGTACCGTGGCATTCCCATCTCTAAACCAACGCCGGATTACGCCAATAACGACGCGCTGGTTTTCCTGATGGGCTTTAATATCGAGCGATTCAAAATGGGGTATTCCTACGACCTTACCCTTTCCAAACTTTCGAATGCGGTTAGCAAAGGTTCACATGAAATTAGTCTTTCTTATCAGTTCTGTAAGCTGAAGAAACCAAGGAATAAAAAACGACTTCTGATTACCTGTCCGAAATTTTAGGGTACAGCCTTCTGGAATCCGGATGGCTTATTTTAGGGAAAAACATCACGCAGCTGAATTACTTATAAAACAACCACTTCCCAATCTCCCTCCAGGATGTTTTTTTACCGTACATGAGTATCCCTGTTCGGTATATTTTACCGGCCAGCCAGGTCATAAGCACAAAAGAGGCGAAAAGTAAGGACAAGGAAACCATAATCTCCCACAGCGGCACACCGGAAGTAATGCGCGACATCATCACAATTGGAGATGTGAATGGAATAATGGACCCCCAGAAGACCAGACTTGAATCGGGATCGATCATTGTTTTTGTGGAAATAAAATAACCCACCATAAGCGGGATCATTACCGGAGTAATAAACTGCTGGGAATCGGATTCAGAATCCACCGCAGAACCAATAGCGGCCATAATGGAGCTGTAGAAAAGATAACCACCAATAAAATAAAGAACAAAACAGATAAACACCTCAGCAAAATCTATTTTTTCAATTTTCTGAATCACCTCAAATACTTTTAGTTTGTCATCAAATTTTTCAAGCGATTGCAGGTTGATGTTGGTGCCGTGCTTTTTAACCAATTCCTGCTGTGCTTCAAAAGCCCTGAGTTGGGTTTTTACCTCTTTCAGGAACAGCGTAGATAACAGCGTTGTAAGCACAAGCGTGATTAAACCCATCATTACAAACTGTATTACACCCAACACCGCCACCCCAATAATTTTTCCCAACATCAACTGAAATGGTTTTACCGAGGACACAATCACTTCCACAATGCGGTTGGTTTTTTCCTCCATCACGCTTCGAAACACCATCATGCCATACATCAGAATAAACATAAACATCAGGGCTCCGGTAATAAATCCAAAGAATCCGAAATTGCTTTGCTCTTCAGTTCCCCCCTTTTCATTCACCTTCTCAAGCATAAGTTGCACACGCATTTTTGAATTGTGAATGACGTTAGGGTCAATGTTATTCGCTTTCAGATTATATTCATAAATAATCTTCTCCATTTGGCTTTTGATGTAGGTTTGAAAAGCATATCCGGGCGATTTGCGGTAAAACAAAGTACTGGCCCCCGCCCCGCCCTCAACAATATTGGGTGCTATCCATAACACACAGGTAAATTCCCTGTCACTGAACGTGTTCACAGCAGCATCAAGAGGCTCGTCGCTGAAACTTAAACTGATGTAATCATTTCCCGCCAGGTTACCTTTAAACAATTGCGATTCATCAATTACCAAAACCTTTTGGTCCTTTTTTTCGGATTGGGAAATAGTAATCAAAAATGCCATGAACCCTGTAATTAAGAGAGGGGCTAGCAGGGTCATTATTATAAAGGTGCGGTTGTATAACTTCGATTTGATTTCCCGGCCAATAATCAGTAGTATCTTATTCATGTGCTTAAGTATATGGCAGTTTATTCCGTGTAATTGCTTTTGGTGCCCACTAGTCCATTCTCCTCATTTACTTTCATTATAAAAATATCATTCATGCTTGGGATGATCTCATTAAACGAAAGAATTTCGCTCGTTGGCAGCACAGCTTCCAAAAGATGGTTGGGTTTGAAATTATTCATGAGTTTTAAAGTAAATGTAAACACATCCTCTTCCTGGTGTTTTTCTATCAGTTCGGCTCCTGTCCATAGTGCATGGGTAAAGCCCATTGCGCTTCCTTTAAAACTAATTTTGTAAATATTCGAGCGGTAGGTTTTTCGGATTTGTTTCACGGGGCCATCCAGAATCTTTTCAGCCTTGTTCAGTAAAGCGATGTGATCGCACATTTCTTCCACACTGCCCATATTGTGTGTAGAGAAGATGACCGTGGCTCCTTTTTTCCTTAACTCCAGAATTTCATTCCGTATCATTTGGGCATTGATGGGATCAAAGCCACTGAAAGGTTCATCGAGTATTAACAAATCGGGCTCATGTATAACGGTTACAATAAATTGCACCTTTTGCTGCATGCCTTTGCTGAGTTCCTCAATCTTTTTTTTCATCCAGCCCTGCATCTCAAATTTTTCGAACCACAGGGCCATACGTTTTTTTGCTTCAGGCCGGCTCAAACCCTTTAATCTGGCAAGGTACAGCACCTGTTCAGCCACAGTCATTTTTTTGTATAAACCCCTTTCTTCAGGCAAATACCCGATACGCTCGATGTGTTTTTCCTGCAGTTTTTCCCCCATAAACAATACCTCCCCGGTATCGGGTCCGGTAATTTGGTTGATGATGCGAATGAGGGAAGTTTTGCCGGCCCCGTTAGGACCTAATAAGCCAAAAACGGATTGGTTTGAAACATCAATGGACACATTATTTAAAGCCAGATGGTTGCTATACCGTTTCGTAACTCCTTTTACCTGTAAGATAGATGACATAAGTGAAGATCAAATCTCAGCAAAAATAGACAAAGTAAAGCAAGGGCCTGAATTATTATACCAACGGTTTAATCGGCATCTGAAACGCCCCCGCTAACCACAAACTTCATCACCTCAGAAGCGGTTTTTTGCAGGGGTTTTACCTGTTCCTTCGGCACAATGATAAGGCGCCCCATTAAAGAATAGGAATAGGGCAAATACACAGCTACTTTATCCTGAATACCAAAATCCTTAAGGTCTTCCTGGGTGATAAAACCCATTTCTTCGATGTTGGCACTGGGGCTTGTTGCCACCAGCACGGGTTTATTAAACCGTTTTTTGCTTCCTACAAAAGCCGAGGTAAAGTCCTTTATTGGAGAATAGATGTGTTTGATGAGCGGTATTTGCTCCAGCCGCTCTTCCAGCAAAAGAAAGAGTTTATTAAAGAGATAAGATGAAGCGAGAATTCCCAGAAGAGTTACAAATACAATTGTTCCGGCCAAACCGAACACTGTATTCAAAATAGTATTGCTGCTGAAACCGAAAACAGAGAATAAACCTGCGAAATAATCGTAGAGTTTAACAAATATGTAAAGTGTTATAACTAAAGGCACAAAAAACAAAAGCCCTTGAAGGAAATAAGAGAGGAATTTTTTCATTTTACAGGATTATTTAAACAAAATAATAAGGATACATGTATCAAACGGTCTTGTATATTTTAATGTAAATTTATCAAAAGTATGCGATTCAGTTATTTACTTATAGCCTGCGGCGTGTTTATTCTTTATGCTACGGCGTGCACTGTGCAAAAACGCCACTACCGTAAAGGTTATTTTGTTCAAGGGCCTCAGAAAAAGAAGGCCTCTAACCCTCCAAGTAACCACATCTGTTTAACACAAATCAAGCCTGAATTGTTCGAAAAAAAAACACACACGGCGTTCATAACGCCATTCCAGGCATCAAGCCCTGATGTTTTAGCATCAACAAACAAAACCTTTTTCTTATGGAAAAATAGTGTTGATAGCGTTCATTGCGACAGTCTTTACCTTAAAGACGGCTCTGTGATCGCAGCTAAAGTAACGGAAATAAACATCAAAGATGTACGTTACAAACTGTGCGACTTTATGGATGGTCCCGACTATTTAGTGGAAAAATTCAGGGTTTCTGCAATACGTTTCTCAAATGGAAAACTGGAGGAGTTCAATGAACCACCACCCCCTGTACTTCAAAAAAAACCACTACCGGGAGACGCGTCCATCACAAAAGGCACAGAAAAAAACAGCAACGCAGGGATGGCTCTATCCTGGGGCATATTAGGCATCTATCCAATATGGATAATAGGGAGCATAATTGGGTTGATTTTTGGAATCATCGCGATGAATCAAATCAAAATGAATCCGGGAAAATACAGCAATGAAACCTCTGCCAAAGTGGGACTTGGCCTAAGTGCAGGAGCACTTGTAGCCTGGATTGTACTTATTTTTATAGCGTTTACGCTTTGAGGACTGACAGAAGGCGCCAGGACAACTTGCTCATCTATCACTCACGAAATAATACAAATCCTCATCTGTATTGTTTTTACGTTTGCTGCTCAAATACCCCTTTTTTCCATCCTTTAGGATAAACACCCCAAAATCATCGTACCTGCTGTTTATGGGGTCTCCGCAATTTTTAGCGGGTTTTGAAAACACATCGCTCGACCTTTCGTACTCAACAGTGAACACATCCAATCCCCCATATCCCGGCCTTTGATCGCTTGAAAAATAAAGAACAGTATCGGCAAAAACAAAAGGAAAAACCTCATTGCCATTGGTATTGATGTTTGGACCCAAATTTACAGGTGCCGTCCAGGTTGAATTGTTTCTTACCGAAACAAAAAGATCCATCCCGCCGGCTGAACCCTTTCGGTCGCTGGAAAAATACAAACGTTTGCCATCATCACTAAGACTGGGGTGCATGGAGTTGTACTCCGGAAGATTGTGTTCAAACTCTATAATTTCAGGAAACGGGGAGTTAAGTGAAGCTAAATTCAGAGCAAAGATCTGGTGTTTAAAAAACGGGGTTTTGCTTTTAATGCCCATTTCCTTATTGGAGAGTGCCTTGCTGAAATACATCCATTTTCCATCCTTTGAAAAACTAAGTTGACCCCGTATGTTAAGGTGCTGAAGTTTCTCAAAAAGCAGGGAAGGAAGAAAACTCAGACTGTCCTTCGGAATATAAACCTTAATCGATTCGTTAGCCTTTTGGTCATCCGCTTTGAAGTTTAGTTTACCGGGCTTGGTGTTGACTAGAAAAAAGAGTTTGTCTCTGAAGATAAAAGGACATGACTCCGAAAAACCAGAGTTCACATTTACAAGTTCCATAACCTTCACCGAAGCTGTGTCCGACAGGGTAAATGAGGGCTGCAGATACGTTTTACCCCAGGCAGCCACGCTTGAATTCCGACTTTTACTCAAATAGTGGAATATTTTTTTTGCCTCCGGCACTCTGTTATTTGCAAGTAAACACTTGGCGTAATCCAGATAATCAGTCTCCGTAACGTCACTGCATTCTGCTACAACCGGCCAATAATCAATGGCATTGTATGGATCGTTCAGTTTATCGTAACAGCGGGCCGCCTGACGCGAGGCATAATAATCTTTTGGAAATTCCTGCAGATACTTTACATAGTCCAAAACAGCAAAGGCGTACTCCTTTCGGATGTAGTGTTTATCAGCCTTTAACAGGGTTTTATTCAATACCTCCTGAGCCCATAAACCGGCGAAGGCAAACAACAAAACACCCGTTAAAAAGTACCTTGGTAAGAACATGCTCTATTTTGAAGCGCTAATTTACTGCTTTCAACTTATTGCCTGCTTACAATGAGTCGTTGTTGCGATTTAGCACCATTATTTTCAAGTTGAAGCAGATAAACACCTTCCTTCAACTCACTTAAGGAAAGGTATCCGCGTATGTTTTTGTCAAGTACCAATTCACCGCTAAGGGCAAACACCTTTGCGTGCAGCACTTCCATACTGGGAATGGTTATGCCCTCTGTGGCCGGATTCGGAAAAACGGACCAAATCGCCTCTGCTTCAACAGCCCTTATCCCAAGAGGCAAAGTCACCACAAGCACTTTGGAAACCGAATCTTTTTTGCAGTTATCCTGCACAACCTGGCTTACGGTGTATTGACCCGCTGCAGAGTATGTATGCGAAGGGTTTGCACCTGAAGCAAAACTGCCGTCGCCCAAATACCATAGGCTGTTTAAATTAGGAGAGTACGATTGAAATTGAAAAGAGGCTGTTCCGGTGTTGGTGTAGGCAAAATCCGCCCAGGGCAGATGCAGTCCGAGGTTCCATACATTAAGGCTATCGCGTACCACCTGGTGGGCGATGTTTTGTAGCAGGCTTGCCGTAGTTGAATTTACCGTGCTGATAAAGGTGTTGCTAAGCACTGATTTTTGGAAAAGCGTTTCATAGAACACCGCAGCGCTTAAATACGAACCTTCAAGAGAAGGATGTGATTGGTCGGCCTGGTACAGTTCCAGTCCGGGATTTTGAAGTATGGATTCCCTGTACGCCTCTCCCGCAGGAGCCACAAGCCCTGAAGTAAGGTTGGCAAAAAGGGTGTAGGATTGTTTTAATCGGTTTTGCATGCCGATATAGGTGCAAATGGGCGGATAGGCCGCGCAGTTGGACGCATCACCGAATTTTCGTCCCCAGGTTTCAAAAAAAACAGTTTTGCTGCAGGCGTAGTTGTCCCTGATCAAACTGTCTAATTTTAGGGCATATGGTAGGGTTTGCGCGTTCACCTGCGCGGGAGAAAAAGAAGGTTCCTGGCTCTGGGCTTGCAGCACCACAAAATCCCAGTCTTTAGAATAAATTTTTGCCAGGCAATTGGCATCGTTGAAGTGGTTATTAAAGGTGTATCCACCGGGGGCATAACTATCAACAACCAAGGTATCTCCATTTGCGAGAGCCAATTGTTCGACCATTTGCGGTAAATTATTAAAATAGGTGTAACTGTTGCCAATAAACAAAGCGCTGATTTTTTTTTGCTGAGCGTTTGTCTGTATTGCTGTTACAATTAGAAGGAGGCAGAGGAGTAACTTTTTCATACCTCAAAAATAGAGAAACTATGAAAAGCCAACCTAATCATACACTCATTAAAAAAGCCGGTTCAATCACCGGCTTCATTTTACTGTATGTTTGAATCAATTAAGCGAACTTTTTCTCAAAAGCCTGCATCACTTCTACCAGGGCTTTAACACTTTCAAGCGGCAGAGCATTGTAAAGGGAAGCGCGATAGCCGCCCACATCACGGTGACCACGAATACCGGATATATTGGCTTCTTTCCAGAGTTTATCGAACTCCGGCTCCAGTTCAGGTTTGTTGAGTAAAAAACACAGGTTCATTTTACTGCGGTCTTCTTTTACGGTAGTGCCAACAAACAGCGAATTGCGATCAATTTCGTTATAAAGCGCATCCGCTTTTTGCTGGTTTACTTTTTCAATCCAGGCAATGCCTCCGTTCTTTTTTAGCCATTGTAAGGTGAGTAAAGTAACATAGATTGGAAATACCGGAGGGGTGTTGTACATGCTGCCTCCTTTGATGTGCACCTGATAATCCAACATGGACAACATTTTTCGTCCGGTTTTTCCCAGTGCATCTTTTTTCACCATCACCATGGTACTTCCGGCAGGACCCATGTTTTTCTGAGCGCCGGCATAAATCAGAGCAAAATCTTTTGCGTTCACTTTACGGCTGAAAATATCTGAACTCATATCGCATACCAGGGGCACCGGAGATTTTGGAAAAGCCTGCATCTGTGTTCCGTAAATGGTATTGTTGCTGGTGATGTGCAGGTAATCCGCATCCTTAGGTATATCATAACCTTTTGGGATGTAAGTAAACTTTTTGTCTTCAGACGAAGCAATAACTTTGGTATTGCCGATCAGTTGCGCTTCTTTGATAGCCTTGCTGGCCCAAACACCGGTATTTACATAAGCGGCGTAACCACTTTCGCGTAAAAGATTGTATGGTACCATAGCAAATTGCAAACTGGCTCCACCACCCAAATACATCACTTCGTACTCATCACCAAGCTCAAAAAGTTCTTTTACAATAGACCTGGCCTCATCCATCACCTTCTCGTAATTTTTGCTGCGGTGAGAGATCTCAAGCAGTGATAGATTCAAATTATCAAAATTGATACAGGCTTCAGAGGCTTGTTTCAGTACCTCAGCGGGTAAAATACCGGGGCCGGCAGAGAAGTTATGGACTTTTGTCATGGGTAAATTTTTGAGTTTAAATGTACAAATGTTTAAAGTTTCAGCAATTTTATTTCCCCGTTTTTTAAAGTAAACAAAACGCGCGGTGCCTCCAGAACCTCGTAATGTTCTATTTGTTCAAGCAATATCCGGCCTCCGGAGTTCAGTAATTGTTTACCCTGGGGCGTTTCAATTAAAAAGTAGTGGTCCAGCAGCCGTTCTATCATTAAGGGACTTTTGAAGAGGGTTTGCCCTAACCCATTAATCCCTTCAACCTGATCTCCCTTTTTAACGAGTGCCACACTATTCTTAAAGTCTTCAGCCCAGGTGTACTGATAAGGTATTACGGTTTGCAGCTTACGATCAACATAGCCATACTTTTTTTTCTTTTTTACGCGGAGTAAGCCCCCGCTAAAAAAACCACATTCCTCGTAAACACCATAATTTACACGAATTGCCCCATTCGCATCCATCAGAGCGAATGTTTTGTTTTTTACCAGGCGAAACCAATCCTTTTGTACATAAAAACCGGACGGATTTTCCTTTTGATACTCAAATTCAATCGCGCTGATAAAACAGCCTTCGGCACTGTAAAAACCGTAATGTTTGCCTTTTATCAGAATGTAATACCCATCCCCACTCTCAAGCACCTGGTCGTAATTTGGTTCAAGTAAGGTTCGCCCGCTGCGATCAAGCAAACCAAAACTATTGAATTTACGCACCACCGCTAATCCGGCTTCATTAAAAGCCGAAATCCAGTCGAATTCGGCTTTGTGTATGTAGCCATTGATGTTAATAAAACCATATTTCTCGCCTTCTCTATAAGCTGCCATGCCGTGTGCGAAATTTCCTAGGTAGTCGTACCTGGCCTCTACCCTGTTTTGGCCAAAGCGATCGAGGGCGCCGTATTTGCCTTTAACTTTAAGAACATACACATTATCTGATAACTCATTAATTTCCTCGTAATCCGGTGAAATTACCTGCCCTTGCCGGTTAATAAACTTCCAGGAACCATTAAACTTCACAGGAGCTACCCCAGCATTAAATCCATAGGCATCCTCAAAATTTTGATTGAACACATTTTCATTGAATTTATTTATAAACCAAATGGAATCATTGCGACTCACCAGGGCCAGCTCTTCCTTAAAATTCCCAGCCACTTCATACTGGGCAGATATACATATTTGTCCATTCGTATCTATGTATCCCAGCAGGTCATTAGCGCTAAAAACCAGAAACCGTTTGCTGCTCATGTGTAATTCCTTAAGAATGGAATTTCTTAATGGAAACTCAGGGTACATGGCCAAAAAACGGATAAGTTCTTCGTCTGAATAGGATCGCACACTTAATGAAAACAAAAGTTTCCAGGCTTCATTCACCTGTGGAGCATTAGGGTAACTGCGTACAAAAAATACCAATCCCTTTTCATCGTTGTTTTTACGATAAATGCCATACAGGTTTTCCAGCGCGGTATTTCGCATGCTGTTATGAGGCTGGTCCTTCAAAAAACGAATGTACTCCTCAGGACTATTTGTTGAACACATTTCTTCATAGATCTGCCTTTGCTGCAACTGCATGGCCTCCCTGTAAAATTGACTTTGGGGATGTGACTTTAGAAACTGCCGGGTGTTTTTACTCGAGTTAAAGACAGTCATCTCATTAAACTCCAATTCGTCGCGTTTATAAAGCGCTTCCAATTTCAGAGCAGGTTCTGCCAATGTGTTTTGTTCCAGAAATTTATCCCAGACATCAATGCTGCCAGATGCAAGCGCGGTTGTATAGCAGGATTGAATACACAAGGCCAGCTGACTCTGCAAACTGACAGCATCAATCGTATAGCCTGAAACAACAAGAGCTTGAGGTGTTTTTTGAAATACCAAAAAAGCCGCCTCTGCGTATTTGTAGGCGCTATCGGCATGAAAAAAAGGGTTGTCTTTGCGGGAGTGGATTAGCGAAAGGCCATAGGCCGCCGGAGAAGTAACCTTACGAGAGAAAGAGGAATGGAATAGCTGCTTTGCTTTAAAATAATCGAAAATGCCCAGGGCATCATAACCTTGTTTTAGGGTTTTGCTTACCTGAGCCCCGAGACTCAAGCCCAGGAACAATAACAGCACATTCAGAGCGCTTCTTTTCACTAAACAAATATCTTAATTTTCGGTGGCAGGTGGTTAATTACGCTTTTATTACCTGTATATTCGTCCCATGTTTAGCACCGGGCGTCTGATTTTTGTACTCGTTTTTCTTCTGCTTTTTATTGTTGCTTTGGTTTGGAGTTATCGGAAAGACAGTGCAGTGAGTCGCATTCATTTTAAACATCCTTATAAGATATTACTGGCTTTACTCGGATTTTTCCTCCTTCTGTTTCTTTTGGTCAAAATTAAGCACTATTTGTAATTCGTCGGCTTTTTTCCTATCTTCGTCTAACTTTTTAATGATGTGGTCAGTACACAAATACCAATTTCTGAGCGTATTCCTTCTTTTTGCAGGGTTTAAGTTGTATTCAGCTACTTTAGTTATTGAAGGCAAATACCAGAACAAAAACATCCTCGTGTATAACAGTATGGTTAAAACCGGTGTTGGGTATTGTGCCAAGGAAATTAAGGTGAATGGGCAAATCACCAGCGATGAAACCAATTCCGCCGCATTTGAGATCGATCTCACTGCCATGAACCTATCATTCGGTGAAAAAGTGGTGATAGAGATCACGCATGACAAAGATTGCCGTCCGAAAATTCTCAACCCGGAAGATTTATTTCCAAAACCCACTTACGAGTTGTTAGGCATGAACCTTAGCATTGATGGTGTTTTAAGCTGGACCACAAAAAACGAAAACGGCTCACTGCCTTATGTTGTTGAACAATTCAAATGGAACAAATGGGTTCCTGTTGGTGAGGTAATTGGTGCAGGAACCTCAGGAAAAAACGCCTATTCCTTTAAAGTGGCCATGCACAGCGGGGAAAATAAATTCAGGATCAGGCAAAGAGGATATAATGCCACGGTAAAAGTATCAAAGGATGCTGTTGTTGTTGCCTCAATTAAAACCCCGGTTTATGTTCTGAAGAAGGAAAGCGTGGAGTTCGACGCTGAAACGGCTTTTGAAGTTTACGACATTTACGGGGTTAATCTTATAAAAGGCTTCAGCAAGACGGTTAACATTGCTAATCTAAAGGCAGGGGAATATTACCTTAGTTACGACAACACTACGGTCACCTTCAAAAAATAGGCTGCAGTAAGGTTTTCATTTCGTTCAGTATCATTGCCGTTGCCCCCCATACCTGTTTATCTTCCAACAGAAAATAAGGTGCAATTACCGAATAATCCTTCACCCGAATACTACCCTGATTAAGATTAGCGTCATCGAGTAAATCCTTTAGTTTTATTGAGTAAACTGCGCTGACCTCTGTAGCCTGAGGTGTAAACCAGGGCGTGGTGGTGTTGAGAAAAAACACATAGGGTTGAACCAGAAAACCACTAACCGGAATATACAAAGGGCTCAGTTTGCCAAGCAATTGCATCTCTCCTTCTACACCAATTTCTTCATAACATTCACGTATGGCGGTACGTTCAAGATCCGGGTCTGTTTTTTCCTGTTTTCCACCCGGAAGGCTGATTTGTCCACTGTGAACGCCTTCGTATTCCATTCTTTGGATCAGTGGGAAAAACAATTCATCAACTGCGTTTTTATAAAGCAATACCATCACCGCGCTGGGTTTGTATTCGCCGGGTTTAAGTTGAGCAGGATCAATGAGCGTTCGGTTTACGGGAGCAAGGCGGCTTTGTGCGCTGGCACCGGGTAAAGGACCGGTGAGCCTGTTTTTGAGATTATTTAAGAGCAGTGTGGTCAAACCTAAGGGTTTAGGGCTATAAATTACTTAAATTTGCAGGAATACTATGAGCGAATTTAAGTTAAATACAATAGAGGAGGCACTGGAAGACATCCGCAAAGGCAAGGTGATTATCGTTGTAGACGATGAAGACCGTGAGAACGAAGGGGATTTTATTACCGCTGCACGAAATGCAAGTCCGGAGGTGATCAATTTTATGGCCACCCATGGGCGAGGATTGATTTGCGCCCCATTAACAGAAGAACGCGCACACGAGCTGAAACTCGACATGATGGTACCGGCCAATACTTCTCTTCATGAAACGCCTTTCACTGTATCTGTTGACTTATTGGGATTTGGATGTACAACGGGAATTTCTGCCTCTGACCGTTCAAAAACCGTACGTGCCCTAATTGATTCAAACATTAAACCTTCGGATTTTGGTCGCCCTGGCCATATTTTCCCCTTAAAATCAAAACCCGGGGGTGTATTGCGCAGAACAGGACACACCGAAGCTACTGTAGATCTTTCGGTTCTCGCGGGCTTCGAGCCTTGTGGTGTTTTGGTGGAAATTTTAAATGAAGACGGCACCATGGCGCGTTTGCCGGAGTTGATGAAAATTGCCGAACGGTTTGACCTTAAGATCATCAGCATTGAAGACCTTATTGCTTATCGCCTGGAGAAAGAAAGTATCGTTCAACGTCAGGTAGAAGTAAACCTGCCAACCAACTGGGGCGATTTTAAACTGATAGATTATTTGGTGGAAACCAACGGGCAAGAGCATTTGGCTCTGGTAAAAGGTGCATGGCAGAAAAACGAACCGGTTTTGGTACGTATGCACTCCTCCTGCGTTACCGGGGATATATTCGGAAGTTGCCGTTGCGATTGCGGAGAGCAGTTGCACCGCTCTATGGAAATGATAGAAAAAGCAGGCAAAGGTGTAATTGTTTACCTGAACCAGGAAGGCCGTGGCATTGGTTTGTTGAATAAACTCAAAGCCTATAAATTACAAGAAGATGGTTTAGATACAGTTGAAGCAAACGTGGAGCTGGGCTTTAAAGCCGATGAGCGGGATTATGGCGTTGGTGCACAAATTTTGAGAGACCTGGGCATTCGTAAGATCAGGTTAATGACCAACAACCCTAAAAAACGCGCCGGACTTATAGGCTATGGGCTCGAAATCGTTGAAAACGTTTCCATAAGCATTGTCTCCAATCCGCATAACGAAAAATACCTTCAAACCAAAAAGGATAAAATGGGCCACTCTATCTAATTGGCCTTATGTAACAAAAATCACCCTTAGATTTTGAACTTTTTCGTTTATTTACAGTATAAATGTTGCAACACGCATAAGTTCAAATTGAATTCTACTCCTAAATTTCATTTCTTTAGTTCACTACCATTTTTGGTTCTATTGCTGATTCCCGGGTTTAGTAGCACTCAAACTCTGGTCAATTATAGTTCCATAAGAAATACAGGTATTACTTATAATTCAATTTCCGGAAGTGGCACTACGTTTTCAAGTTGGCGTAACACAGGAGCCAACTCACAGGATGATAACCGTTCTGTTTTTACCAGTATCGGTTTTGATTTCTGGTACCTGGGCGTACGTTATACTCAGTTTTCAGCCTCCACAAATGGTTTTATTGACTTTTCGAATTCAACCGACGATGGTGGTCCGCAGGCCGATGACTTCGGATACAGCAACGCGGCTTTCACAACTGCTAACATCAGCAACTCTACCCGGCCCGCTATTGCACCTTTTTACGATGATCTCACAACACAAGGCGGTGTTGACCCCATTGGAACCAGCATCAAATACCTTGTTAGCGGAAGCGCACCGAACAGAACCCTTACCATTGAATGGATCAACATGGCGGTATTTGGAAATGTATCGCCCAGTTTAAATTTTCAGGTGCAGCTTTTGGAAACCAGCGGTATCATCAAGGTGAATTACGGCATCATGAATGCGGGCAATCACACCTTCTCATACAGCATGGGCCTTAACGGTATCACCATAAGCAACACCCCTACTGCTGCACAACTAAAAATGCTGCAAACTGCAAATGGCACCACCTTTAACAATACGGTTCAAAACAACCTTTCAACAATGCCTGTGGCCAATTCGCAATACGTGTTTACGCCCGTATCTCCTACTCCTGTTTCGGGCAACCTTACTTTTTCAGGCGTGTCACAAACGGGCATGAGCTTGAACTGGAGCAATTGGGCAGCCAATGAGCGGGGCTACGTTATATACAATTCTACCGACGGGTTGAATTATTCTTTTGTAACTCAAACTGCTGCAAATGCCATCAGCTCGGCGATTACGGGACTTAATCCGTCTACAACCTATTTCTGGAGAGTTTTTGCGGTAACCGAAGGGGCCTTAAGTGCAGCCCTAACCGGCACTCAGGCGACCTTAGGTGCAGGGAACAAAGTATCCCTGAACAGTGGAAACTGGAACACGGCCACTACCTGGACGCCAAATGGTGTGCCAAGCTCAGGCGACAATGTCACCATCGCAAATGGTCATTTGGTACTCATCAATACAAATGCGGTGTGCAACATTCTAACCGTTGGGGCAGGAACCGGCTCGACTTTACAATTTTCCGGTGCAGCAAGAAACATGACCGTCAACAATAATCTTGTAGTGAATGCCGGAGCTGTTTTCAATATTAACACAACGTCAAACAACACCCATCAATTAACTGTTGAGGGCAATATCAGCAACAACGGCAGTTTAAGTTTTTCTGTTGACGCAAACAGTTTGTGTAACCTCACGTTATCAAGCTTTACAACACAGGCGCTTACTGGTAATGGCATAAACCGCTTTAATTTAATCACCCAAAATACAGGATCCTCAAAGGCGCATTTGTTTGATGTGAGTTGTTCCACCTTTTCTGCTGCGACTAATTTTCTAACCCTCAACAACGGCACATTTAAACTTAGCACAATAAACCCCGTTAATATCATTCCGTTTTCGGGCACAACTACTATCAGCAGTGTTTGCGGCCTTTGGCTGAACTCCGCTAATGCGCTTATGTCAACCGGTGCAGGAATCACCCTGGCCGGAGCACTAACAGTATCCGGTGGTACGCTTAACATTGGTAACGCGGTTGATGAAGATTTGTTCTCCGATGGCGGAGACCTTACCCTTTCTGGTGGTGCTATAAATGTTAGTGGTAAATACTATTCCAGCGGCATTAACAACATCTCTAACTTTAACATCAGTGGAGGTACACTTACTGTTCCCACCTCTGGCTCAAGCAGCACAACAGATGCTCCTTTTCAGGTTACAGGTGTTGGTTCTGAGTTTGACATGACCGGTGGGGCAATTGTTATTCAAAGAGAAGGAGGAACAGGCGCTCAGGATCTTGGGTTCGTGAATACTGGTGCAAGCAATGGTGTGGTTAGTGGAGGCACTTTACAGATCGGCAATGCCGCAACACCTGCAGCGCAATCCATCAGCATTAACTCGAGCGCGCAGATTGGGAACCTGGTTGTAAACAGTACAAATGCAAGTGCCGTTATCAACACCAATTCCCTTCAGGTGATCAACGATGTTTCCATTTTATCGGGAACCTTGAATGACAACGGATTTACAATTGGATTAGGAGGTAACTGGACGAATGGTGGAGGAAGTTACAGCAATGGGAACGGAACAGTGGTGTTTAATTCCACAACTTCAGCACAAACCATCTTTAAAGCAGGAGGCGAAACCTTTAACAACCTGGTGTTTTCAGGTTCAGGCGTAAAAACGTTCAATAGTCCGGTAAGTGCAAAAGGGTTTAGCCTGTCTACAGGTGCTTCGGTGGATGTGAGTGTGTCCAACCATCAACTGAGTGTGAGTGGAAACTTTATCAATAACGGCAATTTTATTTCAAGAAACGGTACGGTTCTTTTGAACGGCACTACCCTGCAAACCATAGGCGGCAACAGTACCAGCGATTTTTACAACCTGAGCCAAAACAATCCGGTGGGATGCAGTTTAAGTGCATCTGAAAATCTCTTGAACGTGTTAAGCATCAGTAACGGAACTTTTAATACCAACGGACAAAATTTTACGATGGTGTCAACCGCCAGCAATACAGCAAGAGTGGCTCAAATCACAGGCAGCGGTAACCTTATTGGTAATGTAACCGTTCAGCGATTTGCCCCTGGTGGCACAACCGGCTGGGCCTTTTTGGGCACCCCGCTAGCTTCATCACCTACATTGCAGGATTGGGACGATGATATTTTTATATCTTGTTCCACCTGCCCGGATGGCAGCGCAGGCGGGTTTCTTTCCATATACACATACAACGAAGCCGCAACAGGTTTGGTAGATGATGCCGCCTCTTACATTCCTTTAAACGGCATCACTGATCCCATCTCTTTTGGAAAAGGCTACTGGGTCTATTTTGGAAACGGCCAGTTTACCACAACCGACATTACACTCGACGTAACCGGCAGTTTAAGAACCTTAAATCAAAGTATACCGCTGAGTTATAACAATTATGGTTCTCCTGCCGACGATGGCTGGAACCTGATTCATAATCCTTACCCCTCACCCATCAGCTGGACCGCACTAAGAGGCGCAACTGCTAATCTGGACAACGCGATATACGTGTACAATGCCGATCTGAATTCAGGTCTCGGTGGCTACGCCACCTTTGTAAATGGCATTAGTCTTCCTGCTCTTGGTTCAGGTGGCATAGGCGACGAAATTCCCATGTGTCAGGGATTTTATGTTCACTCAATAGGTGCCACAGCCATTTCAGCTACAGAAGCCATTAAGGTAAATTCCAATCCTGTTTTCCTGAAAACAAACTCACAAAGCAGTCCAAATTCTAACCCGGCACCTTTGTTACGGTTAAAATTAAAAGACACTTTACTGCGTGACGAATGTGCGGTGTACATCGAAACCAATGCCAGTACAGGATTTGACAGCAACTACGATGCTTTTAAACTGGCAGGCACCGACCCTTCCGCGCCCAGCATAGCCTTGATAAAAGATACGCTGCTTTTTGCAATCAACGGTGTTCCTTCTGTTAACGGAACCTACAGCACGGAGGTAAAAGTAACAACCGGAACCTCTGGCCAGTACAGCATTTCAGCCGGTGATTTTACCGGATTTCCTCCTGGCGCATGTCTTCGTTTGTATGATAAATACACAGCGAACACCCACGATTTGCGCAGTGGCGATTATGGTTTTTGGCTTTACGATACCACTTCAACAGCACGTTTTGTGTTGAGTATTGAGTTGCACGCTCTAAGTGTAAACACCACGGTAACGGCTCCATCCTGCGGTTCTGTGAATGGGGGGCTTATTGTTGCTCAGGGTAATTCAGCAGGTCCATGGAATTACATCTGGAAAAATGCAAATGGCCAGGTCTTACAAAATCATGCCGGCCAAAACACATCGGATAGTTTAAAAACACTAAGCGGCGGGATTTACTTTCTTGAAATGAATACCCCTGGTTCCTGTGATTCCTATAAGGGCAACTTCTCTTTACCTGCAATACAGATTCCTCAGGCTGATTTTACTTGTCCTGATAGCATTGCCCTTGATGTTAATGCTCAGGTGGTATTCAATAACAGTTCACTCAACAGTGCAATTTATTTCTGGGATTTTGGTGACGGCAATACGAGCAGCGCACTATCGCCAGCGCACACCTACACGCTTCCGGGCAGCTATAAAGTGAGCCTTATCACTGAAAGCAGCACACAGTGTAATGACAGCGCTCACAAGCAGATTTTGGTTTACTCACGATTAACCGGCAGAGAAGAATTGAAAAAAGAAAATGAAGTGCTGGTGTATACACTTGGACAAAAAGAATTTAAACTTGTATTGCCTGAAAACCTTATAGGTGAAATGGTATTTGAAATTAGTGATGGGCTTGGAAAAGTGATCTGGCAACAAAATGTCACCTCGTCGTCTCAAAGGGAGCATCGTATTCAACTTTACTCCTTTTCAAACGGAGTGTATTATTTAAAGGTCACTTCAGAAACTTTTTATCATGTTCAAAAACTTCTTGTTTACTGAGCATAGACTAGTCCCCAAGCGTATCCATAGCTTCCTTTTTTGAAGCCACAACTTTAAATAAGGTGTGCAATTTGGTAATCAGAATCAATTCGTTTATTTTTTTATTCATGTTAAAAAGCACGGCCTCACCGCCGCCAACACGCGCTTTAGTAAGTAGTTGAATTAGTGTGTTTAATCCACTACTGTTCATATAGATCAGGGTTTCGAGGTCAATGGCCCATTTGTTGCAGCCTGAAGCGGCCAGTTCCCCAGCTTTTTCTATCAATTCATTTGCCTGGCTTTTGTCTACCAGATTTCCACTTAAGGCAATGATTGCTTTGTTGCCTTGCTGATCAATTGTAAATTCAAATACCATGGTTTACTTTTTAAAATTTTGACAGTTGCCTGTTTCGCTCAGGCGTTTACATTTGGCGAAAAAATTAAGTGAATGATGCATCACCCTGAAATTCAGCATCTCCTCCGTTGAGCGCTGGATTTGCATAATCCGGGGATCACAAAATTCAAATACCTTTTCACAATCCGTACAGATCAAATGATCGTGTTGTTTGTATTTATAAGCTTTCTCGAACTGCGCCAGATTTTTTCCAAACTGGTGTTTTATAACCAATCCCGCTGATTGCAGAATCTCTATATTATTATATAAGGTTGCCCGGCTCACCCTGTATTTTTTATTTTTCATCATCAGGTACAGTTGTTCTATGTCGAAATGCCCTTCGTGAGAATAAATCTCATTTAGGATAGCAAATCGCTCCGAGGTCTTTCTGTGCCCGTTAGCTTCGAGGTATTCTGTTAAGATTTTAGTAACCGCTTCTTTTATCTCCTGGCTCATATCAGCGATTCTAAATTAAGTAAATTTTGAACTTTGTGCAAATTCGGAGCATTGGGGCATAACAACAATTGTTTACCTTTAGCCTCTATGTCGTTTGGTATTTGTTTGTATTCCTGCATCCCGGCCAAAAAGGAAGCTTCCCATAGCAGTGAAATGGTAACTCAGTTGCTTTTTGGAGAACGCTACAAAATAGTGAAACAGGAAGGAGACTGGATAGAGATCCTTACAAGTTCCGACAGCTATTCCTGTTTTATTCACGCTAAACAGCATCAGGCCATGTCTGAAAAAGAACATGCTGAACTTGAAAAACACCCTAAGGTATATGTCAGGGATGTGGTTCAAACCATATTTAGCAAGACTGACCATGCCCATTTTCCGGTTACTATCGGCTCCCAACTGCCCCATTTTAAAAATGGCGAGTTTTCCATAGGTAACAGGGCCTACCACTACGATGGCAGTCTGACCTACTCGAACGATAAAAAAACTGCTAAAGAGGTTCTTGATACCGCATACTTATTTCTTCATGCGCCTTATCTTTGGGGTGGACGCAGCCCTTTTGGAATTGATTGCAGTGGATTTACACAATTGGTTCTTAAACTCAACGGGTATGCCCTGCCCCGCGATGCCTATCAACAGGTAGAACTGGGAAAACCTTTGGGTTTTGTTGAAGAAGCAGAAGCCGGTGATCTGGCCTTCTTTGACAATGAGGAAGGCCGTATTGTTCACGTTGGTATATTACTGAACAACCATGAAATTATACACGCCAGCGGTTCAGTAAGAATTGACAAATTTGACCATTACGGCATTTTTAATCAGCAACAAAACCGTGGTTACACCCACACACTGAGGGTCATTAAACGACTGCTCTGAGCCCATTTCTCTACCCTTCCTGAGGGTTATGGCCCTCCTTTTGTGAATAATTTTCAATTCGCCAGGCCATAGGTCCTATACTTCTTAGTATCTTTAAATTTACACTGCACATTCTGCCTTGAGGACAGCTAAAGTAAATATTCGATTTCAGAGGGCTTTTTTGCTCGCTGTTGTAGTTCTGGTCTTTTGTTTTATTCCTTACCATTTCATTTCTCAAACCGCATCACCCAAATCCTTTCTCGATAAAAAAGCCACCAAAACCCTTGTGGATACTTTGGCGTTTCAATTAAGAAAGTACTATGTGTTTAAGGAAGCCGCCAACCGCATGGGCGCTTTTATCCAGAAACGCTTTAAGGAAGGGGCCTATAATTCAATCTCTGATCCGCATATTCTGGCCGGACAACTCACAAAAGACGTCAGTTCGATTCATCTGGACGAACATTTTCATGTTGAGTACAACCCTGAAGTCGCCAAGGAACTCTCAGGTGAAATAGAAGATGTGCCAAAATACGTGGAAGGCAAACTCAATAAAGAAAGAGAGAAGAATTTTGGATTTAAAAAAGTAGAAATTCTCAATGGCAATATCGGTTATCTGGAGATCAGTTCCTTTTCACGTCTTAATCCCTACTCCAAACAAGTTGCCGATGCCGCACTTCAAATGCTTTCTAACAGTTCTGCTCTGATCATCGATTTACGTTACGGCGTAGGCGGTTCGTTAGACATGGTAACGTATTTGATCAGTCACTTTTTTAAAGAAAAAACCTTGATCATGGACATTTTTTTAAGAAGTGAACGCGACACCTTGCATTATTACACCACCCCCGACTCCCTTCCGGGCCGGCTGAGTGAAATTCCAATCTACATTTTAACCAGTTACAAAACCTTTTCAGCTGCTGAAGCCCTTACTTATGGTTTACAATCCCAAGGCCGTGCCACTGTGGTGGGAGAAGTGACCCGCGGTGGCGCTCACACGGTAAAATATAGAAATTTAACCAGCGGGTTTATCGGCGATATTCCGTTTGGTGTAGCCAGAAACCCAATTACCAAAACCAATTGGGAGAAAATAGGCATTACGCCGGATGTTATGGTAAATGAAACCAAAGCCCTTGAAACAGCAGAGGTACAGATTTTTGAAAAAGCAAGGCTCAAGGCAAAAACAGAGGAAGAGAGGAAAAAAATAGAATGGGAATTTGATCTTCTCCAATCGATTAATCATCCGTTTGAAATGGACAGCCTCTCCTTTCGAAAACACTGTGGCGATTATGGTCCCTATACAATTTATTATTCGAAGGGCAACTTGTGTTATCAAAAAGTTGGGAAAGCCGTGTTTACCCTGCTTCCTTTAAATGAAACCACCATGAAGGTGAAAGGAAACGACAGTTTTAGAATCGAATTTGTGATGAACCCATCGGGTGTATGCGTTTCTATTATAACACACTATGATGACGGACGAAAGGAAGTCGCGCTGCGAAGTATGTAGTTAGTGCTGCACCATACATTTAAGGTCTTAAGCTTTTTAAAAGTTTAAAAGAATAAATTGCATTACCTTTGTCCCTGATTTTGAAAATCATAAAACACATACTCGGTGTTTCACACTTGTTTGTCTTTTTGACATTTGTTATTCTTGGGAGTGTATTGGGTCTGTTACAATCCGAAAAAAACACCCAAACAGATCACATCCACGTAAGTATTCAGCACAAACAAAGCAGCAGTTTTGAACAGGGTGTGTTTGAATTTGATCTTGAAAAAGAGTCGGAAGGTGGAGAATTACTAAAAAATAGCGCCTGTTTCTGTTCTACCAAAATCTTTACTACGCCATTTTCTTCACACACTGTTAAAGGATTAAATCACCTTTCTCAGATTCCTTTTCATTCCCAGCCCATCTTCCTGGCCTTACACAATTTCCGTATTTGATGATTTACAAAGGTCTGTGTTCTGTTTTGAGAACCCCGACCTTCTGCGTTTTTGTTTTTAAACACAAACCTTACATCAATTACATTTATGGAAAAAACACCAAATGAATTCAACGAAGAACGAACACTCGATAAAATCAGGCACTACCTGCCCTCTCAGGCCCCATTAAAAGACTTTATTCATCACAACACCTTACACGCCTTTCAACACGAAAATTTTGATAAGGCCCTTAATGACGCCTCAACGCTTTTTGGCTACAGGGTAAGTTTATCCCTGCACGAGTACAGGCAGCTGTTTAATAACGGCAAGATCAGCGAAGCTCTCATTGACCGCATACTCCATGAATACAAGGGCGAAAATGCCCGGGAGTGGAAAAGAAAACTTATACACAGTCCTTTAAGCTCCTATCCGCATACCAGAATAGGTGAACTGCGCAAAAACTGGAAAGCAGTTTATAATTACGACCTTGAACTTGATGTTCAGCCTTTTCTCTTCAGATTACTCTGCAGTTTTTTGGATCAAGGGGTCTCCATTTGGAATTATCCTTTGCCACATAAAAATTTTCTTGATTCAGTAAGGGAATTGCAAAAAAACTCCTTTGGTGGTTTATTCAGCAGCAAACGCGTTGTGCATTTACTATTAGATAATACTACCAGCATCGAATTGCTGCTTCATATTCTGGTGGGCGATGTGGCTTTATACGAACATTACCTCTTCGACCAACAGTTCTCACACCAGGGTTGGTCGGGCATGGCAGCCGTACTGGAAACGCAACCGGAGTCTTTGCTCGACAAACGAAAAATTCACCTTAAGGAACTCGTGATAATAGAATTGTTACTTGAAATAGACGCCCTTGATAAAAAATTCCGGCAGAACTGGGCACCTCTGGCAGCACGACTAACCTCAAAACCCAAGCCTCTTTTTTCAAAAGTGGAAATGAGTGAATTTATGGAACTTCATCTTCTTTGGCAAAAGGCATTTGAATGGTCGTACTATGATGAGGCACTCGCGGGCTTGCAATTTGAAGCTAAAAAAGCCCCTCAAAAAACCGAAACCAGTTTTCAGGCCATGTTTTGTATTGACGATAGGGCATGTTCTTTCAGGCGCTATGTGGAACGCTTTGATCCGAATTGCATAACCTATGGCACACCCGGTTATTTCGGCGTAGAATTTTATTACCAGCCCGAACATGGAAAGTTTTATACAAAACTTTGCCCCGCACCACAACAACCCAAACACCTCATAAAAGAGGTCGGGCGCCGTAGCAAACGAAAACACGAGGCGCATTTTACAAAACACAGTCATAACCTCTTTGCAGGTTGGCTCATCACGCAAACACTGGGGTTTTGGTCGGCATTCAAATTATTTGTGAATGTGTTCAGGCCCTCCATTAGTCCTGCCAGCACCTCATCCTTCAGGCACATGGATAAGTTTGCCAACCTGAGCTATCAAAATTACAACCCAGCGTACTGTCAGGATGGTCTGCAAATTGGTTTCAGTGTTGATGAAATGGCAACGCGGGTTGAAAATTTACTCCGCAGTATAGGTCTAGTCGACAATTTTGCAAAGATCATATACGTGGTTGGGCATGGCGCGAGTAGTGCCAATAACACCCACTATGCAGGATACGATTGTGGTGCCTGTTCCGGCCGCCCGGGTTCAGTGAATGCACGGGTGATCTGCCACATGGCCAATCACCCAAAAGTGCGTTTAAAGTTGGAAGAAAAGGGCATTCTGATCCCCAAGGACTCGCATTTTTTTGGCGCCTTGCACGATACCACAAGGGATGAGATTGAGTTTTTTGACGAGGCCAGTTTGCCCTGGTTAAGCATTGATGAGCATTTGAAACACCAGTTCATCTTTAAAAAGGCTCTGGCGCATAATGCCAGAGAAAGAGCAAGACGCTTTGAAAGTGTAAATCCAAAATGGTCCTTACGCCGCATCAACTCTAAAATTAAATTGCGTTCGGTTTCTTTATTTGAACCACGGCCGGAACTTAACCACGCCACAAACAGTTTGTGTATAGTGGGCAGAAGGAGTTTAACGAAACACCTATTTCTTGACCGAAGAGCATTTTTAAACTCACACGACTACACACTTGATCCTGATGGAAACTACCTTTTAAACATTCTTAAAGCAATAGCTCCTGTGTGCGGAGGCATTAATCTGGAATATTACTTTTCGAGAGTAGACAATCAAAAACTGGGCGCGGGTTCTAAATTACCTCACAATGTGATGGGATTAATTGGTGTGGCCAACGGCATCGACGGTGACCTTAGAACCGGATTACCGCTACAGATGATAGAACTACATGATCCTATTCGTTTGTTGGTAGTGGTGGAACATTACCCCGAAGTTGTGCTGGATGTCATTAAAAGAGATAATGCAACTTACGAATGGTTTAAGAATGCCTGGATCCATCTTGCTGTTATTCATCCTGACACAAGTGAGATTCTTGTGTTCCGGAATGAAAAACTGGTGCCTTACCTGCCTATCACCACTAAGCTGCCGGAAAGCAGTGAACTGAAGGATCTTGTTACTTCCAGCCGTGAAAATTTACACGTACATCATTTGAACTAAGTTATGGAACGTTTTATTCCCCTCTTTATACTTTTACCACTTTTTGGTTTCGCAATCAGCGCCTTGCTTCCTCACAAAAAAGAAAGGTTGCTCTCGGGCTTTGTGTTTACCAGCATTGGCCTTCAACTTCTCGGTTTGCTGGTATTTATTCCCAACTGGATTCGTCAGGATCATCAATTCCTGACTTCTCCTGATGTTTTGGTGTATTTCACAGCCGATTATACTTTCTTTTTAAGTTTCACTTTCGATAAAATTACAGCCATTTACAGCATCACAGGGGCTTTCCTTGCCTTTTTGGTGAGTACCTACAGCCGCGTGTACCTGCACCGCGAAAAAGGATACAAGCGTTTTTTTGTGAGTCTGCTGTTTTTTTTTCTGGGCTATAACATCGCTGTATTCTCAGGTAATTTTGAAACCCTTTTTGTGGGCTGGGAGATCTTAGGCATTTCCTCTTTTCTTTTGATTGCCTTTTACCGCCACCGCTACCTTCCCGTAAAAAATGCCCTGAAGGTGTTTACAGTATACAGGATTGGTGACGTTGGTTTGTTATTGGCCATGTGGATGAGTCACCATTTGTTTCACCATAACATCCGTTTCTCAGAACTTGCCAATGATGCACTGGTGATCAGCCACCTTCAAAACCAAAGTTTAACGGGCATATTCATTTCGCTTGCTATACTCATTACTGCAGCCACCAAATCGGCGCAATTGCCATTTTCCTCATGGTTACCACGCGCCATGGAAGGGCCCACACCATCCAGCGCCATCTTTTACGGCTCTTTATCCGTGCATTTGGGCGCCTTCCTCCTGCTCCGCACCTTTCCATTCTGGGAACATCAGATGAGTGTAAGGATCGCCATTATTGCGCTTGGCCTTGGCACCAGTTTTGTCAGTTCAATGATTGCCAGGGTGCAATCGTCAATTAAAAGCCAGATCGCTTATGCCTCTTCGGCACAGATTGGTTTAATCTTCGTTGAAATTGCCCTGGGTTTTGACACCTTGGCTTTAATTCATTTTGCCGGTAACGCTTTTCTCAGAACATATCAGTTACTGGTATCGCCATCTGTTGTGAGTTACCTTATCCGTGAACAATTTTATGCGTTCAAAAAACGACCTGACACCATCGAAGATTCCCTTCCAAAAAAGATCGCGAACACCTTTTATTTACTAAGCCTGAAAGAATGGAACCTCGATGCTGTAGTTGCCAAACTCTTTTGGAATCCTTTAAAAAGCATTGGTAAAAAAATACCGATACATAAGAACAAAACCTTTCTGTTTGTTTTGATCCCCTCATTTCTTATTGGTGTATTTTTCTTTATGAAGGATTCGCTTTTACCTCCATATATTTTTCACAAATTGCCTCTGGTGTTCAGTGGAATTGCCTTAACGCTGGTGTTACGTTCCTTTGTTGAAAGAAAAGACGTGTTCCTGAGTTGGTCACTGATTATCGCTAACCATTTTTTGATTGCCCTGGCTTTATCATTTAACGAACACTACAGCATGAACGAAAACCTGATTTACCTTTCTGGCATCGCTGTGGCAGGCGGAAGCGGTTACGTTTTGCTTTCACTTCTGAAACGAAAAGAAACCGAATTTAATCTTGTGCATTTTCAGGGACACGCCTATGAACATCCCCGTTTGGCATTGCTCTTTTTACTGGCTGCGCTTGGACTCGCAGGATTTCCCATCAGTCCCACTTTCATTGGAGAAGACCTGATCTTTAGACACATTCACCAAAACCAGCTGCTCCTGGCTTTTTTTGTAGCCCTGAGTTTTATTTTGAATGGTCTTTCTCTGATACGAATTTACGCCCGACTTTTCCTTGGACCTCACCAAAAACCGTATCACGAAATCCCTTATAAATCCTCTTAATTATGTCTTGTCATAAAACCACATGCCGTCCTTTTTCCTGTGTGCTTAGTTTGCTCACGGTCATGGCGTTTATCGGCTTGGTGTGCAGGACGGGCGAAATTGGTCTATCAAACAAGTCCAAACCCGTTTACAAACTAAAACAGGAGAGCCCTGTGAACTCCCTCTGTTTTGAGCAAGAAGAAGAAGAAGAAGAAGAAGAAGGGGATGAAGTAAAATTTGAGCCTACGGTACATGAACTTACATGCAGACACTTAAGCAGTCTCAAAGACCTGGCTTCCTTTCTCCAACAACTCGAGCTGAGGAGCTCACTTTTTAACCAGACGTTCAATAAACATCCTCATTATATTTTATACAGATCATTGATTATTTAGACTTGATTAAACACCAGCAAACCAATTGTTTAATCAAAAATCTAAATACCATGTCAACACATAAAAAAAATTTAAAACTCCCTGCCGACGGACTGGCAGGATTCAAACAAAATTTCTCAAAAGACGCGCTCTCGGGTTTTCTTGTATTTCTGCTTGCACTTCCATTAAGTCTTGGCATTGCCAAGGCCTCCGACTTTCCGGCCATATTTGGTCTTATCACAGCCATTGTGGGGGGTGTTGTGGTAAGTTTTTTCTCCGGCTCATTGCTAACCATTAAGGGGCCTGCAGCGGGATTAATTGTTATTGCCAGTGGTGCGGTGGCTGCTTTTGGAGGAGGCGAAAGCGGTTGGCACCTCGCACTTGGCGCAATTGTTGTGGCTGGTTTACTCCAAGTACTTTTCGGTGTATTTAAGTTGGGCAGGCTGGCTGACTTTTTCCCGCAAGCTGCCATACACGGCATGTTAGCAGCCATAGGCATTATCATAATCTCAAAACAAGCGCACACCATGCTGGGCATTGACCCTTCTCTCATCAATGGAAAAGAACCACTTGAGCTTTTAGCCATGATACCGGATAGCATCATGCATGAAAATGCTCAACTTGCAGAAATAGGTTTTGCCTGTTTGGGATTGATGGCTTTGTTCAGCCTCATCAAACATAAAAAAATTAAAAAGATCCCTGCGCCATTGGTGGTTCTATTGGTGGCCATTCCTCTTGGTCAGATCCTCCACGTGAAAACAGAAGGTGCCATCTCCAACTTTGCTCTGGTTAAAATCGGAAACATTGCCGACAATTTTCAGAAAGGTTTTATTAATGTTGATTTCTCAGGTCTCTTCACCCAAACCGGGGTGTTTATTGAATACGTTATTTTATTCGCTTTAATCGGAAGT
>Ga0154020_10000448_pt1 | contig 49672 bp, 36 predicted proteins | sample Klosneuvirus_201_FD_109709 | JGI IMG/M metagenome (GOLD analysis project Ga0154020, IMG submission 109709) | Active sludge microbial communities from wastewater, Klosterneuburg, Austria - Klosneuvirus_20160825_MG | ecosystem: Engineered > WWTP > Aerobic digester > Activated sludge | place... | reverse complement strand
TCCACCCAGGACGGCGACCAGTACAACATTTATTCGGCCGTGGCGCAGGTCGACAGCGACTCGACGCTGCTGATTGCCGATGGCGTCCAGGTTGGCGTGCAACGCAACGGCGCGCAGGTCGCCTTTCTCAGCACCTTGGTGACAGAGCCAGGCATTGTCCTGTTTGACCTGACCGCACGGCTCGATCCAACCGACCGCACCCGTCGCCTCACCGCCGCGCCTGAAGATGCACACGATGCGCCGCCGGCATGGGCATCTGATGGCAGCGCGCTCGCCTATAGCACGCTGCGCGTTGATAAGAACCAATCGCGGATTTTCGTCCACACCCTGGCCAATAATGTCGAGACTGATCTGGGGTTGGGCAAAGATCCCGCGTGGGAGCCGGCCGGGTCGCGCATCATTTACAACGGCGTGGACGCGAGCGGCGAACGGCCTGGCCTTTACATCATGTCCGCGGACGGCGACAACCGGCTCCGGCTGACCGATAACGGCAACGATATTCGCCCCGTGTGGTCGCCCAATGGCAACAGCGTCGTCTTTATGAGCACGCGCAACGGCAACTGGGACGTCTATCGCCTTTCACTGCGCGACGATACCTTCATTCAACTGACCGACGACCCGGCGCAAGATGGACTGCCCGCCATCAGCCCGGACGGCAAGCTGGTCGTCTTTGCCAGCGATCGCAGCGGCAAATGGCAGCTCTATGTCGTGCCCATCGACGGCGGCGAGGCGGTTGCCTTGTTTGCGGTCAACGGCGTCTTGACCGACTGGCTGGAGCATTCGATTCAGTGGACGCGCTAGGCAACGATGACTTGCAGGGCGGCGATGCGCAGAGCCTGGGTGCAGGGCTGAGCAATCTGACCGGCAAACAACTGGGGCGCTATCTGATCGGCCAGCAACTTGGCAGCGGCGGGGTGGCGACTGTCTACCGCGCCTACGATCAGGTGCAGGGGCAGACGGTGGCGTTGAAATTGCTGCTGCCCGGCGCCGACGACAAGGCTTACACGCGCTTTCGCAACGAGGCAATGACCGCGGGCGCGCTGCGCCACCCGCACATCGTGCGCATCCTGCAGATCGGCACCGCGCCGCAGGGCGAAGTCGCCTACATTGCGATGGAGTTGGTGGAAGGCGAGAGCCTGGCCGACCTGCTGCGCCAACATGGGCGGCTGCGTCCGCAGGAATCCGCCAATCTGCTCGAACCGATCGCGCGGGCGTTGGCGCTTGCGCATAGTCAAGGCGTGGTGCATCGCGATGTCAAGCCGGGGAATATCTTGCTGCGTCCGACCAGCCCTGGCGCGCCCAACAGCATCCAGCTCGAGGCGCTCGATTATCCGGTGGTGCCGTTGCTGACCGATTTCGGCATTGCGCGCGCGCTCGATGCGCCGGAACTGACAAACATGGGGCGCACCGTCGGCACACCCGCGTACATGGCGCCGGAGCAATGCGCGGGCAGCCGTGAAGTCGACGGCCGCGCCGATGTCTATGCGCTGGGCGCGGTGCTGTATCGCTGCATCGCCGGGCGTCTGCCCTTCACCGGCACGACGACGCAGATTTTGCACGCGCACGTCTACGAGCCGCTCACCATTGATGAAAGCGTTTATCGCCAACTGTCGCCGCTGATGGTGGAGGTTCTGCAACGGAGCCTGGCCAAACGGCCAGAGGATCGCTACGCTACTACGGCTGAGTTGGGCGACGCCCTGGTGCTGGCGGCCGGCCGCACGCCGCTGCGTCCAGATGCCGCCACAGGTGAGGCCACCGCCACCCTGACGATGACGGCCTTGTCGGTGTTGAATTCGCCCACCGAGACTTCTTCAACGACGGTGTTGGTGCCTGCACCCGGCGGTTCACTCCCCTCGCGCCCACCCAATCCGCTGGTGCGTCCTTCGCCGTCGTCCGCTGTTTCGTCAAAGTTGCTCACGCCGCCCACGCGCACCGCCTTGGCGCCAGCGGTCAGGCCGGATCCCGCGCCGCCTTCAGCCAGCAGCAGCCGTGACGCACGTCCGGCCTTTTGGAGTTTCTCTTTGATTCTTCTAGGCGGCTTCCTGGTGATGGCGCTTGGCGTGCTGCTGGGGATGCAGGCGCCGCGTATGCTCCAGGGCCGCGCCACCCCGACTCTCACGGCCACTGTCGATGCGACGACGCCGGCGCCGGCTGTGGTCATTGCGCCGGAAACGCCGTCGCCCACCCCGACCGCGCAAGACGATAGAGGATCGCCAACACCAGAGGCTGTCGCCGCGCCTGCTACAGAAACGCCCTCTCCGCCGCCGCCCACCGACACGGAAACGCCTGCGCCGACCGCAACGGACACACCTGCTCCCACCGAGACGCCTTCTCCCACCGAGACAGCCACAGCCACGCCCGACCTTGACGCGACGTTGACAGCTTGTCTGCCGTCGGTCGATGAGACGCTGCGCGCTCATGTGTCAGGTTTGCCGGAAGAAGAGTGGCGGGAGATCGGCTGCCCGATCGGGCAGGCGCAAGTGGGCGCGGCGCAAATATTGCCGCTGGAGCAAGGCTACATGGTTGGCTTTGAGAACGCGCCAGAGCTATTCGTCGTCTATTTCTCGACCAATGAATGGGAGCGGCAGCCCATTCCAGACGCCAGCGAGCCGCCCCCCGATCTGCCGGCAGCGCCGGAAAATCGCTATCTGCCGGAAGGTCGCTTTGCCGCGTTGTGGCAGGCGGACAGACGTTGGGAAGCGTTGGGTTTTGCCGTCGAGCCGCAGCCTCGCACCTCTGTCGTAGCGATCCAGGGCTTTGAGGGCGCGGTGCTGGTGGGCAATCGTGACACCGGTGAGGCGTCGATCCTGTTCAATACAAACCGGCGGTAGGAAACCCACTCATGCCTGAAATCGATCTGGCGCCGAACCATAAACTTGGGCTGGTCGTGCACAATCCGCGTTTGCTGGCGCCGGCGGCGATTGGCTTTGGCGATACGTTGCCGCGCGGGCTGAATCTGGCCGAATTGGGCGCGGTCGTCGTCGGCCCGGTCAGCGCAGAGGGGCGCGGTTACAGTGGGCCGGCCACGATGATCGAGATCGATGGGGGCGTGTTGGTGCAGGATTCGGGCTTTAGCCGCAGTGCGCGCCGTGCGGTGGCGCGTTATGGCGCCCTGTGGGAAGGGTTCGGCTGTCCTGTGCTCGTTCACTTGGTGGACGCCACCGCCGCGGATCTGGCGCGATCCGCGCGCCACTTGCTGCACGCGCCCACGCTTGCTGGCGTCGAATGGAGCGTGCCCACAGCCGCCTCGCCTGCACTGGTTGCTGCGGGCGTGCGCGCGCTGGTGCAGGTGCTCGACGCGCCGCTCTGGGTGAAGCTGCCGCTAGAGAACACAGTGCTGCTGGCCGAACAATGCGTGGCCGCGGGTGCAGTGGGTGTCGTGGTGGGTCAACCGCGTCTAGGCGCGGCTGTTCAGACCGATCGCACGACAGGTGCGCCGCTGATCATCACGGGCGCTCTGTACGGCCCTGCCTTTTTTGCGGCGATGCTGCGCGTCTTGCGTGAGACAGCGAGTGCGCACCTCGGCTGCGCCCTGATCGCGTGTGGCGGGATTCACACGCCGGAACATCTCCAGCAGGCGCTCGCAGCAGGCGCACACGCCGTACAGATGGACACGGTGTTGTGGAGCGAACCCGGCGCGGTGAAGTGGGGAGCGGGAGAGTAGGGAGAAGGGGAGACAGGGAGAAGGGGAGAAGGGGAGACAGGGAGAAGGGGAGAAGGGGAGACAGGGAGAAGGGGAGAAGGGGAGACAGGGAGAAGGGGAGACTTCACGATTCACGATTTACCATTCATTCTTGTCTCCTTGTCTCCTTGTCTCCTTGTCTCCTTGTCTCAATTCTGCGCCGCGTCCGGTTCGATATTGATTTCTTCCATGCTGCCGGTGACGATGAAGATCAGGCGCTCCGCTACGTTGGTCACCAGGTCGCCAAAGCGCTCGAACTCGCGGGCAATGCGCAGCACTTCGTATTCGTTTTTGGCTTCATCTGGTGAAGCGCAGCCGGCCAGTTGGTACATGATTTGCGTGAAGGCTCGCGCATATAGCTTATCAACCTCGTCATCCTGCGCGGCGATATGCTGGGCGAGTTGAATATTGCGATTGGCGTACGCCACTTTGACGCTGCGCAGCATCTCCAGCACCATGCGTCCCATTTCGGCAATTTCAGGCGGGACCGTGCCGCGCGGACGTCCATGCAGATGATGCAGCGCTTTGGAGACGCCCTTTGTCTGGTCGCCCATGCGTTCGAGATCGACGATCATGTTGAGCGAGGCAATAATCAGCCGCAGATCGCGCGCGGCGGGTTGTTGCTTGGCAATCAGCAGAATACAGCGCTCCTCGATTTCGAAGCGCATCTTGTTGACCTGGCGATCGAGATCGCTGACGACGCTTGCCAACGCCGGGTCGAGACGCTCGTAGGCGGTCAGCACAATGGAAAGTTGCTCCTCGACCCGGCTTGCCATTACCATAATCGAGTCGCTCAATTGCTGTAATTCCCGGTCAAAATGTTCGCGTGGTTTCATGCGGCTCTCCTCTCCTGACTGACATCCTGTTACGCACGCACCAACAGGGCGTACTTAACAAAGAATAAAATAGATCTCAATTAAAAATCGTGCAGAAATTTTAGGGTCAAGCGGATCTCGTGTGGTTACGTGCCGGGGACTGGCTTGCGGCGCTTCGGTCAAGCAGATAACGATCAGCCCGTCCCCGGCACGTAAGGCCCGACCACATGAATTCCGGTTGAGCCAAATTTTATTATCGCCTTGTCGCTCTACTGTTGACAAACTGTGCGGTAATAGAAAAAAGCCTCTTTCACATGAAAGAGGCTTTTGGTGTAGATATGACTGCGTGCAACTTAGCGCTGGTTTGCAGGTTGGCGGCGGAGAGCAAGCTGTTGGGTCGGCGCCGGTTTCGTCTGACTGCGTAGGTCGGTAATCATGACATAGCCCAGGGCCAAAGCTGCCAGGCCCGCAATGATCCAGGCCATCAGGGTCGTCCAGGCGATGTTGCTGGCGGCGGCGGCCGGTGCGACTGTCGCGGTGCTGGCGACCATCACCGGTGCAGCGCCGATGGCAAGCGGCTGGCGGCTGGCGGCTGTCAAGGCGTAGACTGCGCCCGTCTGACCGGCGACCGGCAGCAATTCGGCCACAACTGCATCCGTCTGGCTCAGCAAGGACTGCCAGGCGCCGCCGCCGTTGACGGTCTGATGGACGCCGGCCGGCGACTGGTGAACGCTGGTGGAACCGTACCGGTAGCTCGTCGCTACATAAAGCACATCCAACTGCGCCGGGTCTGCGGCAATGGCGTCCACGGAGAGGCGCGAGCCGGGCACAAAGGCCAAGCCATCGTTTGCCATGCTCCAGGTCAGCCCATCCTGGCTGGTCAACAGACCGCGGTCAGCCGTGCCGACGTAGACAGTGGCTGGGTAGCTGTTGACGATCTCAAGTGCAGTGGGCGTACTGCCGAGCGTCTCGACTTCGTTCCAGGTAAGACCCATGTTCTCGCCCTGATAAAGCGCTTGCGGCGTGCGAGCAAAGACGAGTCCGGCGCCGGTGCTGTCGGTGGCAACTTCCACCACGGGTGCATCAAGCTCCGTGTGGCCACTGGCAATCATGCTGGAGCCGACGTCGCGCAAGCGGAAGACGCCTGCCGTATCGGTGCCCACGTAGACGAGGCGGCTGGCCTTGTCTAGCGCAATGCTGGTGACGCCGCCCACATACGCATCGCTGAGCGCCACGCGCATCCAGCCATCCTTGCCGTCCGTGCGGTAGATCGCCAGGTCGTTCGCCGCGCCCATGTAGAGCACGCCAGGGTGGGCGCTGTCCACGGCCAGCGGGCCGACAATCACGCCTTCAGGCGTCGCCACTTTGCGCCATTCCCCAGGGCGACCCACAAAAAGCTGGCCGCCATCCACCGCATAGTTCAAGCCGGCAGCCTGGTTGGCCGCGGCATAGGAGCGCACATTGTCGAGATTCGTCTTGACCGTGGCCACCGGCTGGGTATCCAGTGCGCTGACGATGCCTGCAAATACAGACAGGATCAAGAGAGCGGTGGTGGCGATAAAGAAAAATTTGCGAATCATGGCTAGCTCCTTCCGTGCTTTGTGCAGTGTTTCTGCGTGTGTGGTCTTAGTGTACCTGGCCTGCGTCTCGTCTGTTTGACCGTTTTGACAATCAAGTCGGACTGAATTCCTACGCTCCCCTACGCTGTGACGCCATAGTACACCGCCGAATAACCGTGTGCAGCATTGCCCGCCACCTCTCTAGAGTGCATTGCTGCACAGAGCAAGAGACGCAACAAATCCCATTTTGCATTTGATGGCGGCGCCGCATGCTGTTTTGTTTCAAGTCAAAAACTTCGGAAACCGAGGCTCAAGATTTTGCGCACTGCGCCATTTTCCAGTATACTCAAGACGTCTGGCTCACTAGCTCAATTGGCAGAGCAGCTGACTCTTAATCAGCGGGTTCTAGGTTCAAGTCCTAGGTGAGTCACCAAAAGCAATGAAAAGTTTTTGAAGCAAGAGGCCGGCGCTGTGGTTCCACACAGCGCCGGCCTCTTGCTTTGATGGCAACTCCGGCTGGCCAAACAGCATTGTTTGGCGCGTCAATTCGTGATACAGTGCGCTAGAGATACAGAGCGACTCGGAGGTTGCCAATGGACACACAAAATATCACGCTGGCGATCCCCAAGGATGTTTAGACGGAGTAGACGGACAAACCCGAATACGTTTCGCATGAAATCCGTGAGCATCCGCCGAATCTGCACCATTCGGTTCTATGCTTGCGGTAACTGAACTGCCGTTCTTGCGTGTCACCCACAGCTACAACCGCACACGCCCGCTGCGTTTGATCTCGGCTTCTGTCGCGGCATCTGCAGGAACGATAGGATCTTTAGCGGCCAGACCATCTCATTTCACTATCTTCATACCCATAATACGCCAACGTCACGGCCCTTACCGACGAATACTATCGAGAATTCGACGAGAATGGGTGCGCAGCACTCAATGTCCTGACTGATTTTGCCGACTGAGCGGCTACTCCTCGCTAGATGCGGCGATTGATGACCTATAGAAGAAGCCAGGCAAGTGGATCGATGCGTTCCCGGTGACGATTAAGGCCGACGCGTCTCGTTGAGAATCGCTATATTGCGCAAGACAGGCTGATTGAGAAAACAATGGCATAGCGGTCACGCATAACGCTCGTGTGACAAAGAAGAGCGTAAACAGACACGGGATTCCTAGTCGCGGCGCCCATAGGGAATCGAGAATTCGGATGCAATCACAGCGCAATACCCTGGAAATCTATGTTGGCCGTGCCGTTGGCGACGGCGCCTATCCCGTCACCGCACGCGTCCTCGAAACCAATCAAAGCGCCCGTTCGTCGATGTTGCTTGCCCTGTCCGTCGAAGAATTGTTGCTTGCACAGCGCTGGCTGGCCGATGGCGATGCCAATGACTCCGCAGTGCATGATTTTGGGGCGCGCCTGTTTGATGCACTCTTCGCCGGCCCAGTGCGTCTGCTCTACGACCAGCTTGCGGGTGATCCTGATCGCCCCCCAGCGTTCTGGATCGTAGTCGACGACCCTGGCATTGCGCAGATCTCATGGGAACTGCTCTACGACAGCCGGCGGCCGGGCTTTCTGGCGCTCTCTGCACCGTTCGTGCGTGGACTGGCCATCGAGAACCCGACGCGCAGCCGGCCGGTAACCGCCGGCCCGCTACGTGTAATGGTAGCATCGGCGTTCCCGTCCGGGCTGGAGAGCCTCGAGTCGAATGACGAGGCGCAAGCAATCGCTAATGCCCTGCAGCAAACACCGGATGGGGTGCAAATCACCGAATTGCCGCACGCCACGCTCAGCCGCCTGCAAAATGCGCTGCGCGAAGCTGAACAGAGCAACACGCCCTACCATGTCCTGCACCTCATCAGCCATGGCTATGCGGACGCAGCAACCGGCGCCAGCGCCGTCATCCTGGAAGATGAGCGCGGCGCTGCTGATGTCGTCCAGCCGGCTGCTTTCGCCGCGTTGTTGAGCGGGCTTGGCATCCAGTTGGTCTTTCTTAACGCGTGTAGCTCCGCCAGCATGCCGGCCAACAACCTGGCGCCCGGCTTTGCCCAGGCGCTGCTTGGCGCCGGCATTCCCATCCTGGTTGGCATGCAGGCGCCTGTAACGACAAGCGATGCCTTGCTGTTCACGGCCGAATTGTATGGCAGCCTGGCCGATGGAAGATCGGTGGACAGTGCGCTGCTCGACGTCCGGCGAATTGCGCAACAGCGCAGCTCGGATGGCCGAACCGCACCGGCTATCCCCGTTTGCTACACGCGCATCATGCCGGCACGCCTGGTCAACGCGCAGGCTTCAATGCCAGCATCGCCCGCACCTGCGCAGATTCAGCCCGCAGTGCCGGCTGCGCCCGTGGCAACCGGCACACAAAGGGCGCGCCGGCTCTGGGGAGTGGTAGCGGCCATCGTCGCGCTGGTGGTTGGAATCATCTCAGGCTACGTAAGTATGCGCGACTTTTTCTGTGCGCCACCGGTGCGCAGCGGCCTGCCAACGTTCCTGGGCACCGTTTGTGATGCGATTGCGCCGCAAGAAGCACCGGTCGTCGTGGTTGCACCGACCGCAACGCCGCAGCCGAGGCTTACCGGCGATTTCAAGATTGCCGTTGCGGAGTTTGCGCCAGCAGACGGCCCAGGCGCATCCGATGCCAGCGCCAAGGCGAGCGAGCTGGCTCACCAGATCTACGAACAACTACATGACGATCTCAACAGGATGGCTTCCGACGCATCCGTGCCGTTCAGCATCGATATGGGGCTCGCGCCGCAGGTCGTCGGGAGCATTGAGGGCGACACCTATCAGGCGCAGGTGGATAACGCCGTGCGCCGCGCCCGCGAGATCAACGCTGACCTCCTGATCTTCGGCAACCTGGACGCTTCACCGGACAAGACAGTGGTGGACGCCTACTTTTACCTGGCGCCTATGCAATTGCCTACGGCCGAAGAAATGGCAGGCGCTTATCCACTGACCCACGTAGAAAGCACTGGCAATGCCCTGGACAACATGGTGACGAGCAGTGAACTGCGCAGCAGGTTGCTGGCCAGCGCCGATGGCATGGGGCGCTTTCTGTTCGGGCTTGGCTTCTTTAATCGGCGGCAATTTAACGAAGCAGCACGCTGGCTGGTAGAAGCCGAACAGTCTGTTCCGCCCGAGCATCGAAAACAGCGCGCCGTCGTCGAGTTGTTTCTTGGCAGCACGGCGGCCCAGCTTGGCGATCTGCCGCTTGCGCACCAGAGTTACCAGACGGCGCTCGATCTTGACCCACGCTTTGCCCGCGCCCTGCTTGGGCGGGGCCAGATCGATTTCTTGCTGGAACGCGTCGCCGGCGGCTGCGCGCCAGGCGCCACCGACGTCGCTGCCATTCAGCGGGCGCTGGAGGACTATCAAAACGCATTGGGGCTGACTGCCGACCCGCTTGCTGCGATTCCCACGAAGGTCAACCTGTATGCTGGAACAGCCTACGTCTGCCTGGCTCTTGCTGAAGCTGGCGACGAGTATTGGGAACTGGCGCAAGAACATCTTGAGGAAGTGGTCGCCGACTACGCAGCAAATGGCGACACTCGCCTGCAATACCTGGCGGCGCAGGCCCAAGCTCGCCTTGGCGCGCTGGCGCTGGCGCTGCAGCGTGCGGGATCGATCGATCAGGCAATGCTGGCCTCGGCTGAAGGCGCGTTTGAACAGGCGGCCGCCCTCAGCCGGATGCCTGGCGAAATCGCCCTGAACCAACTGTGGCTGGCCTGGATCCAGGCCAGCCAGTCGCACTGTGAGGCCGCCCAGACCCATGCCCAGACTGCCCAGGCGGCCTTTGAACAGCGTGCCGCGCTGGACAGCACATCGCCGGCTTATACCGACTTCGCCACACAGTACAGCCAGCTGCGCGATAAATATGTTCTGCTGTTGAAGAGCCAGTGTCCCAGTTCGTTTGCGCCAGAAAATATACACGCCGCGTGGGAAGCGTATAGTTTCGGTTGACAAGAGAAGCCGATTGGATCATACTCGCCGAGCACCCGTCCATCACCAACCGAGGCGTCCGAAATACCAAACCCGGAATGTGCCAATGATTCGCTTCAATGCGTTCTACTCAATTGTACTGGCAGGTCTGGCCTCACTGTCTCTTGTTGCCGCGTGCAATGAGCCAACGCCCACAGGTGCACCGGCGATCAGTGCGACAGATTTTCAGCCGGCGGCACTTGCCACCGCGCCTGAAACGGCCTCCAGCACGGCCACAGCGTTCCCCACGCCCACCAACACACCAACCGGCACGCCAACCCTGGCGGCGCCTGCGACGTTAACGATATCGGAGACCCTTAATATCCGTAGCGGACCTGGGATCACCTATCCTGTTGTCGGCGTGCTGCTTGCCGAGGATGCGGCCACCGTGATCGGAGTGTCGCCGGACGGCAAATGGTGGAAGCTGGCCTGCCCCACGAATGTCGTGTCGGATCAGTGTTGGGTGATCAGCGATCCGCAGTATTCGGCAATTGACGCGGCGGACGCGGCGATTGCCATTGCCATTGCGCCGGCTGCGCCATCGCCCACACTTACACCCGCCGCGACACCGTGTATTGCGAGCGCACCGCCCGGCTGGAGCGCGTACCGGGTACGCAGCGGCGATACGCTCTCGGGGTTGGCCCAGCGCACCGGCGCTTTTGTTGCGGAACTCCAGAGCGTCAATTGCCTTGATTCCGACGTCATCGTCGAGGGCAGCACATTATCTGTGCCTGGCGGGCCGGCAGTGCAGCCGGGGATTGCAGGACCTGGCTCAAACGCATCTAGTAGCGCGCAAGACGGGGTGTGGCTGGACCTGGGCAGTCGGAACGAAGAACTGGTGAAACTGCTGGGATTCAGTAGCCCAGGTGGTGGCCCTTATTGCCGGGCATTGCCCAATGCGGCGTCACCCAGCATTAGAATCGGCGCCGCCAACGCCGGCGCGGAGAGTGCGCAAGGCACAACCTGGGAGGTCGGGCAGGTTTTTGGCATTTGTCTGAACGGCGTGCAGAGTTCAAATCCGTTGACGTTGACAATCCAGCCACCAAGCGGCGAAGCCATGAGATTCACGCTACCGGGCGCCAGACCCGTATTGCGCTGGATCGTAGGTCCTGGCGAGCCACGCGGGCTCTATCGTGTCACGTCAGCAGAGGCATCCGCATCATTTGAGGTAATCAAACCGACTGATACCAAAACGAGTATTGCCATGTTCAATCGCACTCCTTCGACGTACCAGGTGTCTGAAGGCCAAGGTGCAAGCTTTGTAGCTGCCGGGTACAAACCGGGACCTCTCACTATGTATGTGTGCCGGGCAGATGCACCGATGCTGGGCGTTGAAGTGTGCTTCACGTTACGCAATATCATCGTAGGTGCGAATCGATCCGGTCGATGGAACTTTTCGACCAAGGGGCTAGATGCTGGGACATACGTTCTGCACGACGGGATCGACCCTGAGTTCATCAAAGCCGAAGAAGATCCAAGGCTCTTCGTTGTCACCGGGCCATGACAACAGCCAATGATAGTCTTTCCGCCGCAGACAAGTTCGGAGCACAAAAAGGAGAACCACAATGAACGGGCGCTATGACGATCCCGGTATCGGCCCCTCCGGTCAGGGGGCATTTGGATACTATCTGGTCAGACTCGATCGATCGATACGCTTCCGAAGATCAGATGACGACTGGCAGGGAGCGGAAATCCAGGGCGGAGAGCTTCGTTTCTATCTTGACGATTGGGGTGACGCCATTCGTAGGGTTGACTTTCAGATAGCCACGTTTGGTCCGGAGGAAACTGGAGTAATCAGCCTGCGCGGTGGAGGGCATCGAGAGGCAGGATACTCTCACATGAATGTTATTGGAGACGGCGACAGTCGCGATGGTGAATTTCTGATTGAGTGCGAGGCGTCCTACCTCGACGAACGGATGGTAGCCGAATCGGAACTCGAATACGACGATGGCAACACTTTCACGTCTCCGAGCGATCTCTTCCGCGGCGCCTTCAGTGGCGTCCTTCGGTGGACAGAGGGCGATGGCGGCGAAGGGGCCTCTCTGCTGCTGCAGTCGGCGGAATTGAAGTTCGAGGGGGACGGCAAGTGGAAGGAGATTGAGGTTGTCATTCCCGCAGAAGCTCAAGCTGAGCGTCTTAGTTTCAAGTGTGACGGTGAAGCGATTCCTGTCTATCACAAGACGCTGAAGTTGCAGCTTGTCGGTTTCAAGGCAGCGGCCGACGACAATCAGGCAACTGCCGCCAAGGCAACCGAGATGATACAGATTGCCGAAGAATTATGGAACCCGGGATTCATCTACTTTGATTATGTGATCACGGATCCCGTAGTCGATGCTGAACTCCATGATATCGACCCTCTTAGTGTAGCGAATCGCGCAAAGTTGTGGGCAAGCCGGCCGATCCAGAATGAAATCGATCGACTCCCCATCTTTTTCGTCGATTTCGACCTCGACCAATCGGGAGGTGGCGACACACAAGGCTTTCGTATCAATATCATGACTCCTCACGCATCGGTTGTCATCAGCGCGTCTGCCGCCTCCAGTCTCGTACTCGCCCACGAACTGGGCCACGTCATGGGCGGTCGGCATCCGGGCACGGCTGGCTCTGTATACCACTGGACTGGGACAGATGCCACAATCATGGAGATATTCCCGTTCGCGGAGATCAACAGTCATGAAAACTGTGTGAACGCTAGCTGTCCCGCGCCGGGCTGCGAAAACTATACTCGTCGGGAGTGCCTTGAACCGGGCAGTTGGGGGCTCTGGGTGTAATGTGCATCCTTGGCCACCTCATCCAGACCATTTGCAGCGCCGCCCCCCATAATACCGAAGCCCAGACGGCGCCGGCCTACATCCTCTGGCCTTGGTCGCGCTGCCTGCCGTCCGGCGCCAAGCCGCCCGATGACATAGTAGGACGCCAAGACATGCCAACCCGCACCTTCCACCAAATCGGGACAACATCAGCGCAGAGTGAAAGGGGTTCGCAGAGAAAAACAAAAAGCTCTTCACAACCATTTCTCTGCGTTCCTCTGCCGCTTTGCGACTCCGCGTCAAAGTTGTAAACTTTTCAGACTGTTTTCAGAAACTCGCGGACAAGCAGGGCCGCGGCCGCGCCTTCCCCGGCCGCGCTGGCAACCTGCTTGGTGCTGCCCTGGCGCACGTCTCCCGCAGCGAATATGCCGGGGATGCTGGTTTCCAGCGCGGCGGGTTCGCGCTGGGCAAAGCCGGCGGGCCGGTCGCCGTCGTGGACGAGATCGTGTCCGGTAATGACGAAGCCCCACGGGTTGAGCCGCATAGCGCTCTTTTGCAGGAACGCTGTGTTCGGGTCAAGCCCGATAAACACGAACGCGCCGTCAACTTCCAGCATCTCTTCCTGATGGGTCTGGTTGTTACGCGTGCGCAGCGCGTTTAGTTTGGCATCGGCCCCTAGAAATTCCACGGCCTCGGTGTTGAACCGCACCTCGATCTTGGGGTCGCCCAACACGCTCTCCTCGATCACCTTGCTCGCCTTGAAGCGGTCGCCGCGCACCAGGATAGTGACGTGGTCGGCAAATTTGGTCAACAAGAGGCTTTCCTCCGCGGCGCTGTTGCCGCCGCCGATCACAGCTACCCGCTTGCCTTTGTAGAACGGGCCGTCGCACGTGGCGCAGAAGTGCACGCTGGCGCCGATATAGTCGCTTTCCCCCGGCGCGCCGAGACGGCGATAGCGGCTGCCGGTGGCGATGACCACGGCGTGCGCGCTGTATTCGTCGCGGCTGGCCGTCTGGACGCAATGATAATTGTCGTGCGAGTGGAAGCCCACGATGTCTTGCGCCTCCAACAACTGCACGCCAAAGCGTTCCGCTTGCTGGCGCAGCCGGTTGGAGAAATCGATGCCCGCCACGCCGTCCGGGAAGCCGGGCAGGTTGTCGAGTTTTTCCGTGGCCGCGGCCTGACCGCCAAACGCGGCGCGCTCGATGACCAGCGTATCGATGCCCTCACGCGCGGTGTAGAACGCGGTCGTCAACCCCGCGGGGCCGCCGCCGATGACGATCAGCGGAAAGTGCTTGCGGTCGAGCGAGGTTTTCAGTCCCAACTTCGCCGCCAGTTCGGCGTTGGTCGGCTCGACCAGCAGAGAGCCATCCGCAAAGACAATGGTCGGGATGATGCGCTTGCCGCCGTTCTTTTCGATGACAGATTGCTCGGCCGCGGGGTCCTGCTCGATGTCGACCCACGTGTAGGCAATCTGATGCTCGCCTAAGAACTGCTTGGCGCGGCGACAATCGGGGCACCAATGGGCGCCGTACAGAGTGATCTCCGGTGTGGATGATGGCATGGCTTCCTCGTGATAATTGGTTCAAGCTGCTTTGGGAGTTGTCTCCGCCGTCTGCTCGCGACGCTTGAAGTAGCGCGATAGGGCAATGCTGACCACGAACATAACCAGCGAGATCGCCAGCGGACGCCAATCCAGGCTGGGCAGTTCGCCGGTCAGGAACATGTTGGTGATCTCGTCTGGCGCCAGCGTCGCGCCGAGCAGGACGAACGCAATCGTGCCCGGGATCGACCCCAGGATCGTCGCCAGCAAGAAGGGCCAGTAGCCGATGCGCAGAAAGCCCGCCAGGTAATTCACCAGATCGTAGGGCAGGAAGATGAAGCGCATGATCAGCACCGTCTCGAAGCTGTTCTCGCGCATACGCCGGGCGTAACGCTGCACGAAGCCATCGGCGCTTTCGTCGTCCAGCACACCCTGACCAAAGTAGCGCCCCACAAAAAAGGCGACGGTTGCGGACAGGTTGGCGCCGATGATCGTGTAGATAATGCCCCACACCGGCCCAAAGAGGAAACCGCCGGCTAAAGTCAGCAGCACCGATGAAAAGAGCGTCAGTGGCCGGATCGTATAAACGACAATGTAGGCCAGCGGCGCCAGCGGATTATCCTGCACCCACGTCATCCCGGCAAGCAACAACTCGGAAAGCGTGAGATCGTTGGTGCGCATAAACAGCAGCAGCCCGCCGATCAGCGCGATCCAGATGGCGGCTGCCGTCACTTTTTGCCAATGTTGCTTCCACCACGATGAATTTTGCATCGTTTATTTCCTCAATTTGCGGTAACGATTCAACGTAACTTCCATAGGCCACGGATGAGACAGATTTGACGGAAAAAGCCGGATGATTTTCGGACGAAATCCGTAGAAATTCACCTCATTCGTTCCATCCGTGGTCGACTTTCACGAAGGCTGTATCGTTACAATTTTCGACAATTGCGTGCTTGAGAAGCAACGTTGCCTGCTTGGGCGCCGCGCTGTGTGCTCACGCCAGTGTGCTGAAATTATGCTGCTCACAACGTTTCGCCTCTGTAAGTGATCCTCAGTAGTTCACGATTTGGTCTCATCGAAGTCACAAAGTTAAAGGTAGCACCCTTTGTGCTCTTGGTGGTTTTGTGTGAGTTTCGTGAAGTACTGATCCTACGTGTAGGGATAAGTCAGCGTAATGCACAATGTATGACGCGTTCGCTCTCTTTGTGATTTGACAGGGCGTCAGAGGCATGGTATCTTGTAGTCACGCTGTCGGTGGTGCTGGGCCCCAAACCCAGCTTCGGGGGACCATCGACAGCGTATTTTTATTGATGCAGAAATGGGCTTGCGCATGAAAACCCGGATCGCGGTTCTGGCTGACTACGCCAGCCTCTCGCTTGAGCACAAGCTCAACATCATGGGCATCTTTACCACCATCAATGCGGCGCAGATCCCCGTCGTGCATCCCCAAATGAAGTTGGTCACCCAATTCGAATTAGACGCCAGCGAGGCTGGTCAGCATCAGATGCGCATCACGCTGGTCGATGACGACGGCCATGAACAGTTTACCATCGCCGCGCTGGTGAATATCCAGCACCCTCATGACGGACGCCCGGTGCTGATGAATCAGATTTTTGATTTGGCGTCTCTTTCTTTTCCCACCTTTGGCAATTACGAATTTCGCATTCTACTCGACGACGAAATTGCCGCCGAAGTCCCGCTGACCGTGGCGCACCTCCACCTGCCGAAAGCCTGACAAGCTATTTATAAAACCCAAGCCGACGATACAGCCATTGCAAAAAAATAGCTCACGGATGGTGCGGATTAGGCGGATGCTCGCGGATTTACTCCGAAATCACCCGGCTTTGTCCGCCGAATTTGTGGTCGATTTGGACTACCCTATATCTTTATCCATATTGCCTGTCTCCTAGCATCTGTAGCGGAGTCTACTGACCGCACGCGAGCAAGACGGCATAATGGCACAATCAGACTATCCCATTTTAGTGATCGCAAATCAGCGCGATTGGACACAGGAGTTTGCATGAATTTACGCATCAACGGAACCGAACGGGAAGTTGCCGGTGGGTCAAGCGCGCTGCTGGTCTATGCACTGCGCGACGAACTTGGCATGACCGGCACCAAGATCGGCTGCGCCGCAGGCTTCTGCGGTTCCTGCACGGTGCTGGTGGATGGCGTGGCGACGCGCGCCTGCATCACGCCGCTGGCGGTGGTTGAGGGCAAGGAGATCACGACCATCGAAGGGTTGGCGCAGCAGGGCGCGGACGGCGCAGTGCTGCTGCATCCAGTCCAGCAGGCGTTTATCGATGCCCAGGTTCCACAGTGCGGCTGGTGCATGAGCGGGCAGATCCTGACCGCGACCGCCTTTTTGCAAACAAACCCCGCGCCTACGGAAGATGAAATTGTGGCGGCAATGGGGGAGAACTACTGTCGCTGTGGCTGCTACTATCGCATCAAACAGGCGGTGCTGGCGGCCGCCGAGCAAATGAATGTGGCCACGCTGCCCACGGAGGTGTGCGCATGACTGGCGATGCAAACGCACAACCCACCGGCGCCGACCCGCAGCCTTCGCCGGACGCCCAATTGGGCGAGCAAATATCTGCACAACCTGCCAAACGATCGCGCTGGCGGCTCAGCCGCCGCGGGTTCCTGATCGGCGCGGGGGTCGTGGCGGGCGGCTTGGCGCTTGGCTATGTCTACGGCGTGCCCTGGACGCGGCTGCAACTTGCCGGCGTCTTCGAGGGCGCGGAAGGGCAGCCCAGCCGCTTCCCTGAAGACCCGTGGGCGTGGTTCGAGGTGCTCCCCGACAATCGTATCCGCCTCTATCTGATGAAGGTCGAGATGGGGCAGGGCGTGCATACTTCGCTGGCGCAGATCGCGGTCGAAGAACTCGGCATTGCCTGGGAGGATCTGGACATTGCCCAGGCCAGCACCGGGCGCGACATGGGCGACTCGCTCATGACCAGCGGCAGCAGTTCGGTCAGCGGCGTTTTCCAGCCGCTGCTGGAGGCGGCCGCCACTTTTCGCGCCATGTTGGCCGGCGAAGCCGCCGCGCTGCTTGGCGTGCCTGCCGACCAGGTCGTGGTGGCGGGTCGCGGCTTTGCCGTCCAGGACGATCCGGCCCAACGCGTCGATTTCGCCACCGTCGCCACCAGTAAAACAGAATGGGAAGCGCCCAAGGAGCCTGTTCCGATCAAAAACTGGCAAAGTTTCAGCGTTATCGGCCAGCCGCGCGCGCGTGTTGATATTCCGGCCAAGGTGACCGGCCAGGCGATCTACGGCATGGACGCGCGGCTCGACGGCATGAAGTACGGCGCAGTCGTGCGCCCCCCGACGATCTCCGCCACCGCGAAAAGCCTGGGCGCGGGTGGGGCCGCGGAAATGGAAGGCGTGGTCAAGGTGGTCGTCGCTGAGGACTTTGCCGGCGTCGTCGCGGATACGCGCACCGCTGCCTACGCGGCCGTAACGCAGATGAGCGCAGAGTGGGACATGGGTCACTCCTGGCAGCAGGCGGAACTGGAAGCCATCGTCACCGTCGATGGTCGCGACGGCATCGTCATTCAAGAGGTTGGCGACGCGTCGCGCCTGCTCGGTGAGGAGACGACGCTCACTTCAGAATATCGCACTCCCTTTGCCATCCACACGCCGCTCGAAGCGCAGGCCGCGCTGGCCGACGTGCAGCCCGACTATGTGCGCGTCTGGTGCTCTACGCAGGGACAGGGCTTCGTGCGCACCGAGGTGGCGAAAGCGATCGGCGTCGACGAGCAGATCGTCGAAGTGATTCCGACCTATCTGGGCGGCGGTTACGGACGTAAGGCGGGCTGGGAAGTCGCCATCGAAGCCGCGCGCCTCGCACAGGCGGCGGGCGTTCCTGTGCACGTCGGCTGGTCGCGCCTGGAGGAGTTGCGCTACGGCTACTTCCGTCCGCTCACGCATCATCAGCTTGCCGGCCGCGTCGACGCCGCGGGCAACCTGCTTGCCATTGAGCACCGCCAGGCCAGCGGCGACGTTGCCTTCGATTTTCTGCCTCCGCTGATGACGGCGGTGATGGGCGCCGATTTTGGCGCTTACCGCGGCGCGACCATCCGCTATGATGCACCCAACAAGCGCACGGTCGCCTTCCGCCGCGACCTGCCGATCCGCACTGGATGGTGGCGTGGGTTAGGGCTGCTGCCCAACACCTTTGCCGTCGAAAGTTTTATTGATGAACTGGCGCACGCGGCTGCCATCGACCCGCTGGCGTTTCGCCTGCAAAACCTGCACGATGAAGGGGATTCGGGCCGACTCAAACGGGTGCTGCAAGCGGCCGCTGACCTGGGCGAGTGGGGCCAACCCGCGCCGGCAGGGCGCGCCCGGGGCATCGCCGCCACGATCGATGTCGGCACCGCGGTGGCGATGGTGGCCGAGATCTCGGTCGATGTTGCGACGGGCAAGATCCGCGTCCACAAAGTGTCGGCCGCGATGGATTGCGGCCTCACCGTCAACCCCGATGGGGCCAGGGCGCAGGTGGAAGGCAACGTCATGTGGGGCGTCGGCTCGGCGCTGATCGAGGAAATGACCGTCCAGGACGGGCAGGTCGTTCCCGCCAACTTTGACCGCTATCCGCTGCTGACCATGAAGGAAGCGCCCGACGTGGCGGTCGTGCTGCTCGAGGCGGGCGACGGCGTGCCGCGCGGGGTCGGCGAACCGCCCATCGGCCCGGTGGCGCCCGCCATCGCCAACGCGTTCTACGCGCTCACCGGCAGACGGGTGCACCAGTTGCCGATGAACGAGGCGCGCGTGCTGGCCGCATTGGCATAGAAAAAAATGCTATCGCGTTATCTCACCTCGATTGGCGCGCAGTCTCGACCGGGAAGCGGGTCTGATTGCGCGCCAGCTTGCGAAAAATGGCGTCGCTGACATCAATGCCGCTGCTGTTGGCAAAGCTCAGCGCGTAGATCAGCACGTCGGCCAGTTCGTCGGCAATCTCGGCGCGCGCGGCATCGTTTGTAACGCGCGCCTGGCTTTCCTCGATGGTGAGCCATTGAAAGTGCTCCATCAGCTCGGCGGTCTCGATGGCGATGCTCATCGCCAGATTTTTGGGCGTGTGATAGCGCTCCCAATCGCGCGCGGCGACGAATTCCTGCACGGCGCGGCGCAAGTCGTCGACGGTGGTTGTGTTATCCATCCTCAATCCTCATTTTCGCGATGTCAAAGGCATAGTCGGGTGAGTATACCATCAACTTTGCTGCTGCACTGCTCTTTGGTGCATACTGACGAAGTTGTCTTCTGCTTTGTCGCTACACAATTGGAAATCAGAAATTTGGAGATGCTATGGATAAGCCCTTGAAGGTAGCCATGATTGGGGTGGGTGGGATCTCGCGCACGCACATGCCGGGTTGGCACGCGTCGCCCCATGCCGAGGTCGTGGCTGCGGTGGATGTCAACGAAGTTATGTTGCAGGAGTTTGGCCAGAAGTTTGGCATCGAGCGGCTAACCACCGATGTCGCCACAGTATTGAGCGACCCCACGATCGACATCGTGGACATTTGCACGCCTAATCGACTGCACGCGCCGCAGGTGCTGGCCGCGCTGGAAGCCGACAAGCACGTGATCTGTGAGAAGCCACTGGCGCCGACGCCCGAGGAGATTCGCGAGATGATCGCCGCGCGCGACCGCGCCGGCAAGCTGTTGATGACCGCGCAGCATTTCCGCTTCAAAGCCAGTTCGCAGGCGATGAAGCGCGAGATCGAGTCCGGCGCGTTGGGCAATATCTATCACGCGCGCGCCTGGATGCTGCGGCGCAACGGCTTGATCCCGACGCCAACGTTTATCCGCCGTGAGTTGAGCGGCGGCGGCCCGTGCATCGACATCGGCGTGCACATTCTCGACCTGACGCTGTGGCTGATGGGCAACCCGCAGCCGGTCGCGGTCACGGGCGTGGCGCGCACCGAGCTGGCGCTGCAAAAGGATGCGTGGGCCGTCTGGCGCGACGCGCCGATTCCCCAGGACTTCGATGTGGAGGATTTCGCCGCGGCTTTTGTGCGCTTTGCCAACGGCGCCACGCTCATGCTTGAGGTGAGCTGGCTGTTGCATCACGACACCGAAGGCGAGGACATGCAGATGTGGCTCTATGGCACGGAAGGCGGCAGCCATTGGCCGAAGGGTGAAATCTACAGTTCCAACAACGCCGCGCGCCAGCTTTACAACCGCCAACTCAAGTTGACGAAGGACGCGATGGAGCCGCACGCCGCCGAGTGTGTGGCGTTTGGGCAGGCGGTCTACGAAGGGCTGCCTTCGCCCGTGCCACCGGAGCAATCGTTGCAAGTGCTGACGATTCTGGACGGCATCTACCGCAGCCAGCGCGAAGGACGCGAAGTTTCGCTCAATAAACAGGAGGTTGCTCATGCCACTTAATCTAGCTTTTGCGGGCGTCGCCCACATTCATACGCCGAATTTCATCAAGCGCATTCTAGCGCGCGACGACGTGCGCGTCACGCGCGTGTGGGATCACGATGCTGACCGCGCCGCGCAGCGCGCGGCCGAACTGGGCGCAGAGGTGGTTGCCACCCCCGCGTCCCTCTGGGACGATGGGTCGATCTCCGCCGTGGTCGTCTGCTCTGAAACCGACCGCCACGAGCCGCTGGTGACCGCCGCGGCCGCAGCCGGCAAGCATCTCTTTGTCGAGAAGCCGCTGGGCATGGGCCGCGCCGACGCCGCGCGCATGGCCGCTGCTATCGAAGACGCCGGTGTGATCTTCCAGACCGGCTATTTCATGCGAGGGCAGCCTGTCCATCAATTCCTGCGCGAACAGATTCAGCTTGGCCACTTTGGCAAAATCACGCGCGTGCGTCACTCCAACGCACACAGCGGCTCGCTGGGACGCTGGTTCGACGCGGGCTGGCTGTGGATGACCGACCCGGTGCAGGCGGGCGTCGGCGCATTTGGCGACCTGGGCACGCACTCACTCGACATCCTGATGTGGCTGATGGGCGACGTGGCGCGCGTGACCGCAACGATGGACACCGCGGTCGCCAATTATGGCGCGACGGACGAGTTTGGCGAAGGGTTGCTGGTGTTCGACAACGGCGTGGTGGGGACGTTGGCCGCAGGGTGGGTCGATGTGCAGAACCCGGTCACCGCGCTCGTCAGCGGCACAGAGGGTCATGCCTACGTGTGCGAGGACAAGCTCTACTTCAAGAGCCGCCACGTCGAAGGTGCGGACGGCAAGACGCCGTGGACCGCGCTGCCTGAAGCCTGGCCGCACGCCTTCGAGCTTTTCCTGGACGCTGTGACCGGCGGCTCGACCGAACACCTGGTCACGCCGCGTGAAGCTGCGGCCCGCAGCACGGTGATGGAGGCTATGTACGCCGGCGCCCAGGCCAAGACGTGGGTCCAGATCTAAAGCCACGCGCTGGCGTTCGCTCATCGTTTCTGCGCGATCAACACGCCATTGCGCACAGGAACGATGGTTGTGACGTAGTGTGAACTGACCGACAGATGTCGATGTCCATAAAAATGAGGTCGCGAGGGCCGTCGCCGCGCGCAGCGCGGCGACGGCCTCGCCCACGTGATAGCGCACGATGCCCGCATAGCCGAGCGCGGCCAGAGGTTCGCGCGCCATGGTTGAAGGCTTTCATCCCACACGACATATTGACAAAATGAGCAAATGCCGGTATCGTTACCGTGACCGAAATTCAGTGACAATCCTGCCAATTTCGCAGATGTTCGTGAGCAGATTCCGTCCTTGATGCAACGTTTGATCTAACACATGGTTGCCATCGCACCCAGCGGCGGTTTGTTGGATTGGCGCTACTTCAAATTAGGTTTCCAACCCGAATTCTAAACCGAATCACCCAAATCTATCTCTTTAACTCAGTGAAGGAAACGCACCAATGAAGAAACAACTTCTGTTCGCGCTTGTGCTGATCTCCGCACTTGTTTTGGGCGGCTGTGCGACCGGCAGCCCTGCCGCGCCGGCCGATACCGCGGCGCCTGCCGATGCCGCCGCACCAGCCGATGCCGCCGCACCGGAAGCAACCGGCAAGCTCGTTGGCATCTCTATGCCCACCAAATCTTCCGCACGCTGGATCGCCGATGGCGACAACATGGTCAAAGTGTTTGAGGCCGCCGGCTACGGCACCGACCTGCAATATGCCGAAGATGACATCCCCACCCAGTTGACCCAGATCGAGAGCATGGTCGCCAACGGCGCAGATGTCCTCGTGATTGCGGCCATCGACGGCTCGACGCTGACTGACGTGCTGCAGAAAGCGCACGACGCCGGCATCCTGGTCATGGCGTATGATCGCCTGCTGGTCAACACCGAAAACGTGGACTACTACTCCACCTTCGACAACTTCCAGGTCGGCGTGTTGCAGGCCAGCCAGATCGTCGATGCCCTGGATCTGGAAAACGCAGACGGCCCCTTCAATATTGAACTCTTTGGCGGCTCGCCTGACGACACCAACGCCTTCTACTTCTACGACGGCGCCATGTCGGTGCTACAGCCTTTCATCGACAGCGGCAAGGTGGTGGTGGGCAGCGGTCAGGTGGGCATGGATAAGGTCTCCACGCTGCGCTGGGACGGCGCAACCGCCCAGGCGCGCATGGACAACCTGCTGAGCGCCTATTACGCCGACAAGCGCATCGACGCGGTTCTGTCGCCTTATGACGGCATCAGCATCGGCATTCTCTCTTCGCTCAAGGGCGTTGGCTACGGCTCGGCCGAGCAGCCTATGCCGGTGGTGACCGGACAGGACGCCGAGATTCCTTCGGTGCGCTCGATCCTGGCCGGCGAGCAGTACGGTACGATCTTCAAGGACACGCGCGAACTGGCCAAGGTGACGGCCGAGATGGTCGACGCGGCCTTGAAGGGCGAGGAAGTCCCGATCAACGACACCACGACGTATGACAACGGCGTGAAAGTGGTGCCTTCCTACCTGCTGGTTCCGCACAGTGTGGATGCCAGCAACTGGGAGCAGCTCCTGGTTGACAGCGGCTACTACACGATGGATCAAATCCAGTAAGTGAGTGACAAACGGCTGTGCAGATTATCACCTGCACAGCCGTTTTTTTGTGTCAGGAGCTTGTGTCAGTAAGGAAAGCAGAGCATGTCTGATGTCATTCTGGAAATGCGCAATATCACCAAAACCTTCCCTGGTGTAAAGGCGCTCGACAATGTGAATTTCAGTGTGCAGCGCGGGGAGATTCACGCCCTGGTCGGCGAGAACGGCGCCGGCAAATCCACCCTGATGAAGGTGCTGAGCGGCGTCTATCCTGCCGGCTCTTACACCGGGGAAATTTTCTTCGAGCGCGAAGAGCGCAGCTTCAAAGATATTTCTCACAGCGAAAAAGTGGGGATCGTCATTATCCATCAGGAATTGGCGTTGATCCCGCTGCTTTCGATTACGGAGAACATCTTTCTTGGCAATGAGCGCGCGCGTTACGGCGTCATCGACTGGAACGAAGCTACGATGCGCACCCAGGCGCTGCTGCAAAAGGTGGGTCTCCACGAATCGCCCAACACGTTGATCACCGATATTGGGGTCGGCAAGCAGCAGTTGGTCGAAATCGCCAAGGCGCTTTCCAAAGAAGTGCGTTTGCTCATTCTGGACGAGCCGACCGCCAGTCTCAACGAGAGCGACAGCGACGCGTTGCTGCAGCTTCTGCTGCAATTCAAGGAGCAGGGCATCTCGTCGATTCTGATTTCGCACAAGCTGGGCGAAGTCTCACGCGTGGCGGACTCGATCACGATTTTGCGCGACGGCGCCACGATCGAGACGCTCGACTGTCGCAAGGATGCCATCACCGAAGACCGCATCATCCGCGGCATGGTTGGGCGTGATATGACGCATCGCTTCCCGGCGCGCACACGCAATATCGGCGAAACGATCTTCGAGGTGCGCGACTGGACGGCTTATCATCCCGCGCACGCCGACCGCAAAGTAGTCGATCAGGTCAATCTACACGTGCGCAAAGGGGAAGTCGTCGGCATCGCCGGCTTGATGGGGTCGGGACGCACCGAACTGGCAATGAGCATCTTCGGCCATGCCTACGGCCGCAACATCAGCGGGACGGCTTACAAACACGGGCAGGCCATCGACCTCAGCTCCATCGACCGGGCGATCGCCAACGGCGTCGCCTACGCCACCGAGGATCGCAAGACCTTTGGGTTGGTGCTCATCCAGGACATCAAGAACAATATTACGCTGGCGAATCTGCCGGCCGTCACCAGCGGGTTTGTGATCAATGAACCCAAAGAGATGGTCGAGGCGCAGGAATATCAACAGCGGCTGAGCATTAAATGTTCCAACATCTTGCAGAAGACTGTCAATCTCTCTGGCGGCAACCAACAGAAGGTGGTGTTGAGCAAATGGCTCTTTGCCGAGCCGGAAATCCTGATGCTGGATGAACCGACGCGCGGCATCGATGTAGGCGCCAAGTACGAGATCTACACCTTGATCAACCGGATGGCGGATGAGGGGAAAGGCGTAATCGTCATCTCTTCGGAACTGCCCGAAATTTTAGGCATCTGCGACCGCGTCTATGTGATGAACAAAGGGAAGTTGGTCGGCGAACTGGCGGGCGAGGAAGCTTCTCAGGAATCCATTATGAAATGCATTATGAACCAAGAGGTGGTCGAAGCATGGAAAATCTAAAGCGGATATTTTCGGATAATATTCGTCAATATAGCATGCTGATCGCGCTGGTCGTCATCATGGTTTTTTTCCAAATCGTCACGGACGGAGCGCTGATGAAGCCTCTGAATCTGACTAACCTGGTGCTGCAGAACAGCTACGTCGTGATTCTGGCGCTGGGCATGTTGCTCGTGATCGTGGCGGGGAATATCGATCTCTCGGTAGGTTCGGTGGCAGCTTTTTCAGGCGCCATCGCTGCCGTCCTGATTGTGAACTACAAGCTGAATTCGGCGGTCGCCGTCCTTGTCTGTCTGGCCGTGGGCGCGCTGATCGGTTCGTTGCAGGGATATTTTATTGCCTACATCAAGATCCCTTCCTTTATTGCGACGCTCGCCGGCATGTTGATCTTCCGCGGCTTGACTTTGGTGCTGCTGCGCGGCCAATCGATCGGCCCCTTTCCAGGCGAGTTTCAGGCGCTTAGCTCCGGCTTTATCCCCGACATCTTTGGCAGCGGCGGGCTGCGCATCACGACGCTGGTGATCGGCGCTATCATCTCGATAATCCTGATTTATCTGGATGTGCGCTCCCGGCAGAACCAGAGAAAATATGGCTTCGAGGTCACGCCGCTCTATTTCTTCCTTATCAAGAACCTGGTGATCGCGGGCGCGATCATGGGCTTGAGCTATCTGCTCGCCTCCTACAACGGTCTGCCCAATGTTTTGATCGTGCTGGGCGTCCTGATCGCGCTCTACGGCTTTGTGACGACCCGCACTGTGATCGGCCGCCGCGTCTATGCCCTGGGCGGCAATCAGAAGGCCGCTAAGCTTTCCGGCGTCAACACCGAACGGCTGACGCTCTATACGTTCATCAACATGGGGATTCTGGCCGCGATGGCCGGCTTGATCATCACCGCGCGGCTCAACTCGGCGACGGCAAAGGCCGGGACGGGCTTTGAGCTGGATGCGATTGCCGCCACCTTCATCGGCGGCGCCTCCGCCACGGGCGGCATCGGCACGGTTTTTGGCGCAGTCATCGGCGCGTTCATCATGGGCACGATGAACAACGGCATGTCCATCCTCGGCGTCGGCATCGACTGGCAGCAGGCGATCAAGGGCAGCGTGCTGCTCATCGCGGTCTTCTTCGACGTGTACAACAAGAACAAGAGCTAGGCAGCACAGCCTGTCACAAATTGCATAACGGCGGATCTACCCACAGATTCCATGGATGTCACAGATATTTTTCACGATTTATCTGTGCAATCTGTGGATGCATTCTGTCACAAATTGCATAAAGACGAATCTACCCACAGATTCCATGGATGTCACAGATGTTTTTCCACGATTTATCCGTGTAATCTGTGCAATCTGTGGATGCATTGTTTTCCTCACGCGCGCGCGAACCGCCTCTCCTGGTCATACGGAAAGAAGTCAAGGATCTCACCTGCGCCGGTGCGCTCCTGTAGCCCGCGCCAGAACTCCACGGTGAAAAGTTGGCTGTGGTGCGCTTCCATCACCTGACGCAGCGGCGCGGGAAACCAAAGAAACTTGCGGAACTCCTCCGGAAAGATGTCGTTCTCGGCCACCGCAAACCAGGGCTGGTCGGACAATTCGTCCTCGTAGGTGCGCGCCTCGGGCATGATGCGAAAGTTGCAGTCGGCCAGCAGACACAATTCGTCGTAATCGTAGAAAACCACGCGGCCGTGGCGCGTCACCCCAAAGTTCTTGATAAAGAGATCGCCCGGAAAGATATTGGCTGTCGCCAGATCGACGATGGCGTGGCCGTAATCGATCACGGCTTCCTTGGCTTTTTCGAGGCTCATCTCCTTGATGTAGAGATCCAGCGGATAGAGCCGGCGCTCGGTGTAGAGATGCTTGATGATCACCTCATCATCGGTGATGGTGACGGTGTTGGACGCCGTCTCTTGCAACTCCTGCAACAGCTCCGGCGCAAAGCGGTCGCGGCTGAAGCTTAACCCCTCGAACTCCTGCGCATCGACCATGCGCCCCACGCGGTCGTGTTTGAAGACCAGCTTGTAGCGATCCTTCACCTGGGCGCGTGTCGAGGTCTTGGGATAGGCGAAGCGATCCTTGATGATCTTGAAGACCATGTCGTAGGAGGGCAGCGTAAAGACCGTCATCACCATGCCGCGCGCGCCGCGGGCGATCTCGAACTTGTCGTTGGAGTTGTTGAGGTGGCGATAAAGCGTGCGGTAGCGTTCGGTCTTGCCATGTTTGTTGTAGCCGATGGAGATATAAAGTTCCGCCACCGGCTTGAGCGGCAGGATGCTTTTGAGAAAGCCGACCAGATCGCCCGGAGTTCCCACATCGACGTGAAAGTAGGAGCGCGTAAAGCTGAAGACGATGCTTGCTTCCTCTTCCGAAAAGAGCGCGGCGTCGACCAAGATGCCCTCGTCCGTGTTGAGCAGCGGCAGGATGATCGGGATCACGCGGTTGCGTTTGCGCACGCGCCCGACCAGATACGCGCCTTTGTTGCGATAGAAGACCGACTTCACCATTTCCACGGCGTCGAAGTCGGGCGTTTCCCAATAGAAGCGCAGATATTCTTGCATCACGCGCGCCACTCGCTGCGCATCGCCTTCCATGTCTTGATAGGGGATGACAAACGCATAGTCGCGCAGGATGGATTTGATCATGTCTTCGAGCGTGTTGACCTGGCTGTAGACGCGCACGATGGGGGTGTCGCCGGTGGGAATGGTCGTGGCGCCAAACCAGACGAACTCTAGCTCCGGCTCGACGCCGACCGTCGTCAGGATGCGTCGCGTCACCGAGTTGTAGAAAGTTTCCGCCAGCTCGACGTCTCTGCGTTGATTGATGAGGCGGGCGTAGGCTTCTTTGATGGCTGCCCACACATAGTAGCTGTTGGCGTGCGCACCCAACAGTACGCGCAGTCCGTTGACCAGGCGTTGGATGACCTGCTCGCGCAACCCCAGCCGCTCGGTCGCATCCTCCTGCCATTTTGCCCACTCACGCCGCTCGAAACGATCCTGCGCGCGCCGCGTGACCGCCTTGAACTCGTTGTGATAGTCATCGAAAGCGCCGTGGATCGTGGCCGCGGCATTGCGCGCCAGGTTGGGTTTGATCGGTTCGCCATTCATTTTCTGTAAAATACCTTGTTGGCAATTGGGTTGCTTGCGATTAACACCGCGGCCAAGGCTGCATGACTGCACAGCACGCCCACAGTATACTGTAAAAAGCGCCACATCAAGAGCCGAGCGACGGGTATAGAACACTCGGACTGCATCCAGAGTCAAACCAACGGAGGGTCAAGCGGATTTCGTGTGGTTACGTGCCGGGGACGGGCTTGCGGTGCTTCGGTCGAGCAGACAGCGATCAGCCCGTCCCCGGCGCGTAAGCCTCGACCCCATGAATTCCGGGGTTGAGCCACAAAAAGGAGGCGCTTGCGGCCGCAAGCGCCTCCTTTTTGTTTTGACTCTGCAACTACCGTGTCGCGTGTAGGCTTGAACCTGGAAAATCAGGTGGGTGTCCGCTGGGCGTTTCCGTCTTGCCAAAGGTGGCTGTTACGTACGCGCCGCTTGGCTGAACTCCCCGGTAGATTATGTTGGCTCGGCTCCTGACGTATTCGCATCACGCATATCGCTGGGTCTTGGCCACAGTATGGCACGAAGCCGCTGCGCCGTCATGCGACAGATGTAGGATTTACCGGAAAAGATTGGCAACATTTAGCTTCACCTGGTCGCAGCGGTGAAAAGCAGACGCCAACCGCGCAACATAATGTTCCAATTCTGCCACGAATTATTCTACATCCTTCATTGGCAGAATGGAGTCGAGAACCTACACCCTATCGGGTGCTGGCGGAGGTCGTGCGCAGCATGTGGATGAGCGCCGCGGCGCTAAGGGCCATCACCGCCAGGAAGACGACTATGGCGCTAAGGGGCAGAAATGCCCAGCGCGTCTCCTGCAGCGGCGCCAGCAGCCCGGCTGCAATTGCTGAACCAACACTCATGCCTATCAAGATCAGCCCCACCGTCAGTCGGCGAGCAGTCTGGCTAAACTGCTCAACACTAGCAGCAAGCTCATGGGCGTCGAGTTCGACGACGAAGCGTCCGCGGTTGAGCTGGTCAAGTCACTTGAGAGCCGCACTTTCCAGATTGGGCGCCTGGCGGAGCAGCGCCTTGCCTGCACGGAGAGCCTGCAGCTTGAGGGTATGAGTGATCTGTTCGGCGCTAAACTGCTCACCCAACATGGACAGACTTTCGTCAAACGCTACTTGCACCCAGTTCATCTGCGGGTTGAGGGTGAGCGCAATCACTTCACCTTCCACGATAGCTTTCATGGCGAGAGTTAACGCATGGCTGAGGCGCAGACCATGGATGGACAGAACGTGCAGAACCTGGTTCATCATTTCGGCAAACGACGCTTCTGCCGAGAGAAAGACCCAATATTGGTAAAACGCTCGTTCGATGTCGGCGCGGAAGACACGTTCATCCAGCGGAGGATGCGGTTCGCACAGTAACAGTGTGACAGCGGCGAGACCCTGAGGGTCACCTTGGCTCAGACAGGCCAACAGGTCCAAGAGATCCAAACGCTGATCTTGGCGTAATTCACCGATCAATCCGAGATCCAAAAATATCAGCCTGCCCGTATTCGGGTCGACCCACACATTGCCGGGATGCGGATCGCCATGGAAGAAGCCATCGATCAGGATTTGTTTGACCAAGGCGCGCACGAAGATTTGCGCTACAGCCGACCGGTCTACACCACTTTCATCGAGTAGAGCAGGATCGGTGAGTTTGATGCCCTGGATATATTCCATGGTCAGCACACGAGTGGAACTGTAGGCGTCATAGATGCGCGGGATGTGCACCTCAGGCAACACAGCCATAGTCGCGGCCAGCCGTCGTGCATGGTAGGCTTCATTCTGGAAGTCTAGCTCCTTGAGCATACCGGCGGCGAACTCCTCCACAACGCCGCTTAAATTCATCTGGCGCGCCCAGGCATAGCGATTCTCCAAGACACTCGCCAACTTGATCATGACACCCAGATCGGCAGTGACCATCGCGCTAATATTGGGGCGTTGCACCTTGACCACCGCTAGATCACCGCTGTGCAAGGTAACACGATGGACCTGGGCCAGCGAAGCAGCGGCCACCGGCGTGGGGTCAAAGGCGGCAAATAACTCCTCGGGCGGCGCGCCAAGTTCCTGACGAATGATCGCGCGCGCGATATCTGCTGGGAAGGAGGGGACTGTGTCCTGCAGCTTGGCTAGTTCGGCGCTCCACTCGGCGGGCAGGCTCGCGACTTGACTGGAGACCATTTGGCCAAATTTGACATAGGTGGGACCAAGTTCTTGTAGCAAGAGGCGCACTTTGGCCGGTGTGCTCATTCCCGTCAAAAGGTCGGGGCGCGGCGACAGGTAGTGTGCCAGCCAGGTGTGCAGCGACCCAATCGGGGTAGGGCTGAGGGCGATGTCAAGACCATAGCGCCATACCATGTCATGCACTTGCTGCAGACGCACGTTTTCAACGAGCGTTTTGCCACGCAGCCCAGGGATGTGATCGATGCGCTGCCAAAACAGATAAAGATGACCATCCCGATCCAATTGCGGGCGGTCCAGCCCCAAAACCGCGTCGACCGCGGCCACCAGCAGCGCGAGCAGACTAGAGGCAACCAGGATCCAGAGCCAGCGTGGTTGGGCCACTGTCCAATCAAAAGGCGAAAAGATGATAAGAAAGCTAAAAAGGGATGCGTTGACGACAATTAAGAAAAGACCGGTGGAACGAATCAGCAGTTGGCCCACCAAGACGATGAGCAGTGGCTTGGCCAGATTATCGATCAGGCTAAAGAGCAAGCCGACCAGCAGATAGGTGAGCAGGCTGCCGTGCTGGAGGTGGATTTGAGACAGCAGGGTGAGCACCAGCATAACCGCCAAGGCATTGGCCGTGACCTGGACGGCAAAGCGGAGCAGCCCCTTGGCGCGCAAGGAGCGTTGTGTGGGGCGGCTGTCGGTCGGATTGATCGCCTGGTTGTTCATACTATTTCTCGTTCCCGAGCCGCCCATCACGCGCCAGCGGCGGGCGTGAAATGAGAATGGCCGATCGCTTATTATCCACTTGGCTCCATTGCCCTTTCCCAGCCTCACTGGGAGGAGCGCCAAGAGAGCGCCTCTGCAACAATGTGACCGCCACCCCAAACACGGCGCCCTCTACTCCTTGTCCGGAATCTGCTCTGCTCCTCAGCGGGACGCAGTCCAGACGAAGATTAACTCTTCTTAGGCGATTACTTTTGGGCTGCAATCGCCTTGTGTAGAATCTCCAAGAATTCGTCCAACGGTACGCGGTGGATCCGCGCTGCCCATTCCACGGTGAGCGCCTTTGTCAGCAGCCGGCGCAGCGAATAGCGGCCCACCCGCTTGACTCCAAAAAGCTCCATCACATCGGCAATGTCGCCATATTCTTCCAGTAGATCCGAAATAGACGTGTCTTTGGTGATTTCCATACCTACTCCCTCTACTCTTATAGCCGCCCCCGTGCCTGATTTGGACGCCAAAGGCCGCAAACACGAAGAATGTCGCGGCGACAATGGCAAACGAAAGCCACATCGACCAGCGTTGTCTAAACCAAAGCCCAACGCCGGCCATAACGTAAGCCAATCCGGCCAGAAAGTTGAACAAAGATACGCGTCTGCTTCTCTACGTGACCTCTTCTTTCCACATGCGTTGTAGGTTGTTCATAGCTGTGCAGACGCGAGCGCGGTCATAAAGCCGCTGATCATCAGGACAGCGACGCCCAGTATGATGTTAAGCGACAGCAGACGGATGCTTAGTTTTTCTTGGAATAAGCTGGATGATGTGGCCCGATGGCGCAGTCCTAGGCTGCGGAAAAGAGCCACAACGATCATGACCGCTACCAGAAGATGCTTTAAGGTCAATGCAGTTGTGTAGGCATTGCCCAGGCTGAACAGACCCTGAAACGCAGGGTTGCGATTGGCTTGGATCGCGCCAGTCACCACCAACCCAATCATGCTTATGTAGACCAGAACACTTTGTCGTCGCAGGATCGCATCCATGAATTGCCTGGTCTGCGATCCCTCCAACATCTTTTTGGCCGTCGGCAACGTCGTCAACCCCAGGGCGATCAGTCCTCCAATCCAAATAGTTGTGAACAGGTCATGCAGAAATATCACGGTGGCCAAAATAATAAAATCGCTTGACATATTGTCTCCTTTGATGTTGACGTAGTCGCTCTTGGCCAACCCTGGACGGCGAAGCGGCATCGATAGGGTCAACTATCGTCATCTCAGGCTATCTCACGCTGATCTCATCATGCGCCGATAGCCGATCACCAGGATAGGCACGATGATGGCCGCGGCGACCACATGCAGAAACGCGGCGATCGTGCTGGCAATGACCGTGCGGTTGGGAACCGGCAGGATATAATCTGGGATAAAGCTCAACATCAAGGCAGCCAGCGAGATCCACAAAAAGGTGCGCACCGGGTCGGCGGAACGATACGCCAGCCACGCCAGCAGCCCGGTAGCGAGCAACGCAGGCGCCAGCGTAAAGATGGCCGCGCGCACCGCGCTGTCCAATGGCTGAAACAGCGCTGCGTCGGGCCAGATGAACAGCGCCGCCGCCCGCGCGATCAATACACCCAGGATGGCAGCCGCAGCTGCGATCAGCCCCAAGACTAACCACTGGCGAAAGCTGGGCTGGTCAGTCGCACGCATTTGAGATGAACTGTGTACGGTCATGAAAGTGTCTCCTATCTGCTTCACTGAAGTTAATCAATTGTTTGCGATCGGCGCCATCACGCGTGGGCGTCAATGGCATGTTCTGTGGCGAGCTTTTGTTCCAGCGTCTGAATGCGGCTGTGGAACATGCGGTGACATAGGATAGCTCCTTTCGGGCCTGGTAGAAATGCCTCACGGCGCCACCAGAGTAGCAGATACGCCGCCGTTTGTATTTGACTTTTGTCGGATTTGGCAGGGAAAGAGAAGGTTTAGCTGGCGAGCAGCGCCTTGGCAGCCAGCCCGTCAGGGCTGGTCTAGACCAGCGAAGGAGAATTTGGCCTGTGGCGACATCGACGGTGACAGCTATCCTGAACTGGTGATTGGAAATTTTGGTGAGAGGTCGCAAAAACTCCAAGAACTGTATATGGCGAACGTTCTTTAGAAGGCTTGGCGGACGCTATTGCCACTAGTGCACATGGGCTGAAATACCTCATTGGTTGCCTGGTAGGGGCGCATCCCCGTGTGCGCCCGGAAGCCGGACAGGCACGGGGGCCTGTCCCTACCAAATTTACGGGCAGAATTACGCCCACCTGTACTAGCGACTTTGATGGGGATGGCGCACTCGAGATATTGCTGGGCTGCTCAATTTGCTCTATGCACGACGCAACTGGTTCTCTCAATGGACGAGGTTATCTGCTGGAGCCGCGCCAATTTACCGGTGTCGTGACCGTGACCGCAGTTTCTCGCCTTGAGATGCTGCCTGGTCCGGAGCCTCGATGTCCAGGCTCCGCCGTTGATGCCATCAATGCGGACGGCGACGGAGTCGATGAATTAGTCATCCTTGCACCTTGCAGCGATTTTACAGAGACCGGCCAGGCTGGAAACGTCTATGTGCTTGGCGATCCCAATCGACATCGAGTCTATCTGTCGGCGTCGTCTCGGTAAGCCAATTACCAGGCCTGCCGGATCGCCTCCACCGTCTCGACCTGCTCCAGGCTGCTCAAGTCCCCCAGCGGCTGGCCGAGATAGGCGGCGCGGATCACGCGGTGCATCACCTTGGCGTTGCGCGTCTTGGGCAACGCGCTGACAAACTTGACCGTGCGCGGCTTGAGCGGCTTGCCCAGCTCGGCGGTGACGAGCTCGATCAGCGCGGCGCGCAGCGCTTCGTCCGGAGCGACCCCGTCGCGCAACACGCAGAAGCCGACCACCTCCTGATCCTTGACAGGGTGCGGCGCGCCGATGACCGCGGATTCCTTGACCGCCGGGTGGCTGTTGAGGATCGCCTCCACCTCAGCCGGGCCAAGGCGCTTGCCGCCCACCTTGATCGTGTCGTCGCTGCGGCCGAGGATGTACCACAGCCCATGCGCGTCGATGGCCGCAAAGTCACCGTGCACCCACACGCCGGGCAGCTTGTTCCAGTAGCTCTCCAGATATCGCTCCCGGTCGCGCCAGAAACCGCGCGTCATGCCGATCCACGGCTGGCGGATGACCAGTTCGCCCACCGCGCCGCGCACGGGGTCGCCGTGCTCATCCACCACATCGGCGTCCATCCCCACCACCGGCCCGCTGAACGCACAGGGCGCAAGCGGCCGGAAAAAATCGCCGCAGAGGATGCCGCCGCTGATCTCGGTGCCGCCGGAGTAGTTGAGGATCGGCTTGGCGCCGCCCAGCACCGTGTGAAAGGTCCACAGCCAGCTTTCCGGATCCCACGGGCTGCCGGTGGAGCCGATGGCGCGCAGCGACGACAGATCGTGGCGTTGCACCGGCTCAACGCCGTGCGGCTTGAGGCTGCGGATCAACGTCGGCGAGATGCCCAGGTGGCTGACCTGGTGGCGCGCCGCCAGCGACCAGACGCGGTCGACCGCGGGGAAATCAGGCGCGCCGTCGTAGAAGAGCATCGTAGCGCCGTTGAGCAGCGCGCCAAACACAAGCCACGGCCCCATCATCCAGCCCATATCGGTGAACCAGAAGATCGTGTCATCGTGCTTGAGATCCATGCTGTGGCGCATGTCCTGCGCGGCTTTGATCGGGAAGCCACAGTGCGTGTGCACCGCACCTTTGGGCCGGCCGGTGGTGCCGCTGGTGTAGATGATCATCAGCACATCTTCGGCGTCGGTGATCTCTGTGGCGGCCACATCGGATTGCGCTGGGACAAGATCATGCCACCAATAGTCGCGGCCAGGCGACATAGGCGTATCTGCTCCCCCGGTGCGGGCGACCACGATCACATGCTGCACATTCGGCGCATCCGCACAGGCGACATCGACGGTGGGCTTCATCGGCGCGATCGCCCCGCGGCGCGGCAATCCGTCCGCGGTGACGATGGCCTTGGCGCCGGCGTCGGTCAGCCGCGTGACCACGGCGCCGTGGCCGTAGCCGCTGAAGAGGGGCAGGATCACGCCGCCGATCTTGATGATGGCGAGAAAGGCAATCGCCAGTTCAGGGATCATCGGCATATAAAGCGCCACGGCATCGCCCTTGCCCAGGCCAAGCCCGCGCAGGGCGTTGGCGCAGCGGTTCACTTCGGCGTGCAATTCAGCGTAGGTGAAGGTGCGCACGGCGCCTTCCTCGCCTTCCCAGCGCAGGGCAATGTGGTTGCGCACCGGCGTCGTCTGCCACTTGTCCAGACAATTGTGGATGATGTTGAGCTTGCCGCCCACACACCAACGCGGGAACTCGCTGCCGTCGCTCAGATCTACGACCTGCGTGTAGGGTTCATAAAACTCGATGCTGAGGTCGGCCAGGGCCGCGTCCCAGAACCAGGCGATGTCGTCGCGGACGCGTGCGTGGAGTTCGTCGTAGCCGGCGATATGATGACGTTGCATAAAATGCTGGAGGTTGCTCTCAGCAATCCAACGTTCGTTGGGCTGCCAGACAAGCGCTTGACCAAACGGGAACGTTGCGGAATCGTGCTTTTCGGCTGTCATCAGAGTGTTCTCCTCTTGATTTCGTGATTGTAACACAACCGCTGCGCATGGATGAGTCAACGCGCAAAGACGAGGCTGTTCCAGAATTTTGGGGTTCAACCGGAATTTATGTAGTCGGGCCTTACGTGCCGGGGACGGGCTGATCGTTGTCTGCTCGACCGAAACACCGCAAGCCCGTCCCCGGCACGTAACCACACGAGATTCGCTTGACCCAATTTTGGCAGAACCTCCCGCCTCTGGTCAAGGAAGAGCGGGTTGAACAGGGGCGCCTTCCTGATCAATGGTGGGGATGTCGCAACAATTTGCTCAACATCGACGGCAACCATTACTATAAGGTGGATGACGTGGCGACGCGTTTGTGGCAACTACTCTATGGAACCCAGGAGTCAGCCTGTGTCAGACTCTACCCAGCCAACGCAGCCCTATTGGAACCTACCGCTGCATGAAGTCGAGCGACAGCTCGACGCCACAGCTGACGGCCTGACCACGCAAGCAGCAGGCCAGCGCCTGGAGCAGGTTGGCCCCAACCAATTGACAGCCTCGCAGCAACTCGGCGCCCTGCACATTTTTCTTGAACAATTCAAAAGTCCCATCGTTCTGATTCTGCTCTTTGCCACAGCCGTGTCGGCGATCCTGCAGGATTGGATCGATGCCACGATCATCCTCGCCATTGTCTTCGGCAGCGCGCTGTTGAGCTTTTTCCAGGAATACAGCGCCAGCACCGCGGCCGCGCGCCTGCGCGCACAGGTCGGTGCGCGCGCCATCGTGTTGCGCGACGGCCAGCCGCAACAACTCCCGGCTGAACAAGTCGCGCCGGGCGATGTGGTGTTGCTCTCAGCCGGCAGCCTGATCCCGGCGGACGCGCTTGTGCTGGAAGCTAAGGATTTCTTTGTCAACCAGGCGGTGTTGACCGGCGAGACTTTCCCCGTCGAAAAGACGCCGGGGCTGGTTGCCGTCGATGCGGCGCTGGCAAGTCGCACGAATATGGTTTTCATGGGCACAAACGTGCGCAGCGGAACTGGCCGCGCATTGGTAGTCGCCACTGGCCGCGCCACGGCCTTCGGACAGATCGCCGACCGGCTCACTTTGCGTGCGCCCGAAACCGAGTTCGAGCGCGGGATTCGGCGGCTGGGCTATTTGTTGAGCGAAGTAATGTTCGTGCTGGTCTTCACGGTCTTTGCGCTCAACGTGATTTTTCAAAGACCGCCGCTCGATTCGCTGCTTTTCTCCATCGCGCTGGCCGTGGGGCTGACCCCGCAGTTGCTGCCTGCTATCATCAGCGTTAACCTGGCGCGCGGGTCACAGCGCATGGCGCAAGCCGGCGTCATCGTGCGACGGCTTGCCTCTATCGAGAACTTTGGCAGCATGGATGTGCTGTGTACGGACAAAACAGGCACATTGACCGAAGGCGTCGTCCAACTGGATCGCGCGCTGTCCCCAGATGGAAACGAATCGGCGCGCGTCCTGCAACTGGCCTATTTCAACGCTCACTTCCAGACCGGCCTGGCCAACCCGCTCGACGAAGCGATCCAGGCCAAGAGCACGCCCGACCTGACTACGGTCAGCAAGATCGACGAAATCCCCTATGACTTTGTGCGCAAGCGGCTGAGCGTCGTAGTCGATGAGACATTCACAGGCGCGACCACGCGGCGGCTGATTGCGAAAGGCGCGCTGGAACCGATTCTGACCATCTGCACGCAGGTCTGGGAGGGCGGTCAAGCGATGGCGCTGGATCAAGCCCGCCGCCGCGCGCTGGCCGACCAGTTTGCCGGCTGGAGTGCGGACGGGTTCCGTGTGCTGGGCATTGCCGAGCGCGTCGTCGAGCCAAAGTCCAGCTATGACTACAGCGACGAGCGAGATCTGATCTTTGCCGGCTTTCTGCTCTTTTTTGACCCGCCCAAGGCTGGCGTTGCGCAGACGGTGGAGGCGCTGGAACGGCTTGGCGTCGATCTCAAAATCATTACCGGCGACAACCGGCTGGTGGCCGCGCACACCGCGGCCACCCTCAAGCTGCCCGTGCGCGGCATTCTCACCGGCAGCGATCTGGAAGCGCTGCGCGACGAGGCGCTGTGGCAGGCGGCCGAACGCACGACGATCTTTGCCGAGGTCGATCCCAACCAGAAGGAGCGCATCATCCTGGCGCTGCAGAAGATGGGCCACGTCGTCGGCTATATGGGCGACGGCATCAACGACGCGCCTTCGCTGCACGCCGCCGATGTGGGCATTTCGGTCAACACGGCCGTCGATGTAGCCAAAGAAGCGGCCGATCTGGTGCTGCTGAACAAAGATCTGTCTGTGCTGGAGCAGGGCATCATCCAGGGACGGCGCACCTTTGCCAACACGCTCAAGTACGTCTTCATGGCGACGAGCGCCAACTTTGGCAATATGTTCAGCATGGCTGGCGCATCCTTGTTTTTGCCCTTCTTGCCGATGTTGCCCAAACAAATCTTGCTGATCAACTTCATGACCGACCTGCCCGAAATGACGATCGCCGGAGACAGTGTGGACGATGAGTACGTGCGCCGCCCGCACCGCTGGGACATCGGTTTTATTCGCCGCTTTATGTTCACCTTTGGTCCGATCAGCTCGATCTTCGACTTCTTGACCTTTGGTGTGTTGTTATGGGTGCTGCGCGCCGACCAGGCCGTCTTTCACACGGGGTGGTTCGTGGAGTCGGTGCTGTCGGCGGTGCTCGTCGTCTTTGCCATGCGCACGCGGCTCCCCTTCTTTCGCAGCCGGCCCAGCGCGCCGCTGCTGCTCACCGCGCTGGGCGTGATGGCCGTCACCCTCTGGCTGCCTTATGCGCCTTTTGCCGGTTTGCTTGGCTTTGCCCCCTTGCCTTTGCCTTACCTTGCGTTGATCTTTGCCATCGTGGGCCTTTATTTCGTCACGGCCGAGATCGCCAAGCACTACTTCTACCGGCGTGAAGATCGCGTTCATCCGCCTTCAGCTACAACATGATGACGATTATGCCTCTTGTCCAAGCCCGGCGCCAACATTCCCACCGAATATCGGGACATCTTCCCGAAGCTGGCCGAGATCGGCGTCCTGCCCGAAGGGTTGGCAATTCCCAGCCAGCCTGTAAAATCTTGCGCAAGCTAAACTTCTAACAACCTTTGGGTAAACCGGATCGCACTGAATTTCTCTGGATAGTGATTGTCGTTAGTCCCGATTGGATCCAGCGCCCAGCCCACACTTACCTGCTCGCCGTTGATCGGCAGTAGTTCGTAGCGCCCCAAAAAGATGCGCCAGCTATCGCCTTCGGCGGGCGGCGTTGCGCGCTCCCCAGCCAGTTCCTTCATGCCTGCCCACGGCAGCACGATCATCGCGGTCCAGCCTTTGCTGACGTGAGCAGGGTCGTTCAACACACCGTCGATATGGACAAAATTCTGCAACCCGGGGAAATCCCAATCGCGGTACGCCCACCGGTTGCCGCGCGGATGCGACCCACGCCAAAAGTAATGGCCGGTGCGGTCGTGGTTGCCGCCAAAGGTCAACGCGTGGTTGGATAAAATTTCAAATTCAGCTTTTTGATGCCAGCCATGCTGCTCGTAAACATCCTGCCAGATGTAAAACACTTCGTAGATGGTGTTCAGCGCGCTCAACTGAAATTCATAATAGCTGTCGCCGCCATCGATAAAGACCTCCAGATCGTTTTCAAACCACAACAGCCCGTCCCGCTCAGTAATGGTGGCGTGCGGGAAAGGCTCTTCGCACCAGAAGCCAATGTAAAGCGCTTCGTCGTCGTACACCAGCGCGGCTTTGGTGTCATAGAGGCCGGGATTGCCGCCGATCACGTCGACAAAGCGTCGCGTCTTTGGGGCCTTCTGCCATACTGGATGATCCAATTTGCCATCCATCGGCATCATGACATCGATCTTGTGGCAAAGATAGTGGCTAGGCATGGCGTCTCCTTGGCATCTGTAAAAAGTGAATATTGAGCGTGGAATTCGTGGAGTACTGCAATTTTACCTTACTATAGGCGTGGATGAGAATGCCTGCTCACAAAGGCCGGCAGGAGGCTGCACGCTCCCTCGTTTGGATTCCACCGCCAGCGATGATACACTCATGCCCTGATTGGACAACGGGGAGCTCGGAGCGCCGGGCTGAGAGGGTGGCCACATTGCCATCGACCCACGGAACCTGATCTGGGTAATGCCAGCGTAGGGACTAGATTGTGCGGTGTTTCGACCCGCTTTGACCTCGCTGGCTTTACCACAAATGGTGAGGCTTTTTTTGTTCTTGAGGAGGGGAGTATGCAGGGTCAACGCAGAGATTACAAGACGGCGAGGGGCGAGGGGCGAGGGGCGAGGATCAGCGTAGGGGGAGGGAAGCTTTCGCTGCTGGCCGGCGTCGTGATGGCCGTCATGCTCTTGGCGGCGTGTCAAGCGGTGACGCCGGCTCGCCCATCCGCGCAGCAGGCGCCGGCTACACTCGTGCTGGCGACGCACGATTCGTTTGCGATCGGCGAGGAGGTGCTGGCTGCGTTCGAGGCGCAACACAACGTGCAGGTGCAGGTGCTGACGCTCGGCGACGCGGGTGAGGCGCTCAACAAGATCATCCTCAGCAAAGATGCGCCCTTGGCCGATCTCTTTTTTGGCGTCGATAATACGTTCCTGAGCCGTGCGCTCGCCGCTGATGTCTTCGACCCCTATGTTTCGCCTCAGTTAGCGCAGATCCAGGATGAACTCAAACTCGACCCGGCATCTCGACTGCTGCCCGTCGATTATGGTTTTGTCAATCTGAACGCTGATGCCGCCTGGTTTGAGGCGGCAGCCATTCCGCTGCCGCGGACGCTGGAAGATCTGACCGACCCTATCTACCAGGGGCTGTTCGTCGCGCCCAACCCGGCCAGCTCGTCGCCCGGTCTCGCCTTTCTGCTGGCGACGATCGATTACTTTGGCGAGGATGGCTATCTCGATTTCTGGCGGGCGCTCAAGGCGAACGATGTACTGGTGACGGACGGTTGGAGCGAGGCGTACTTCGAGCACTTCACCGTCGGGTCGGGCGGCGCCGGCGATCGACCGCTGGTCGTTAGCTATTCCACCAGCCCGCCCGCCGATGTTGTCTATGCCACCGATGAGCGCACCGCGCCGGCCAGTATCAACCTCCTGCTGCCGGGCAGCGCGTTCCGCCAGGTCGAATTTGTCGGTGTGCTCGCCGGCGCGGCCCAGCCGGAGCTGGCCAGGGAGTTCATCGACTTCATGCTCGGCGAACAATTCCAGTCGGACATTCCATTGCAGATGTTCGTCTACCCGGCCAATCCCAACGTCGCGCTGCCCGACCTGTTTACGCAGTTCGCCCAGGCGCCGTCCGATCCCGTCCTGTTCGACCCGGCGGCCATCGAAGCCAACCGCGAACGCTGGGTGCAAGCCTGGGCTGACGTAATGACGCGATAGCACGCGGATGACGCGGATCGGGCGGATTCTCGCGGATTTTCCTGAGGTTTGATCCGTGCTGATCCGCGTCATCCGCGTCATCCGCGTTCGATTATTTCTACGTGCGAATAGGAGCGACGATTTTGCGGCGTTTTCTGACGGTGGCGCTTTTTGCGCTGCCCATTCTATTCCTAGCGATCTTCTACGTCTACCCGCTGCTGGCGATCTTCCGCGTCAGCTTCAGCGGGTCGCTGTCTGCGGTGGGCGCGCAGGCGGCCGCCACGCTTGTCTCGCCCACCTTCTGGAGCCTGCTCTGGTTCACGACGTGGCAGGCGGCGCTCTCCACTGTGCTGACGGTGATCGCCGGCCTGCCGTTGGCCTACATCTTTGCGCGCTTCGACTTTCCCGGCAAGAGCATTTTGCACGCGCTGCTGACCATCCCGTTCGTCATGCCGACAGTCGTCGTCGCGGCCGCGTTTATGGCGCTGATCGGGCGCAACGGCGTGCTCAACACCGGGCTGCAGGCGCTCCTTGCCCTGGACGCGCCGCCCATCCAGCTTGAGCAGACGATCTGGCTCATCCTCATCGTCCACGTCTTTTACAATGTTGCCATTATCATTCGCACTGTCGGCGGCTTTTGGAGCAACCTCGGCCCTCAATTCAACGAGTCCGCAGCGATGTTGGGCGCGGCGCCGTGGCAGGTCTTTCGCACCGTGACGCTGCCGTTGCTGCTGCCAAGCATCACGGCCGCCGCTTTGCTTGTCTTTCTCTTCTGTTTCACCAGCTTTGGCGTCATCCTGATTCTGGGGGGGCTGCGCTTTGCCACCATCGAGGTCGAGATCTACCGGCAGGCCGTCAGCTATTTCAACCTGCCGCTGGCCGCCTTTCTGAGCATCGTGCAGCTGTTGCTGACCTTCACCGTCATGGTTATCTACACGCGGATGCAGGCGCGCCTCAGCCGCTCGCTGCGCCGGCGCACACGTGGCCTCAGCCGTGCGCCCGCCAACTGGCGGCAGTGGGTATTGGTGGTCGGTGCGCTGTTTGTCACCGGTATTGGTCTGTTGACGCCGCTCATGGCGTTGGTGGTGCGCAGCTTTACCCTGGGCGACCAGGGGCCGACATTGCTCTACTACCAGGCGCTGGGCGAGAATCCCCGGCAAAGCGCCTTCTTTGCGCCGCCGGTGACGGCCATTGCCAACTCGCTGCTTTACGCGCTGGCGACGCTGGCCATCAGCCTGCCGCTGGGTGTGATCGGCGCGTACATGCTGGCGCAGCCGCGCTCCCGGTGGGCCGCGGTCTTTGACCCGCTGCTGCTGCTGCCACTCGGCACGTCGGCGGTGACGCTGGGCTTCGGCTACATCGTGGCGATGGGGCCGCTGCGCGCCTCGCCCTGGCTCGTGCCGATTGTGCATTCGCTGATCGCGTTGCCTTTTGTCGTGCGCACCTTTCTGCCCGCGTTGCGTGCGCTGGATCGCCGACTGCGTGAGGCTGCGGCTACGCTCGGCGCCGGCCCGCTGCAAAGCTGGTGGACAGTCGATGCGCCGCTCTTGCTGCGCGCCGTGCTGATCAGCGCGGCCTTTGCCTTTGCCATCAGCCTCGGCGAGTTCGGCGCCACGCTGCTAATCGCACGCCCCGACCGGCCGACCATGCCGATGGTCATCTACCAGGCGCTCAGCCGCCCCGGCCTCATCAACTACGGCCAGGCGCTGGCGATGAGCACCATCCTGATGGTTGTCACCGCGGCCGCGCTGATCGCCATCGAGCGCTTTCGCCTGCCCGGCGAGGAGGAGTTCTGATGCTGGAAATGGTGGATATCCACAAACGCTTTACGCCTGGCAAAGCGGTGTTGCAAGGCGTGTCGCTGGCGCTGGCGCGCGAGGAGATCGTCTGTCTGTTGGGGCCGAGCGGCTGCGGCAAGAGCACACTGCTGCGCATCATCGCCGGGCTGGAGCGCGCCGACCGCGGCCAGGTGCGGCTGGAGGGCGTCGAGATCGGCGATCTGCCCGCGCATCGCCGCGGCATCGGGTTGATGTTTCAGGATTACGCACTCTTTCCGCATCTCGATGTCGCCGCTAACGTAGGGTACGGCTTGCGGATGCAGGGGATGCCCACGGCGCAGCGGCGCGCGCGCGTCGACGAAATGCTGGCGCTCGTCAACCTCACGGAGTACGCCGCCCGCGCCGTGGATGACCTGAGCGGCGGCGAGCAACAACGCGTGGCGCTGGCGCGCACGTTGGCGCCCAATCCCTTGCTGCTGCTGCTCGACGAGCCGGTCGCCAATCTGGATCGCTTGTTGCGTGAAGAACTGGTGTCGGAGCTACGTCGCATCTTGAAGGCGCTGCATGTGACTACGCTCTTCGTGACGCACGACCAGGAGGAAGCGTTTGCCCTGGCCGACCGCATCGCTGTGATGCGCGCCGGACGCATCGAGCAGGTGGACGCGCCGCCGCAGCTCTACCGGCGTCCCGTCAATACCTTTGTCGCGGAGTTTTTGGGTTTTCGCAATTTGTTGCCCATCACGGTTGATGCGCACGGAGGGCATACGGTGCGCACCGCGGCTGGCGTCTTTACATTGCCGGACGCCCGCCCTGCACAACTCGATCCCACTGTTCGGCTCTTGATCCCTCCGGATGCTGCGGTGCTCGATGTTCAATCGCCGGGGCCGACTTATGCACCCTTGACGGGTCGTGTGGTTGGCGCCACCTTCCGTGGCAGCGTCTTTCAACTGGAGGTTGAGCCGGTCGAGAGCGAAGCAATATCTCGCTTGAGTTTCGAGTTTCGCAATCGCGGCCGCGTTCGCTTGCCCCAAATCGGGGAGCGCGTAGCGCTTTGGCTCGATGTCACTCAGATGTCGGTGGTAGGCGGCGCGTGATTGAGGATAGGTGAGGCGGCGAAAAACTGCACAATTCACACTTCACAATCAGCAATTCATCATGCCGCATCGTTCCATCTCCCGCTTCACTCCACCGGCTCCAGCAGCGTCAACTGGCTGGTATTGGCAGGCGTCCAGCCGCGGATGCCATCCTCGGTTTCCACATACCACCAGACGATCGTGTCGGTGTCGCCTGGGAGCCAGGTAGGGCCGCCAAGAATCGTGGCTGTGGCGCCATCCTCCAGAAAGCCGACTTTGTCGCCGGCTTCCGGCCCTGGCTCGGAACGCACGAAGGAGCGCAGCCCCGCGCCGATCCTGGCCTTCATGCCGACGGCCAGCGCATCATTGGCGTTGAGGCTGACCGGCAGCCCATTGGTGGTGGCTTGAAGCGCATCCGGCGGCAGCGCGGCCAGCGCGCCGGCGGCGACAGGCGCTTCCGCGGCAGGCAGCGCGTCGCTTTGTGAGGTTAGCAGGGGGGCAGCGTCAGCAATTTGATCCACGGTGACGGTGGGGCGGAACAGCGTCCGGTTGAGCAAACCAAGCAGCAGAAGCACCACAATTAAGGCAGCGTAGCCGGCGGCATAAGGCCAGATGCGCGTCCGCCGATCCGGTCGATAGAGCGGGTCGGGGTTGCTGTGCCGCACCGTCTCCTGCGCCATCGGCGTGCCATCGATAACAGCTAATTCTGAACTCAGCCCGTTGCCGAGATAGTTGTTTTCGACGATCTCGACGGCATGGTCGAAGATCTCCTCTTGCACAGGCTCCAGCGCATGGTACCGCTCGTAGTAGCAAAGCTCCGCCCGCGTGGCGCGCTGCTGGCTGTCGAGCATGACCATCAGCCCCGCGCGCCGTTTACCCGCCCGATCCAGAATTTCGTAATAGTGGGCAGTGGTTGGCGTCTCCACGACCTGCACCGATGCCGGTGTATTCTCCAGGGAAGCGGTTGAAGCTGAATCGTTGCTCATAATGGATGGTTTCCCGCAGTGACTTTTAGAAGTGGTCGTACGTTGACGATTCCTGTTTTATGGTTCGCTCCTCGGAACTCGTCTCCCGCAACTTCTCTCAATAAGCGCCAAGCTCAACCAGACGCGCATCGCTGATCCCAAAGTGATGCGCGATTTCGTGTAGCACTGTCTTGCGAATTTGTGTGCGCACCGCGTCTTCATCGGGCGGGCAGATTTGCAAGATCGGCCCGCGAAAGATGGTGATCTTGTCGGGTGACGCCAGCCCGTAATAGGAGGTGCGTTTGGTGAGCGGGACGCCTTCGTATAGACCTAACAAGATATGACCTGCACCCAATCCGACGCTTTCCATCTGGCGACGGGTCGGCCATTCTTCGACCGTCACCACCAGGTTGTCGATCACATTCCACAGCGTTTCGGGAATCTCGTCCATCGCTTCAACCACGATCTCTTCGAAGCGGCGCCGCGAGATATAAAAGGGCTGTTCAGCCGGTGAGAACATAGGAGATGCCTGTCACTCTGCCGGACAGATGATCTTCTCGCCATCAACTCGGCTGTCGGTATGGACGATGTACTGCGTATCCGCCACTTGCAGGACAACTCGATAGCCGGGCGTAATCACCGCAGCGTAGACCGTATCGGGCTGCGGGCAACCGAGCGCAGCGTCGGGCCAGTCGACCGCTTCCACGGAAACCACGCTCAATGCCGCGGGCGATAGATCCTGAGCCGTCGCTACAAACGCGCTGCTTGCTTCCGCTATTGCCTGCTCCTCCGCGGCCAACGCGGGCGCTGCAGCCGGTGCGACGGGAAGCTCAGTCACAGGGCGCACCGGCTGGCAAGCGGCCAACCCTAGCGCAAACCAGGCAACTGCCACGATAAGCAAGGGCAGGGATAAGTGTTTGTTCTTCATCATTAAGCCGCCAGTGTGTGCAACATCTGCTGCAAAATCATCAGGGCAAAGAAAACCACAATGATGGAAATGTCGATCATCCCACCCAACGGTGGAATGAGGCGACGCACAGGTTCCAGCACAGGCTCCGTGAGCTGGTACAAAAACTGTACGATCGGATTGTAGGGATCAAGGTTCGGGATCCAACTCATCAGCGCGCGCGCCAACAAGACGTAGCTGTAGATCTGGAGCAACGTCGCCAGAATATCAAAGAGTGCGTTCATAAAGCTTCCTTTTTCTCACTGAGGGCGCCAAGCTCCTGGCTGCGGCGGTAAGCGGCAAAAATCGCATCGTTGATGATGGCGCGGATGCTCGCTTTTTCAAGCTCGTACAGCCCCGCGGCCGTGGTGCCGCCTGGACTGGTGACCTGATTTTTCAGTTCGGCCGAGTGCCGACCGCTGGCGCGCATGAGGGCGACCGTGCCTTCGATGGTTTGGAGCACCATCTTTTCGGCGTCGCGGCGCGAGAAGCCCATGTGGACGCCGGCGTCGATCATGGCCTCAATCAGCAGCAGCACAAAGCCCGGGCTGGAGCCGCTCAGACCGGTCGCCATGTCGAGGAAGCTCTCCTCGTCCACCTGGAGTTGCTCACCCATCGCGCCGAGAATGGCTTCGGTCTGCTTGATCTGTTTGGCGGCGACGTGCTCGGTCGCCGTCCAGACGGTCATGCCCTTGCCCAATTGACCGGGCGTGTTGGGCATGGCGCGCACGATGCGGTCGTGAAAGAGCTTGTTTTGCAGCGTGCTGATGCGCGTGCCGGCGATGATGCTCAACACCAGCGCTTCGGGGTGAATTTTGCTGTGCAGATCCTTGCCGACTTTGAGCAGTGACTGCGGCTTGATGCTCAACACGACAATGCCCGCCTCACGCACAGCCGTAGCGTTGTCGGGCGTCACCTCGACGCTGTAGGTGGTGTGAATGTAGTCGAGGCGCTCCGTCCAGGGGTCGCTGGCGCTGAGGAAGGCGGCAGTGGTTAGCCCCTGCGTTAACAGCCCCTTGATCATGGCCTCGCCCATCACCCCGCTGCCGATAAAGGCGATTTTTGTCCCGTTAAGCATGCACTTTACCCGTTTCTTGGTCCGAAAATAGCCGACCCGATGCGCACAATGGTCGCACCTTCTTCGATGGCTACTTCAAAATCGTTGGTCATTCCCATCGATAACTCACGCCAACTGCCTTGTGGAAAGTGTGCGCGCAGTTGCTCCTGTAATGTACGCAGCGCCCGAAAGATCGGCCGCGTACGTTCTGGATCGTTGCCATAAGGCGCCATCGTCATCAGCCCACACACGCGGATGCCAGGCTGCGCCAGCAGATCCGCACCGGCCGCCAGCACTTCCTCCGCGGTGAAGCCATGCTTGCTCGCCTCGCCGCTGACGTTGACTTCGAGCAGCACATCCAGTACGCAACCGGCAGCTTCGGCGTCGCGGCTGAGACGTTGCGCGATCTTGGCGCGATCCACCGAATGGATCAGGGCAAAGGGGCCGACTGCCTCGCGCGTCTTGCGGCTCTGGATCGTGCCGATCATGTGCCAACAAATGGCGTCAAGTTGCTGGGTGCGCGCAGCTTCGACCTTGAGCCACAGTTCCTCCAACCGGTTCTCGCCAAAGTCGGTCTGTCCCGCGGCCAGCGCCGCGGCAATGTCCGCCAGCGGATAGGTTTTGCTGACCGCCACCAGCCGCACGTCCGACGGCCGGCGTCCGCTCCGTAGGGCCGCAGCCGCAATGCGTTGCCGCACATCGGCCAGGTTGGCGACGATTTCGGCTGTCCGTACTGACTCAAGCACCATAGCCCAAGATTCTACCAACGAATCGGACGCCGGGCAAGCTGTCAGCAGGTGCGCTGACTCTGGAGCAGGGGCAGAAAAAGTTGATCCGTCACCGTGAAGGGAATCCCAGGCGCCACCGGCGCCGCTGGCACAAAGATGTCGAGCGGCTCGCTCCACACGCCGGGATAGCGCTGGTTGGGCGAAGCGCCCTTGACGCCCTCCGGCTGTTCGGCGCGCGGCTGGACGCGAAAGCGATAGCTGCTGCCGGCGCAGGCCGCATGGAAAAGCGCTTCTCCCGCGTCGGCGTCGCTGAGGATGTCGCGCCAGCGTTGATTGGCGTCGTGCCAATATTGCAGGTCAAAGCGCAGTTCATGCCTGCCGCCCTCGATCAACGGGATGTCGGGGCCAAGCTCACCCGCCCACGTCAAGGTGATGACAGCGCCGCCGGTGGGTGGCGCCGTCTCGCTGAGCGGTGCAGTCGTGCTGAGCAGCGCCGTCGCAGTGAGCGTGGCGGTCGGGCCGCGCACCAGGCTCAGCGCGTCGATAAAGCCGTGGTTGCCATGCCACTGAAATGGGCTGGCGATGCGCGCAAAGACGGTCATCGTTATCGCTTGCGCGGTGGCGCCCAGCCGGAGGTTCTGCCAGCCAATGCGCGTCCTGCCATCCGGCTCGACAAAGTTGCGCCGGTTCTCCACCCACTGCACGGAGGGCGCATCGGGATCGACGCCGCCGGTCGGGTCGATGCCGAGCAGTTTCGCCATGTAGTATTCTTCCGGGCAATCGTTGCGGGGCACAGTGTTGCTGCCGCCGCACAGCGTCAGCATCCAGCCGCTGAGGCTGTAGGTCGCGCCGCTGACGACGTCTACCTGCTGGAGCAGCGTCACGTCAAAGGGCTTGCCCGGCTCCGGCGGCGTCTCGTGGTCGAGCGCGCGGATCAACACGCTGTCGCGTCCCTCGATCTTCTCGACGTGCGCCTCGCCGTCGCAGCTTTTGGCAAAGCGGATGCGCGCGCTGGTGAGGATGGGAATCGTCGTGCTGCTGACGACCGTCCAGTGGTTCGGATAATAATTGGGCTTGGTATCGCCTGGTGGGATGTCGGCCGCCGTGTAACCTTCTTCTCCGCACTCGAAGTTGGCGTTGACGAGCAGATTGGGTGCGGCGTCGGGCATCGCAGCAGACTCGCCTTGCGCCAACGCGGCCTGCCCCAGCATTACCAGAAAAACAACGACAAGAAATGGTGCACAATAGCGACAACTTGCAAAGTTCATAGCTACCTTCCTATCGACCATGTGCTGGAACGCGAAGTCTCCTTTCAATCCGCGGGAATCCGCCAAATCCGCGTCATCCGCGTTCTATCTCTTCCAACCACGCCACCATGCTGAACAGCCCGCAGCGGCCGCGTTCGGCGCGGTGGCTGAAGAAGTCGGCGGTGTGCTGCGCGGCGTCGATGCCGCTGACCTCGATCTGTGCGACCGGCACGCCGGCCTGGGCGAGCAATTGAACGTTGGCCTGCCAGAGATCGAAGTATGGGTTGCGGTCGGCGCCGTTGGGGTAGGTGAAGAGCGCGGCCGGGTCGGGCAGACGTGCGGTTGCCAGCGCGACGACTTCTGCGCCAACTTCGTAACTTTGCGGGCCGATGCTGGGGCCAATGGCCACCTGCACCTGCGCCGGGTCGCTGTCGTAGGCGGCCTGCATGGCCCAGAGCAGCGCGGTGGCCGCGCCGTTGACCGTGCCGCGCCAACCCGCATGCATGACGCCAAGCGCATGGTGGACGGGGTCATAGATCAGCAGCGGCGCACAGTCGGCAAAGACCAGGCTGAGGGGCAGGCCGACGGCGTCGGTGATCAGCCCGTCGCTGCCGTCCATCACCGCGCCGGCGTTCTCCCAATCCACTTTGGCGATGCCGGTGCCGTGCACCTGCCGGCAATGCACGAAATCGGCGGCGTGCAAGCCGAGCGCCATCGCCAGCCGCCGGCGGTTTTCCAGCACGCGGTCGCGTTCGTCGCCGCGCAGGATGCTGAAGTTGAGGCTGCGCCACGGTTCAGGGCTGACGCCGCCGTGCCGGGTGGCGATATGCGCGGCGACCGGAAAATCGGCCAGTGAGTCAAAAGTCAAGGTAATAACGCCATTGGCGTGGTGGATACGATTCATAAGAAGGGTAAAT
>Ga0154020_10000447_pt1 | contig 49683 bp, 38 predicted proteins | sample Klosneuvirus_201_FD_109709 | JGI IMG/M metagenome (GOLD analysis project Ga0154020, IMG submission 109709) | Active sludge microbial communities from wastewater, Klosterneuburg, Austria - Klosneuvirus_20160825_MG | ecosystem: Engineered > WWTP > Aerobic digester > Activated sludge | place... | reverse complement strand
TGGCGCGTTCAATCGCCCATTTCACCGGGTCGGCTGGCAACTCAAATAATTTCACCTCGGCGCGGTTGTTTTTTTTCAACGCGGCGGTGGCTTTGCTGATGGGATGCGCGTCGGGCAAAACACCATCTTCGGCCAAAATCAACTCGGTGGTGTCCGACAATTCCTCCAAATACTTCGCCAATTGCGATATCGGGTCGTTCTCAGATTCCTTCGCGTTTTTTTTGCGCCCCTGCCCTGCCTTGCCCAGCCAGCCACGCACCACAATCATGCGCCGGTCTGCCAAAAATGGCATCGCATCGCAGGCGGCTTGAATCTCTTTGAACGTGGCGATTGCATCCAGCGCAGTAAAGTTGAGCGAGATGACGGTCTCATCACCCAGACCGGCTTTCATCCGCGCAATATCTTCATCGCGGTTAAGGGTGTTTGGACCATGAAAGAGGTAGAGCATAATATTCAGCGCCCGGCGCGCGTCCCAACAAGTTGGGCAAAGCGCGCCAGGCGCCTGGGCATGTCCCTGCGCAGACTCGAACTGCGACCTGCGGCTTCGGAGGCCGACACTCTATCCATTGAGCTACAGGGACTCAAAACCTTTAACGATTATACTCACATCTTTGGGTCATGGATAAGATTCTGGACGCGCTAAAACAACGATATCCGCAGTTTCACCTGCCGGAAAAATTTATTGTTTTCGCGCGAGAACAGGTGAGCAACGGTCACGTTTTGCGCCGGGCAGAAACCGGAGAGCGAATGCTTGGCTTTTTACGCCGCAATCACGTGGAAGATGCGGCCATTCAGAAGCTGCTCACACCAGAATCCAAACTGCGGCTTAAATTTGACTTTAACGCGTTGATGAATCTGGGCACAGATGATTTGTATGCATACCTGCTTGACCATTTGGGGTTTGTGATGGACTTGCAGCAAATTGCGCTGGACAGCGAAACCCCGACCGGGTTTAACGCGCATGGCAAGCTGCACGTGTCTACCGTGACCTTGAACGCGCTCAAGCTTTTGCGCCAGCGTGACCCCATCCCCAGCACCGACAAAAAAGACCGCGAGCTGGTGATTGGCGGCTTGCTGCATGACATGGGCAACTTGATTGGCCGCAAACTGCATGGTCTATTTGGCATTTACATCGCCTCGCAAATTTTAGAGAATTATGATTCCGACCCGCAGGTCTTTGAGCATTTTTTGGGCGTGATGGAAGTCATTGTCTTTCACGAGGTGGAGTTCGCCTCAATGCAAACTGGCTTTGCCCATCTCGGCTCATCCACACTCGCGCTCATCATTGCAGACAAAACCGATGTGAGTTTTGAGCGGGTCAGCCTAAAATCCAACGTGCCAGAGGCTGTGCAAGATTTGCACGTGTTGATGAACTTGCTGGTGGCAAATTCGGTCATTTGGCGAGACACGGGCAAAGGCGTGTTTGGCTGGCGGGTAGATTTTCGGGCTAAATACAGCCAGGATCATCTGGAGTTTTTCTCTAGTTTGCTCAAACGAACCGGGCGGGTGCGCTACCCGGAAGCATGGACGGAGCTTTACGAAGAAGCCAACATTGAGTATCTGTTTTTGTTTCAATCCAGTTTGTTGAACACATATCTCTCGCGCATGTATGTGGCAATGAGCGCCGTGTTCGCGCTGTTTCCATCGGTAACAGAATTTCATCTGGTGGTGGATGACGCCGAGCGCGGCATCAGCATCACGCGGGTGTTTACGCGGCACTTGTTTCGGCAACAAATTGCCACCCTGGGCAAATTTTTTGGCCGCGATGCCTGGCCCAGCTCTTATTTGTATCACGCGCTCCATCAGGAGGGAGCGGTTTGAATTCTGAATATTGAATGCTGAATTCAGAAAGTTTTCAGCAATCGGCATTCAGAATTCAGAATTCAGTAATCAAAATCATGTCATCATCAGTTCTTAAATTCGGAGGCACATCCGTTGGCAGCGCAGAGGCGATGCAGCAGGTGTGCGAAATCGTCAAACAGGCCACGCACACGTGGGATCACGTGGTGGTCGTCACCTCGGCAATGGGCAAGCCCCTGCCAGGCAACAAGGCCCCGGCAGATCAAATCAAGGTAACCGATTCGCTTTTGAACGCGGCCAAAACCGCCGCCGATGGCGATGGTGAAACGTATCGCCGCATCCGGCGAGAACTCTCGGCCAAGCACGAAAATGCCATCAAGGCCGTGATTGAAAACGAGGATGAACGCGCGGAAATTAGCGCGGAGATTGAGCAATTGCTGGATGGCTTTGAGACTTTGTGCGGAAGCGTAAAAGTGCTGGGCGAGATCACCCCGCGCGCGCTGGACGCGATTAGCGGGCTGGGTGAGCGAATGGCCGCGCGAATTTTGGCGGCGGCGCTGCGCAGCAAGGGCACCGACGCCATCAGCCTGGATGCCACGGAATTTGTGATCACAAACGATCATTACCAAAACGCCGCCCCGCTGATGGACATCACCAAACAAATGACCAGGGCGCGGCTGACCCCGCTTTTGCAAAAAGGCGTTGTGCCGGTTGTGACCGGTTTTATTGGCAGCACGCCGAAGGGAATTCCGACCACGCTGGGTCGCGGCGGAAGTGATTACAGCGCCAGCATCGTGGGCGCCGCGCTGGATGCCGACATTGTGTTGAACTACACCGATGTGAATGGCGTGCTGACCACCGACCCGCGCATTGAGCCATCGGCCAAAACGGTGGATGTGCTCTCGCAGGCCGAGATGGCTGGCTTGGCATTCTTTGGGGCGCAGGTGCTTCACCCGCTCACGATTGCGCCGCTGATTGAGCAGCACATTCCCCTGCGCGTGAAAAACACATTCAACCCAGATCACCCCGGCACGTTGATCACGAAAGACGGAGAGCGAAACAGCTCGCCCGTGAAAGCCATCACCCTGCTGGAAAAAGTGTGCGTGGTGACCGTGACCGGCGCTGGAATGCGCGGCGTGCCGGGCATTGCCGGGCGCACGTTTACCAGCGTGGCCCGCACCGGCACCAGCGTGTTTATGATTACCCAGGCTTCATCGGAACAAAATATTTGTCTGGTGGTGCCGCAATTGTCATCGGCCAAAGTGGTGGCGGAATTGCAACGCGAGTTTGACCGCGAGATTAGCGAAGGCGATATTGACAACGTGAACACGCACGAGAACGCGGCCATCATCACTTGCGTGGGCAACGGCATTGCCGATACGCCGGGGGTGGGCGGCAAAGTCTTCTCTGCGCTGGGCGAGCTTGGCATCAACATTTTGTCCATCGCGCAGGGCATGGGCGAGTGCGTAATCAGCGTGGTGGTTGGCGGCGAGGATGCCAAAAACGCCGTCCGCGCTGCTCACGCGATGATTGGATAAAGAAAAGAGAAATGAAGAAATAAGAAAGAGAATCCGGGGGGCAAATTTTCTGCTTCTCAAAAATGTTGCCCGCGGAAAATTTCTCATTTCTTCATTTCTTCATTTCTTATTTGCAGAACATCATGCGCATCCTGTATATCAGCCGGGGCTACACCAGCCACGACCACCGCTTCATCTGCAAAATGGTGGATGGCGGGCACGAGGTGTGGCACGCGCGGGCTGGCAACATCGCCATTCACGAGACGCGCCCGCTGCCAGCGGGGGCGCATCTTGTTTTGTGGGATGGAACCCGCGCCGCGCTGGATGCGCCGCGAGACGCGCTGCCCTTGATGGAAGATTTGCTGCGCGTGATCCGCGAGGTGAAACCCGATGTGATTCAGGCCGGGCCAGTGCAAACTTGCGGGCTGATGGCTGCCTTGTCTGGCTTCCGCCCGCTGGTCATCATGTCATGGGCATCAGACATGCTGGAGGACGCCGAGCGCGATGCCGAGTGGCGCTGGGCCACCCATTTCGCGCTGGATCGCGCCGCAAGCGCGTTGTGCGATTCGCAGGTGGTGCATCAAAAGATCGCGGAGTTTGCGCCCGCGCTGCGCATCCTGGAATTTCCCTGGGGCATTGACCTTAAAAAATTTGCGCCGCCCCACCCCGCCCGCCCCGCGCCTGCCAACTCCCAAACAATCACGTTTTTATCCACCCGTTCGTGGGAACCGATTTATGGGGTTGATGTTTTGCTGCGCGGGTTTGCGCTGGCGCGGGGGCAAGACGCGCGGTTGCGGCTGGTTCTGGCGGGGGATGGAACAATGGCTCACGAAGTTCACCGCTTCATCCAAAAGCATGATCTGGCGACGGCCATCGCGCTGCCCGGGCGAATCAACAACGCCCAGATTGGGACGACCTTTCAGAATGCGGATGTGTATGCCAGTTGCTCTTACAATGATGGCTCATCGGTATCTTTGCTGGAGGCGATGGCGACCGGGCTGCCCGCGATTGTGACCGATGTGCCCAGCAACGCGCAGTGGGTTCGGCACGATGAGAATGGCTGGCTGGCCCGCAAGGGTGACAGCGAAGATGTGGCGCGATGGATGCTGCAAGCCGCGCGGCTGGACGAAGCCCGCCGTGAGGCCATCCGCCAAACCAACCGCCAAATTGCCGAAGCCCGCGCAGACTGGGGCAAAAACTCGGATGCGTTGCTGAAAATGTATGAAGAAATAAGAGATAAGAAATAAGAAAGTTGCGTGCGAAGCGTATCTTGCACTTGAAAAAATGCTATTCAATTCCTTTGAATTCCTGCTGTTCTTCCCAATTGTGACGATTGGGTATTTTGTGTTGCCGCAAAAGGCGCGCTGGGTGTGGCTGCTGGTCGCGAGCTGCATCTTTTACATGGCCTACAAATGGGAATACATTCTCATTTTGGGTTTCACCATTTGCATAGATTACATCGCGGGGATTCTCATCGCCCAGTCCGAAGGGAAAAAGCGCAAATGGATGCTGGGGTTGAGCCTGGTGGCCAACATTGGCGTGCTGGCGGTGTTTAAGTATTGGAACTTTGGCGTGGAATCTATTTTTGGAGCGCTGGGAAACGCCGCCGCTGGCAAAAATTATTTGCTCAATATTCTTTTGCCCATCGGCCTGAGTTTTCATACCTTTCAATCCATGGCCTACACGATTGAGGTTTATCGCGGGCGGCAACCGGTGGAAAAACATTTTGGCATTTTTGCGTTATACGTGATGTTCTACCCGCAACTGGTGGCGGGGCCAATTGAGCGCCCGCAGAACCTCCTCAGCCAAATGCGAGACAAGCACACGTTTGATTACGACCGCATTACGCGCGGGCTAAAAATGATGGCGTGGGGCTTCTTTATGAAAGTTGTGATCGCGGATCGCATCTCGCCAACGGTGAACGCGGTGATGGGCGGCAGTTTGGCTTCCGACCCAACCGGCCCAATGAAGTTCGCCGGGCCAACGCTGGTCATCGCCATGATTTTGTATGCCTTTCAAATTTATTGCGACTTCGCGGGCTACTCCAATATCGCCATTGGCTCGGCAGAGGTGATGGGGTTTACGTTGATGAAGAACTTCAACCATCCGTATTTCGCCACTGGCATTGGCGATTTTTGGTCGCGCTGGCACATCTCGCTTTCAACCTGGTTCCGCGATTATCTTTACATCCCGCTGGGCGGCAACCGCGTCTCGCCCGCGCGGCGCATTTTGAATGTGTTTATTGTATTTGTGGTGAGCGGGTTGTGGCACGGCGCAAACTGGACCTTTGTAATTTGGGGCGTTTTGCATGGCACCTTCCGGGTGATTGAAATGTTGACCGAGAAGGCTCGGCGCAAACTGGTAGACGCCATCGGCATCGCCAAGCACCCGCGAGTATGGACGGTTTTGCGCGTTTTGTTCACCTTTGGGCTGGCAACTTTCGCGTGGATATTCTTTCGCGCCAGGAATCTGAACGAGGCGGTTTACGTGGTGACGCATTTGTTCAGCGGATGGGGCGGCCTGCTGAACGCGACGACGCGCGGCCAAATGTTTGATCCGCTCGGCGGGTATGGTGTTCTTGCGGCGTTGTTCGCCCTCATTGGCGTATTGCTGCTGGTGGACTTAATCCAGGAACGCCGAGGCTCCATCATTGACATGGTGAACCGCCAGCCGGCAACGCTGCGCTGGGCGGTGTATTACATCGGCATCATGGCGATTATTATTTTGGGGCGAATGGCAACCGAGGGCAACAACGAGTTTATTTATTTTGCGTTCTAGCACGATGACTGATAAAAAAAACATCATCGCGGTATCACTCATTCTGGTTGCCGCATTTGCGTCATCTGCTTTGGTGTATTGGGCAACCACGCACGGCACGGGCATATCCATTGACTCGGTGGTCTACATCGAAACCGCGCTGGGCGTAAAGATGGGACAGGGGTTCACCCAATGGGGCAACCCCGCCACACATTTTCCGCCCGTTTACCCGGCGCTCATCGCCATTTCAAACGCGCTGCAACCGGGCATGGTGTATCCATCCACGCGTCTGTTGCATGTGGCGCTCATGGGCATAAACACGGTGCTGATGGGGCTGGCATTGCGGGCAAGCGCCCGAAACAGCGTTTGGGCAGTGCTGGTTGGGCTGACCCTCTTTTTGTTTTCATTCCCCATCTTGGAAAATCACGTCATGGCGTGGTCGGAACCACCATTTCTCACGTTCATGCTGGCGGGGTTTTGCCTGCTGGCGTTGTATTTTCGAAAAGGTCAATTGGTTGTTCTGGCGCTGGCCGCTTTCGCGATGGGACTTGCGGCGGTCACACGGTATATCGGGGCGACACTCATCCCGCCGCTGCTGCTCACACTTTGGGTGTTGAGCAAAAACCCGCCGCGCAAAAAATGGGGCGAGGTGATCACGGCGGGCGCGGCGGCCATCACCCCGCTTGCCATTTGGGGCATGTATAACACTTTGCGCGCCAGCCAGGCCACTGACCGCACATTTGCCGTGCATCTCATCACCAGCCAGCACATTTATGATTTCATCCGCACGATGAGCAATTACATTTTGCCGGGCATTTTGTCATTTAACCAGCAACTTGTTTTTCTAGGGCTTGTTTGCGCGTTGTTTGGGCTGGGGCTTTTCATGCTCAAACAAAAAAAGGCTTTCACGCGCGCCCGCGCCGCTAACTTGGCCATCCCTTTGATGGCGCTTTTGTTTGTTGTGGTTTATGTGCCTTTTTTGGCGGTGTCCATTTCTTTTTTTGATAACACCACCCCGGTAGACTCGCGCATCCTTCTACCTGTTTATGTGGCCCTCATTCTGGCGGCAGTAGCGCTAACCAGAAATGTGGCCAGAGCGACCCATAAACCAATCATCGCCCTGGCGTTTTTGGCGCTGCTGCCCGCATCCGCATTTCTCAACGCACGGGTCGCATCAACCAAGCTGGGGACCATGCAAAAAACGGGATGGGGTTATGGCGCAACGCAATGGACAGACTCGCCAACGTATGCCGTCGCGCATTCCATCACCCCTGGAACAAAGATTTACTCGAATGGTTTTGACCATATCAATTTTCAAATGGAAGCAAAGCGCTCGGCTGCGTTGCCGCTCATTTATGATGGCGTGACCAAAAAACAAAATGAAGGTTTTGATCTGGAAATGCGGGTAATGTGTGATGAAACCGTGTCTGGCAAGGCCGCCGTTGTTTTTTATAACGCCATAAACGACCGCCCCATGTTCCCAGATCAAAAACAATTCACAACGGGCTGCCCCACCGCGCGCGCATCCAGTTACGCCGATGGCGTTATTTTCGCGGCAAAATAAATTCGTCATGTCATCCATTTCGCCCGGAAATTCATTCGCCAAAAAAAGCGCCTTCGGCTGGTTGATCCCGATTCTCGCGGCATTGCTCATCGGGATTACCCTCCGGGTTTACTTTTTGGCGCAGCCCATGCGTTACGACGAGGCGTATACCTTTCTGAAATATGTCAATGGCAGTTGGCTGGATGTGTTTCGCTACACCCTGCCAAATAATCACGTTCTGCACACGGCGCTGGTAAAAGTTGTGGCGCAGGCAAGCGCCGCGCCTGCCGCCTTGCGCCTGCCCGCATTTGCCGCGGGCGTTTTAGCTATCCCGCTGATATACCGCATTTGCCGCTTGATGGGAAGTTCAAATTCCGGCGTTTTTGCCGCGCTGGCAATGGCGGTCTTTCCGTATTTGGTTTTGTATGCTACAAACGCGCGTGGTTACACGATGGTCGTTGTGTTTGCGTTGGTCCTCACATGGTTAGCATACAGCCATCACCAGATGCCTATGCGAATCAAACTTGTTGGCATGGCAATGGTAGCCGCGCTGGGGATGCTGACCATGCCCTCATTTTTATTTCCAGTCGCGGGCATTTATCTTTGGCTGACAGCGCTTTTGCTCATCAAACACCGCGCCCTTAAACCCGTGCTGCTGGGATTTATTTTGCCATGCGGCGTTCTTTCTGCCTTGTTCACCGCCGCGTTTTATTTGCCAGTAATCTACGCCACAAAGAGCATTGCGGCCATCACATCCAACGAGTTTGTGCGCCCCCTGCCCTGGCCGGAATTTTTTAGATTGATGCCGGTGCAACTGCAATACACATTTAACGATTTCACCCGTGATGTTCCCATCCCCGCCCTTGTTTTGTTGCTGGCTTTTTTGCTGATGGGTTTGGCGCGGGCGATTAAAACCCAGCGCCTTGCCGCGGCCCTGCTTTTGCCATGCATGCTGATTGGTTCCGCGCTGGCGCTGATTGCGCAACACGCAACGCCGTTCCCGCGCACCTGGATTTACCTCATTCCATTTGTGTTCATCACCGCAGATGGCGGCTTTGCATGGCTGATGGATCGCTGGCCGGGGACGAGCCTCGCGCTGGGGGGCGCGGCCTGCGCGGGTTGCGCTCTATTCGCGGTGATGCTGGCTCAAACAAACGCCATCACCCGCTACCCAGACACTGGCGTGTTTGCGCAGGCCCCTGCCATTGCCGCCCAGCTTGCAAAAGCGATGACACCGAGCGACAAGCTAAGCATAAAAACCCCGGAGGACTGGCCGGTGTATTTTTATTTGTGGCAATTGCATTCTGAAATTGGGCCGCAAAATGAAAACAAAACCGGGCGCGAATTTTTTGTGGCAACCAATGCAGGCCACCCCATTCAGCTGCTCACCAGCAAACCAACTGAGCTGATTTTTGAATATCAAGGCGCATCCATTTATCTGGGCAAATAAAACATGTCAGCCACAAAGTTCGCCGCAAAAACCCTGGCCCTGCTCATGGCCGTCATCCTCACCATGCTGGGGCTGATGCGCCTCATCCCGCCCGCCATCAGCATTAGCGAGGCAGATTACCTGTCTGCGACCAACCAAAAGCACGCCCTGCTCGCAAAAACCGCCTCGCCAAAAATCGTGCTGGTGGGCGGGTCTGGGCTGGCGTTGGGCGTGGATAGCGAGAAAATTCAGAACAACCTGAACCGCCCAGTGGTGAACATGGGTTTGTATGCCGGGCTGGGTCTGCGGGTCATGCTGGATGAGGTCAGGCCATACATCCGCGCGGGCGATGTGATTTACATCACGCCAGAATATCAGCTCTATTACCGCGAAACGCGGCGCTCCGACGACGCCATCGCCACGCTGGTGCAAGTGAGTTTTCCGCAAAGCATGGCGTATCTTCCCGCCACAACGCACCTTCACGCGCTAACAGCCATTTGGAACGCGGAGCAAAAGGCATTGGGGAACGCCATCACCCGCAAAACCCCGCCCCAGCCCGCCACCAGCCCGCAGGTTGAATATTTTCGCGAGGGGTTCAACGCGCACGGCGATTACGTGGCGCATTTGGGCAAACCCGGCTTGGGCGCAGACAAAATTAACGCGCTCAAACTTTCGTATCAAGAGAATCTCACGTTTGACCCAGACAGCATTGCCGCCCTAAATGACTTTGCGGACTTCGCAAAATCGCGCGGGGCAACCGCGATTTTGGCGTTTCCCGTCATTCCAGAACAGCTTTACACCAACGACGCCGGCAATCGCGCTTTGCTGGATGCGCTTTATCAAACCATCCAGCGCGACGCCAAAATGACAATCACCGGGTCGCCGCCAAAAAGCCTGTTGCCCGCGTCTGATTTCTATGACACGATTTACCATTTGAATGATTCTGGACGCGCAAAATACACGGCGCAAATCGTCGCCGCGCTGCGCGTTTTGCCAAATGCGCCATAAGCAAGGCGTATAATCTTTTCCATCGTGGCCAACCCTCCGAAAGAAGGCTCTCATATTCGCGCACAGCAAGAATCAAGATTCAAGCAACTGCGCTGGAAGCCCTTTTTATCTGTTCTTGTTTTCATTTTTGTTGTTTTGATTGTGCTCTGGCGGGCGTATCTTCCGCCACTGGATATTCTGAAATACACGCTGTATCAGGCCGTCTTCGTCATCGCGCCGGGGTGCTTGCTTTACAAGGCGTTATCCAAAAATTCGGTCTCCCGCTCCCGGCTGATTGGCGTGGGATGGGCGACCGGCTTTGCGCTGGCGACGGTTTTTTATTTTGTGTGCGCGGCCTTGAACTTGCGCGACTATTTTGTCGCGTATCCCGCGCCCATCATCCTCATTTCTGCGTTAACGCTCTGGAAACGCGCCCCGCGCGCAAATGACGCAAAAAACGCAAGTCTGGGCGCGGATATTTCCAAAGACACATGCATCGTCCTATTTGCGCTGATGGCGGCTGCGTTCATTTTGTATTTTTACATCGGCATGTTTCTGACACAGCCGCTGCCCGGCACGTTCAGCCAGGCGGCGCTCAACAACGACCTGCTCCAGCATATCGGCTTCACCGCCGAGGCGTTGGCGCACTTTCCAATCATGAACCCGCAACTGGCGGGGACGGCGCTTGTTCATGCGCCGGGCAGCTTGTTCCATCTGGCGGCGGCAGCAGATACAACAAATGTGCCCATCGCCGAGATCGTGTTGCGGCTAAACCCAATCGCCTGCGGGTTGTGCCTGCTTTTTTTGCTTTATGCGGCTGGCAAAGCCGTGGACGGCAAACGCAGTTCGGGCTTAATCGCCACGTTCCTGATCTTGTTTGTGGGGCAAATTGTTTTGCCGGGGCTGGCTGGCGTTCAGTCGGGATTTTCCTCGCTCTGGTCAAACCCATCGTATTTGCTGGCCCAGATTTTATTTGCCGCGCTTCTGGTTGAATTTTTACATTCTGTTCAGGCCGATGGAATCTCTGCCCGCAATCCGCATTGGCTCGTCATCGTGTTATTGATGGGCGTATGCGCCAGTTGCGACCCGCAACCAATCTTCATGCTGGCAGTTGGCGCAGCCTGCATTCTGGCCCTGAGCTACCACCGCGACCGCGCGTTAAACACACCCGCCGCGTTGTGGCTGGCGCTGGCTTTCATTAGTCTGCTCATTTTTTATTCGGGGATTTTGTCTGCGCAACGCGCCGCCATGCAAATTCCACCCGCTTTAACGCTGGTGGTTATGCTGGCTGGCTCGGCGTTGCAAATTATTGGCGGGGCATGGGCGCTAAGCCGCGCAAAACCCATCCCGCCTGCGTTGATGGCGCTTGCGGTCATGTTTGTCGTTGGCGCGGTTGTCGCGCTCGTTCCGTCTCCCGCCACCGATGCGGGTTCGCTGACCGCGTTTAATTTTGGCTTTGTGGCCGGGTCGGCGCTGGCGGCTTCGGGTCTTCGCCAAATGGCAGATAAAAATTTCGCAGCCGCCCCATCTGCCAAAAAAGCCCTGCTTGCGGGCTGTGGCGTTTTGGCGCTGGCAGGATTTGCCATCACGCCCATCACTTCGCTCGCCCCGCCCCTTCTCAAAATTGCAACGGGCGATCTGGCTTACGAAACATCAAATGCGGGCATGTCCAGCTCGTTGTATATGGGTTTGCGGTGGCTACGCGAACACTCCTCCCCCGGAGATGTGATTGCCACCAACCGCATAGATGACCGCCCAGCCAGCATGGACGGGGTTTACCCTGCCTTTGCAGAGCGCAGGACTTTCCTGGGCGGGGCGCCCAGCCCGGCGCGCCAGCAATTGGCAACCGCCGTTTTTGAAGATGGCGACGCAGAGGCCCTCAAGCAAATGCACAATGCCTACGGCGTAAAGTATCTTTACATTGACCGGCTGCACGGCCAGCCGGTGCCACCCAGCTTGTATCCGGTTGTCTCGCCGTTGTATACCAACGATGACGCCGATATTTTTGAGGTGAGCCTTTTCGACAAATATCCGCTCCCAAAACCCATTTCCGAACAAGACGGCAAGCCCTTTGTTTTCAAATCTGAGTTGGTGATTGACGGGCTGACCGAGCCGACGACGATGCAATTCGCCAAAGACGGGCGGTTGTTCATCGCCGAGAAAAGCGGCAAGTTTTTGATCTACCAGAACGGAGCGTTGCTGCCAGAACCGTTTATGGATCTTTCTGACGACGTTAATAACACGTTTGACCGCGGCGTTTTGGGGTTTGCGCTTGCCCCCAATTTTCCAGAAAATCCTTATCTTTACGTGTTTTACGTGTATGACCCACCCGGTGTTGAGCCAGATGGGATGGGGTCGCGCGTCAGCCGTCTGGAGCGGATCAAGGTTGACCCGCAAAATCCAAATCGCGCCAGCATGGCACCGGATGCGCGCAAAATTTTGTTGGGCAAAAACAGCGTTCTGGCAAATATCGGCAATGTGGATGACACATTTGACCAGACCAAACAGTCGTGCTACTCCGAAACAACCGGCTATTTACAAGATTGTATTGGCGAAGACAGCCTGACCCACGCAGGCGGCACGGTCTTGTTTGCCAGGGATGGCTCGCTTTGGGTCAGCATTGGCGAGGGCGGCTTGGCGGGCACAGATCTGCGCGCCGTCCGCGCGCAATCGCTGGATAGCCTGGCAGGAAGAATCGTGCGCATCAATCCAGAAACCGGTGAGGGCTATCCAGACAATCCGTTCTATGATGGCAACCCGAACAGCAATCGCTCCAAGACCGTGAGCTACGGCTTGCGCAACCCATTCCGCTTCCTGCTCCACCCGGTTACCGAGCAACTTTATATTGGCGACGTGGGCCAGGTGACATGGGAAGAGATCAATATGGGCACCGGAAAAAACTTTGGCTGGCCGTGCTTTGAAGGCAACAACGCCGAGAACGCCATCATGACCGCCTTCGCCGAGACAAACAATGCCCGCGTTCGCGCCCTGTGCGACCCGCTTTACGCCGTGCGCAACCAAGTGATTGAAGCGCCAATATATTCATACAAACATCTGCGCAGCGAGTCGGTCATCATGGGCGCGGTATATACCGGCACAAATTACCCGGCCTATTTGCAAGGCGCGCTGGTGTTTGCAGACTACAACTGGGACAAAATCAGCTATATGCGCATTCAGGATGGCGAAACGCACAGCATCCATCCGCTGCTGTTTGAGACGCGCGAGACCGCCACGTCCGGCCAATCTCAAATTTTGCAGGGGCCAGATGGCAACCTCTGGTATGTGCTTTTCACCTCCACGCCAGAAAAGGGCCAGATCCGCCGCATTGTTTACACGAACAACCCGTAATTGAACTCAAAATTCGCAGAATGCTAATTTCCGAGTTTTGCATTCAGTATTTTGCATTCAATATTTCCTTCCTCTAAAATAGCCGCACCGATGCGAACTGCGAATACAAAAGAACATAGCCCAGCATGGTGGCAACTGATGATTCTGGCGCTCCTGCCCGCGCTGTTTAACCTGCTCATCCTTGCCATTCTTGGGCGCACAACATTATTTTCTGCCCAGCCCAGTTGGAATGACAGCATTGGCTATTGGCATCAAGGGCTAAGCTTTGCCCATGTTGGGTTTGGAAACGGCAATTACAGCGTAAACGAACAGCTCGCCAAACTACCCGCCTCCAACTACGGAAACTACGGCCCGTGGTATGCCCTTTTGTTCGGCCCCATCGCCCTGGTTTTGGGATGGGCGCCCTACTCCATCCATTTGTGGAACTTTGTCTTTCTCACGCTGTGCTTTTTGGCGTTCCTCTTTCTGGCGCAGCTCAGCCTTCGGCGCGCGCTGGTTGTCACCGCGCTGGTCGTCACGTGGATGCCAATCATGTTTTACCTGCCGGTCGGCATCATGGATGGCACGCATCTGGCGATGGCAATCCTGATCGCCGGTCTGTTCGTGCGCATAAAAAAAACGGATGGGCAAATTTGGGTGTGGCTGGCGTTGGCCGCGCTGGTTCTCATCAGCCTGCCCCGCCCAAGCTGGGCGCCGGTGATTGCGGTTTGGGCATGCCTGGTCTGCGCCAAACCCGCCACGCGCTGGCCCAAACTCATTGGCTTTTTGGCGATGGCGCTCGTGATCGGCGCGGGCATCTTTTTGCAGTTTCAATATCTGGTCGCGCCTTTCCCAAACATTGCCCCCGCCTATGACATCATCAAAGGCTCTGGCAGCCCGGCCAGCATTGCCAGCGCGCAAATCAACGCGCTGTCTGCAACCATCTCCGCCGCATGGGCCGAGGCCCGCACAGGCGAAGGGCTGGCGGTAACCACATTTGTTCTGGCAGGACACGTGATTCTGGCTGTTCTGGCGTTGTTGGTCATGGGCATCGTAAAACTGGTCAAATGGTTGCGAAATGGCCGCGACCCCAGCGCGCTGGCAAAAGCGTTGTTCCCGCTGGGCGGGGCGCTCACCTTCGTCGCCATCACCGCGTTGTATATGTTTTATCAGGGCCAGCGGGTGATGGCTTCGCCGTTGTTGTTATTCGCCTTGTTCTTCGTCGCCACCGAAAAGACCAGCAAACTCTGGCGCATTCTGGCGGTCATCATGATCGTGACCAACATCGCCAGCATTCAGGCCTTCCGCCGCCTATACGCCGATTACGTGCTAAAAGAGTTCCCGGTTTCAACCGCGCTCACCCCAGAGTTTGACCGCATGATAAAAGCCGCCGATGTGCATTACACGCCCGGCGCGCCTGCGTGGTGCAACACCCTCATGGCAAACCAGCATTTGCCATTCTTCAAGTCATATTATTTCACCGCCCTGCCGGCTGGGGTGGCGTTCTCATACGCGCACAACCCGCTGGGCACAGACACGGTGCAAACGCCGCTCAAATCCAAATACGTGCTGCTCTACGACGAGGCAAAACCAGATTGGCAAAAAGGGCTAAACCTCAAACCGCTCAGCCAGTCGGCGCAAATCGGCGGGGCGTTGTATTTCAATTTGGATTCAGGCTGCGCCCCGTGATATACCCATGCGCCTCTTGAAGTATGCCCCGCACACATTGTTTGCCTGCGCCGCGCTGGGTATGGCAATCTGGGCAGGCGTAACCGCGCGTGATGCGCTGGCCTATCTCGTGTTTTGCGCGGTGTTCTCGCTGGGGCCGGGTCTGGCGCTCTATTTTGCCATTTGGCCCAGCTGCGCGCTAAACGCCCGCGCCATCGCCCTTGGTTGGGCGCTGGGCTTTGTGCTGGAAACATTGGCCTTCAGCCTAACGGCGCAATTGGGCGCACGTCCGCTGTTCCTCGCCTACCCCGTTCTCATCATCGCCGCGTGCGGCATACTTGTTTTGCGGCGCAGGCCAAAGCCATCTCCAGATGCGCCGCGGAAATCAAACGCCATCATCCCGGTGTTGCTGGCGTTGGCCAGTTTGGTTTTGCTCGTTTATTTTGTCTTTGCGTTCTACCTGCCATCACCTCTGCCCGGAACCGTGAGCGGGGTGACGTATTTTGTGGATTACCCGTATTCCATCAGCCTGGCCGCGCAAGCGTTGCACCAAGTACCCATCACCGACCCGCATATCTCCGGCAATCCGCTTAGCTATTACTTTAACCAGTTTTTTGACATGGCCGCCGCCACGCAAGTATTTGGCATTCCACTGCCTGCGGTGGCGTTGCGGCTTTACATCCTGCCATTGATTGCGCTCCTGCCAGTTCAATATTTTGCGTTGGGCAAGGCCGCCAGCGGCAAAAGCGCCATCGGCCTGCTTGCGGTTGTGTTTGGGCTGTTTTTGGGCGAGGGCGATCTGGATGTGCGCGAGCCAGCGTTATTTGGCAATTGGGGCATTGGCTATTTGCACATCTCTGGCAGTTACGCGCTTGGTTTGGTGATGACGCTCGCCATCTTCATCGTTTTGGTAGAGATGATCCAGAAGAAAGCGGGGTTACGCTCACATCTGCTCGTCTTGGCGCTTTTGCTGATTGGGCTGGGTGGCACAAAGGCTTCCGCTTTGCCGGTCGTCACCGGCGGGCTGACGCTCTTTCTCGCGTTCCAAATGTTGCAAGCGCTGCTAAAACGCGCCTCCCCAACGCCCATGCCCGTTCTGCCCGCCTTTGCCGCATGGGCGCTCTCGGTCATCATTTTGCTGGTGTTCTTTCTTGTCATTTACAAAGACATGGATCGCAGCGCAAGCATTGCCCCGCTGCAATCGCTCTGGCGGATGGAAGCGGTGACGCAATGGCGGCAAAAATTTCCCGCTCTGCCCGCGCTGGTCTTCGCCATCCCGGCAATAATTGGGTTTGCGCCCGCACACGTGGCTGGCATAGCCGCATTGCTCGCCCGCCCACGCGCCATCACCCAGCAGAACGCGCTTTTGCTGGGCGTAATTTTGGCGGGGTTTGCCGCCTTTTTGATGTTGGATTACCCCAATTACGGCCAGATTTTATTTTTGTATTACGCCATGCCCGCCGCGTGCGTTTTGGCGGCCATTGGGGTGATGGAACTCTGGCAGGCCGCGCGACGCGGCGCGCACACGCGTTGGGCGCGGGCGGCTCTCGCGCCAGTCCTCGCGCTCATCCTCCTTGCAGGGATGGACGCCCCATTTGACGCGCGGCTGAACTTTAGCAAATGGCGCAGCGGCCAACCCGTCTACACCCAAAGCACGCAGCTTACCCCAGGCATGTATGCGGCTTACACCTGGCTGCGCCAAAACACAAACCCAGCCGATGTAATCGCAGTGAACACCGCGCTGATTGACAAAACGATTTACATCATCCCCACCCCGCACAATTTTTACGCCGCGGCCTTTGCCGAGCGCAGCGTCTTTCTGGAAGGCTGGGCATACTCCAACGAGGCGCACCGCCTGGGCTACAAAGACGTGGAGCAACTGCGCGTCCAACCCTTCCCAGAACGCAAGGCGTTAAACGACCGCGTGTTTGTGCAAGCCGACCCGCAAGCGCTGGCGGTGATGCGCGACCAGTTTGGTGTGCGTTATTTGTTCGTAGACAAACGCAATGCCCCACCCTCGCCCAATCTCAGCGCCATCAGCCAAAACGTGTTTGAAAATGGCGATGCCGTGATTTACAAAATTCAACGCTAATCGTGATCAAAGGCAATTCTTCCTCATCGCCACACACTTTTTTTGCGCTCGTCGGCCTCATCACCGGGTTGCTGCTTTGCATACTCACCCCGCCGCTAAAAGCGCCAGACGAAATCTCGCATTACGCGCGCGCCTACGAAATCTCGCAAGGAGTAATTGTCTCGCCAAAAGAAGGGGCATTTGGCGGCAGCATCATCCCAGACAGCATCATTGCGCTGCACACAAAATACGGCTACCCCGCCGCCTGCGATGTAAACAACAAAGCCAGCCCGCAAGAGATCATGGCGCATCTTGGCGACCCGCTTAACCCCGCGCAGGTTTCATTTTTCAAAAACAACGCCACTTTCTATTTTCCAACCGTGTATTTGCCCGCCTCGCTGGTCATCTTGATCGGGCGGGGATTGGGCGCGTCTCCGCTGGTGATGATGTATCTGGTGCGGCTGGCCACCATGCTCGTTGCGGTTGCCATCACCGCGTTGGCCATACGCATTGCGCCAATTTACAAGTGGCTGTTTGTGTTTCTCTCGCTAGGCACGGCTGCGGCCACCCAGCGCGCCTCGCTCTCCGCAGATTCCCTCACCAATGCATTTGCGCTTTTGCTTTTGGCGATGGCGCTTAGGCTGGCATTTGACCCGCGCCACAAATTAAAAGCGCGCGCACTGCCTGCCCTTCTGGCGGTGAGCGTGTTTGTGGCGCTGGCAAAACAAGCCTACTTGGTCTTGCCCTTCGCGCTGCTCATCGCATCGCCGGTGTTTCCCAAAAACCGCTCTTTTTGGATGGCGTTCGGGTTGATCGCCGGGACGGGATTGATCGCAGCGCTGGGCTGGAACAAAGCCACCGCCCATCTAAACGACTACTGGGATATTTTGACAGACGCCTACCCAGGCGAGCAAATCGTCTGGATGATGACCCATCCATTTAACATGGTGGCGGTTTTGTTGCGCACGGTTGTGCCCGGTTTGCCCGCATGGCTGGCTCAGTTGTTTGGCAATTTTGGGTTTTGCAAAGAAGGATCTATTTACCCGGTGTTCAACGGTTTGGCGTTCATCACATTTTTGTTTTTGATGTTCGCCGACACCCACGCGAAAATCAACCCCACCCGCTGGCAAAGGCTGGTTTTGCTCTGCGTGAGTTTGCTGTGCTCGCTGCTTGTGCTCATTGCCAATTACCTAATCAACGTAAAAGGGAATTACACAATTGAAGGAATTGTTGGGCGATATTTTGTGCCAGTTTTGCCGTTCTTTTGCGCGGCGGGGTATAACCAGTTGTGGAAGAACAAACCCAGCCCAACCCGCGCCGCGCAAATTGCCATGTTGGCATCTGCCGCGCTCGTTTTGGCCCAGTTGGCGGCGGTGATGATGAGATATTGGTGATACCCAAGGAGTGAGAAATAAGAAATTCTGGCAGGCCCGATTTCTTATTTCTCACTCCTTATTTCTTTCACCTTTCACCCTTCAAACTTCACCCTTCTCCAAGCCATTCCGCTGTTTTTGCAATTCCTTCGCGCAGGCTCACGCGCGGCTGCCAGCCCAGCGTCTCGCGCAGGCGCGTGGCATCCAGCATCATGCGCGGTATCTCAAATTTGGCGGGTGGCTCGCGGGTGATGGCAACCTGGCAACCCAAAACCTGCGCGATTTCGTCCACCAACTCCTGCAAGGTATACCCTCGCTCCGCGCCCAGGTTAAACACGCGGTTGGCCGCCTCCTCCGCGAGAGTCATCTGCGCAATCGCAGAAGCCGCGTCGGAGATAAACAAATAATCGCGCAACGATGACCCATCACCCCGCAAAGTAACCGGCTGGCTGCGCAGCGCCTTGTTCACAAAAATGTTAATCACGCCCAGCCTGCGGTTGGGGTCTTGCCCCGGCCCGTAAACAGAGGATGGCCGCACGATGACATATTCCAGCCCGTGCAAATGCCGCGCCACCTGCAAATATTTTTCGCAGGTCAGCTTGGCCGCGCCGTATGTGCTGATGGGGTTTGTGGCGTGCGTCTCATCCACCAGGTCGTGACTGGGAACGCCATACACCCCCGCCGATGAAAAGAACAACACGCGGCGCACGGCGTTCCTGGCGCAAGTTTCAATCAGGCGCAAGGTGGGCAGCACGTTGTCTTGCTCATCTTGCGCCAGCCCGCCCGGCGTTTGGGGGATGGCCCAGCCGGCGTGCACAACATGCGTGATGGCGTGGTCGCGAATGGCCGCGCCCAACGTGACCTCATCCGCAAAACTGCCCGGCACAAACGCCACGCCCGCCGCGTTTTGCCCGTATTGGCGCGGGCGCAGATCCAGCACAACCACATCATGCCCCTGCCCTGCCAGCGCATCCACAACATGCGAGGCGATAAATCCGCTGCCGCCAGTGATAAGTATGTTCATGTTCATGGAGCGCCCTGAGCGCTTCGCCCAACTTGTTGGGACGCGCTCAGGGCGTTGAAGACTTATCTTTTGAGCATTCCTTTTACCGCGCGGCGGGCGGTGCGGGCCAGCGAGTTACGCGGCATGTGCGTAATGCCCGCGACCATGAGCTTGTTTGGCGCGCCGGTGATGCACACCGGGTTGCCCGTGCCCAGGCTGCGCAAAGATTCATCGGCCACTCCATCCGCCGTCATCCACAAAATTTCCGGCGTGTCTTCTGGTTTGAATGAGCCGTCCAGCCAATCGCCTTTGTAATGAAATTCGGTGCGGGTGAAGCCGGGGCAAAGCGCCTGCGCAAATACGTTTGTGCCATCCAACTCGGCTTGCAGGGCCTCGCTAAACACAACCAGAAAACGCTTGCTGGCCGAGTAGGTCACGTTGCCAGGCAAGCCCGCAAATGCCGCCACCGATGCCACGTTGATGATGCCGCCCTTGTTGGCCTTGAGCATTCCGGGCAACGCGGCACGGGCAAGTTGCAAACTGGCGACATCGTGCAGCATCACCTGGTCTATTTGGCCTTGCACGGGCACATCTACAAAATTGCCAACGGTGCCAAACCCGGCGTTGTTGATGAGCAATTCCAAGTTGTCCGTCTCTTCGATAAGTTTTGCCACGCCAGAAATGCCATCGGCCAAAGACAGGTCTGCCGTAAAAACGTTGACGCGCGTCATGTGCCGATGCTCAAGCTCGTGCGCCAGCGCGGTCAGTTTGTCCTCGCGGCGGGCCACCAGGATGAGGTCATAACCCAGCGCGGCCAATTTGCGGGCGAAGGATTCGCCAATGCCCGACGATGCGCCGGTGATGAGCGCGGTTTTGCGCGCGCCAATGAGCGGCGCATCAAAAACCACCTTGCGGGTGGGATTCATGCTTTTGTAAGCGGCAAATCCAGCCGCCGCGCCCAGGGTGATGCCAAGAAATAGGTTTGATGTTTTCATGTTATTTTGTAAAGACGATGGACGATAGACCATAGACGATGTGCATCGTCCATCGTCCATCGTCCATCGTCTATCGTCTGTCGTCCACGATCTCCCCATCCGCCACGATGACGGCGCGGGTGGTGCGGGTGGCAAGCTCTTTATCGTGCGTCACCATCAAAATGGTTTTGCCGTTTTGCACCAGTTTGGTAAACAAGGCGAACACCGCCTCGGCTGTGCGCGAGTCCAGGTTGCCTGTTGGCTCATCGGCCACAAGGATGGGCGGGTCATTGGCAAGGGCGCGGGCGATGGCCGCGCGTTGCTGCTGGCCGCCAGACACCTCGGAGGGAAGTTTGTTCATTTCCGGGGTCAGGTCCACCTGCTCCAGCAAACTCACCGCGCGGTCGCGCCGCTCGCGCATGGGGAAGGTGTTGCAAAAGTCCATCGGCAACATCACATTCTCAAGAATCGTGAGCGTGGGCAAAAGCTGAAAGAACTGAAAGATCACGCCCAAATGTTTGCCGCGCCACACCGCCATTTGGCCTTCGCTTAGTTTGTGCACGGCGGTATCGCCCACAAATACCTGCCCGGAGGTGGGCCGGTCTATGCCGGTGATCATGTTAATCAGTGTGCTTTTGCCGCTGCCGCTTTTGCCCACCACCGCCACAAACTCGTGGGTGTCCACGCGCAGGTCAATGCCCTTGAGCGCGACAAAATCACCCGCGGGGGTTTTGTATGTTTTCACCACGTTATGCAACTCAATCAGATGGGTGTTGCCATTTAGGTAATGTTCGGCATCTGGCGCAGATTGCGCGGCTGGCTCACGGCGGCGTATTCGGTCTAGCATTCGGGAGTGATTTTATCTCGCCTGATCACAGGTTACACGTTATAAATCACTGATTCCAAGCTGCAATGAGTGAGTTGGATGGAACGCGTAATTTACAATGCACCCATCACAATGACAAACCAAAATACGCCCGACCCGCGCCCCAGCCTATATGACCTGACCCGCCCGCAACTAGAGAAGGCGCTGGCCGAGATGGGCGAACCAACTTTCCGCGCCAAACAAATTTGGGGCTGGCTTTACGTCCGCTTTGCCGCCGAGATTGACGACATGAGCGACCTGAGCAAGAGCCTGCGCGAGAAGCTGAAAGAAAAGTTCGTTCTGCGCCGCCTCACCCCAAAAGCCCAGCAAGAAAGCACCGATGGCTGGACGCGCAAGTGGCTGTTTGAATTGCCCGATGGCGCGGAGATTGAAACGGTGGTGATGGAATATGAGGGCGAGCGCCGCACGGCCTGCATCTCCTCGCAGGCGGGCTGCGCCATGGATTGCTCGTTTTGCGCCACCGGCCAGATGGGGTTTATGCGCAACTTGCGCGCTGGCGAGATCGTGGAACAGGTGGTGTTTGTCTCGCGCGTGCTGGCGCAAAGCAAAGAATCGCTCACAAACATTGTTTACATGGGGATGGGCGAACCATTTGCCAACTTTAACAACGTGATGGAATCTGTGACGCGCCTGACCGACCCAGATGGCCTCAACATCGGCCAGCGCAAGATCACAATCAGCACAGTTGGGCTTGTGCCGGGCATGGCAAAATTTGCCGCCGCCGACACGCAGGTGAACCTGGCCGTTTCGCTTCACGCCGCAACGGATGAGCTTCGCAGCAGGCTCGTTCCCATCAACAAAAGTTTTGCGCTAAAGGATGTGGCCAAAGCCATCCGGGAATACATCACCAAAACCAACCGCCGCGTAAGCCTGGAGTGGGCCTTGATTGACGGCGTGAACGATACCGAGGCGCAGGCGCTGGCGTTGGTAGAGTTCATCCGCCAAAGTTATGACCCCGCCGAGGAAGGCCGCAACATGATTCACGTGAACATGATCCCGCTCAACCCAACCGGCGGGTTCAGGGGCCGCGCGGCGCACCGCGTGCAGGCGCACAAGTTCAGCGAGGTTCTCACCGCCGAGGGCATCCCCAACACCATCCGCGCCCGGCGCGGGATTGACATTGCCGCCGGGTGCGGCCAGTTGAAAGCGGAGACGAATTAGAAATTACGCACATGGCGAAGCTCATTTATTCGGCCCTCATGTCGCTGGATGGCTATGTGGCCGACAAAAACGGCCATTTTGATTGGGCCGCGCCGGATGAGGAAGTTCACACTTTTATCAATGAGCTGGAACGCCCGGTGGGGACGCATCTGTATGGCCGCCGCATGTATGAGGTCATGGCGGTCTGGCAGACCATGCCAACCGATGACGAGCCTGCCTGCATTGGGGACTTCGCTCAAATTTGGAAAGCCGCGGACAAAATAGTTTTCTCTAAAACGCTCAAAACTGTCTTGACGGACAAAACGCAGATTGAGACCTCGTTTGACCCTGAGGCCATCCGCCATCTGAAGGCCACCGCACGACAAGATATTTCAATCGGCGGGGCGGAGATTGCAAGCGCCGCATTCAAGGCGGGGCTGGTGGATGTGTGCCAGTTTTTTATCAGCCCGGTTATCGTGGGTGGGGGCAAAAGCGCGCTCCCGCGCGATGTGTTTATCCCTTTGGCGCTCCAAGATGAACGCCGGTTTGGTAGTGGGGTTGTTTTTGTGGAGTATGAGGTGGGTGGGGTCAACAAGGCGTAGAATTTTCTTTGCGCATAAACAATTTGGTGAATAGCGGCTTGTTTGTAAACAAAGCTGTTTGTCCAAAAAATATTTGGTTGAGAGTGTTGGGACAAGGATTTTTTCATGGGAAAGTATTACACCATTCCTGAAAATAACGTGTTCATTGAACATGTAATCAAAAGGTTTTCCAAATATCTTGAAGATCGCGGTTATTCTGTTACGTCCACCAAAAACATAAAGTTCAATTGCGAAATAATTTATTCGAATGACAACCGAAGAATTGAGATAAAAAATAATTACGACTATACCGACTATGGTTTTTCAGTATTTATTTTTGAAACTCAAAAGAATGAATACAACATTTTGGCCAATGTTCCTTTCGGTGAAGAGGATAAAGAATGTGCTTTCATTGATAAAGCAGCAGATTTCCTACTAAATGACCCAGAGATTGATGCGCTAATTTCTGGCAAAATGTGGAAAGAATTCAATAAAATTTTTTATTGGATTAGGGAAAATTATTGATTAGTATGTGATTTTGGTTAGCGTCGGGCTTTCAGGAAAATAAAAAGTTGCATAACTAGATTTACGCAAAACAGTGCTAATCTCGTGAAAATGATGAAATAAACCGAAGGTTTAGGCGTAGGGGCGAGGCATTCCCCGCGTTCAAGGGATTTTTGGCGTAAGTCCAGTTTGAATTTATCAAGAATCATGTTTAACTTGCTTCAGCGAACGTGCCTGGCTTTAATATTCGCCCTTACCGCTCTCACCGCGCCCAGCCCCGCCCTTGCGAGCGCGCCCGCGCAATCGGACACGCCGCCGCCGAAGACGGTCACCATCCCCGGCACGATTCAATCCAAACTGGGATGCCCCGGCGACTGGCAACCGACCTGCGCCAAAACGTATTTGACCTACGACAAAACCGCCGACCTTTGGATTGGCGCGTTTGATATTCCGGCGGGGGCATACGAATACAAAGTGGCCCTAAACGATGGCTGGGGCGAGAATTACGGCGGCAAGGCCGACCGCAACGGCCCCAACGTGGCGCTCAAACTGGACAAAGCCGCAAAGGTGACGTTTGTGTATGACCACAAATCGCACGTGGTGGCAAACAGCGCAGACAACGCCATGCCCATCATTTTTGGCAGTTTGCAAAACGAACTGGGCTGCAAAACCGATGACGACAAAACCTGCCTGAGCACCTACATGACCGACCCCGAATTTGACGGCGTGTATGGCTTTAGCACAAAAAATTTGCCGCCCGGCGATTACACCGCGCGGGTGATGCTGTTTAACAAACCTGAGGAAAACCTGGGCGACGCAGGCAAACTGGTGACGATCAGTGTGCCATCTGCCAACGCCGAGGTGTATTTTGGATTTGACGTGAACAAAAAAGAACTTGTCCTCTCTACCGATGGCGCGCCGAAAGGCAACATTGCCAAACAAAAGGCCTACTGGGTGAACCGCGATACGCTGCTCTGGAATGTGACCGGCTCGCCAAAATTTACGTATGAACTGCGCGTGGCGCAAAACGCCGACCTCAAGCTTGGCTCCAAAGGCGTGAGCGGCGGGCAGGTCTACACGCTCACTTACGCCAGCGGCGGGCCAGGCGGCGATGTGTTCAAGCAGTTCCCGCATCTCATGGGCTACACCGCGCTCAAGCTGGATGAAAAAGCCGCAGCGGATGCGGTGACCTTGCTCAAGGGCCAGATCGCCATCACCCTGCGCGATGACAAAGGCAACGCGCTAGACAGCGCAGGCGTGCAAACTGCGGGCGCGATGGATGACGTGTTCGCCGCCGCGGCCTCGCAAACAACGCTGGGCGTTTCCTGGGATGGGATCACCCCCACCCTGCGCGTGTGGGCGCCCACCGCGCGGAGCATGGCCGCGCACATTTTCAAAGATGCCGCCACGAACGACAAGGTCATTGTGCCAATGAAGCTGGATGAAAAAAGCGGCGTGTGGAGCGTGACTGGCGACCCAGATTGGAAAAATAAATTTTATTTGCTGGAGGTGGAGGTGTTCTCGCCGCGCACAGGCAAGGTGGAGAAGAATCTCGTCACCGACCCGTATTCCATCAGCCTGAGCGCGAACAGCAAACGCAGCCAGTTTGCGGATCTGCGCGACAAAACGCTCAAGCCCGATGGCTGGGACGCGCTCAAAAAACCCGCGCTGGATCGCATTGAGGATATTGTCTTGTATGAGCTGCACATCCGCGATTTCAGCATTGGCGACCAGACCGTGACCCCCACCCTGCGCGGCAAATACGGCGCGTTTACGCAGGCGAACAGCAACGGCATGAAGCACCTCAAGGCGCTGGCCGATGCAGGCTTGACGCATGTGCATCTGCTGCCCGCGTTCGACATCGCCACGATTGAGGAGGACGCCAGCAAACGCGCCGAGCCGGATGCAAAACTGCTGAGGAGTTACGGGCCAGCCAGCGACAAACAAACCGCGCTGGTAGAGCAGTTCAATGGCAAAGATGGCTACAACTGGGGCTACGACCCGTATCACTTCAACACGCCCGAAGGCAGCTACGCCACCGACCCCAACGGCACGGCGCGGGTTGTGGAGTTCCGGCAGATGGTGGCCGGTCTGAGCGCCATCGGCCTGAGAACGGTGATGGATGTTGTGTATAACCACACCACCGCCAGCGGGCAGGACGACAAAAGCGTGTTTGACAAAATTGTGCCGGGCTATTTTTACCGCTTGAACAAAGAGGGCGGCGTGGAGACCAGCACGTGCTGCCAAAACACCGCCAGCGAAAACGCCATGATGGAAAAGTTCATCATAGACAGCGTGGTGATGTGGGCCAAAGAATACAAGGTGGATGGCTTCCGGTTTGACCTGATGGGGCATCACATGCTGAGCAACATGACCAAACTTCGCGCCGCGCTGGACGCGCTAACGCTGGAGAAGGACGGCGTGGACGGCAAGAAAATTTACGTGTATGGCGAAGGCTGGAATTTTGGCGAGGTGCAAAACAACGCGCGGGGCGTGAACGCCGTGCAAGGCAATCTGGCCGGCACGGGCATTGGCTCGTTTAACGACCGCCTGCGCGACGCGGTGCGCGGCGGCAGCCCGTTTGACGCGCCAACCACGCAGGGGTTTGCCAGCGGGCTGGCCCTCGCGCCAAACGCCATCAACAAAAACGCCGCAGATATTCAACAAAGCAAGCTGGCCGAGTATGCCGATTGGATCAAGCTGGGTCTGGCGGGCAATCTCAAAAACTTTGTCATCACGCGGGCAGATGGGGCCACGGCCCGCGGTGAGCAAATCCTATACGGCGGCTCGTCTGCTGCCTACGCCGCCGCGCCCAGAGAGACGATCAATTACATTAGCGCCCATGACAACGAGACGTTGTATGACAAGCTGGCGTGGGCCTTGCCCGCCAACACCTCGCTGGCGCAGCGCGTGCGCGCCAACAACCTAGCGCTGGATGTGGTGATGCTGGCGCAAGGCATCCCGTTTTTCCACGCGGGCGATGACATTCTGCGCAGCAAGAGCCTTGACCGAGATAGTTATAACAGCGGCGACTGGTTTAACGTGCTGGACTTTAGCTACGTCGAGAACGGCTGGGGGCGCGGGTTGCCGCCCAGCATCAAAGACCGCTGGGCAGCGGCAAAGCCTGTGCTGGCAAACGCGGCCATCCGCCCCACCAGCGCGGCCATAAAAAGCGCCAACGCGCATTTCCGCGAGATGCTGCAAGTGCGCAAGAGCAGCCCGCTCTTCCGGCTGGGCAGCGCAGATGAGGTGCTCAAGCGCGTGTCATTCCTCAATCAAGGCGCGGGGCAAAAGCCCGGCCTCATCGTCATGGTGATGGATGGCGCGGGGCGCGCGGATGTGAAGGAAGACAAGATCGTGGTCATCATCAATGCCTCGCCCAGCCCGCAAATGTTTGCGGCGGATGGGTTTAAGAACGGCGCGTTTGCCCTGCACCCTGTTTTGCAAAAGTCGGCCGATGCGGTCACGCGCTCATCCGCGTATAACGCGCAGGCGGGGGCGTTCAGTGTGCCGGGCAGAACAACCGCCGTGTTTGTGATGGGGAGGAGTAAATAAATGAATGTCGATAATCGCCTAGTTGAACTTATTAGCGAAACATCCGGCTTTATTGGAAGTCAAACGCGTGAAGGCGAGAGGGCTGCTGTAATAATTGGGGCAGCACGTATAGATGCCGCCATCGAAAATCTTCTCAAGTCTGTGCTCGTAAATAATCCAACGGGTAAAAAAGAAGACAATCTCTTTGGGCCTGATCGCCCATTAGGGACATTTAGTGCCAAAATATCTTTGGGATATCGAATGGGCTTGTTTGATCGTGATGTCGAACAAGCCCTCAACTGCATAAGAAAGATACGCAACTTATTTGCACATGGGTATGAAAATATAACTCTTGACTCAAACAATGATTTAACAAAAGAATTTATTAAATTACGCCAATTTACAGACAAGAGTGGGTACAAGAAAGCAATATTCTCCGCAATTCAACTAACAGATCCAAGCATGCCAGAAAGTTTGCTTCAATTTGCAACTTCAACAGCATCAATACTTTTAATTCTTGAGATTGCCATAACTGCAAATACCCAAAGACGAAATAATATGCAAAGATTCATCTACGAAGCTAAATTCCATAGCTAACTATATTTGCCAAGAAACCCAAATCGTCATTCCCGCGAACGCGGGAATCTACAACTAACCCCCAAAAACGAATTGCAAGGAGCTAGAACTCCATTGCGTTTTGGGTTTGGCGCGGCATGGATTCCCGCGTTCGCGGGAATGACGGCCTTGCTTTTGGCTCTTTGGCATATATTTTGCGCAAGTCCAGTCCGCAAGAAATTTTTTCGAACGCAGATTAGATGATCATTCCCCAAAAATATTCATTTAGTAGAAATCTATCATTTGATGTAAAAAATACTTGACATTTGGAATAAAAAACATTACAATTTCTTTCGTAAATCACACAACACGAGAGAAAGATATGTCATTTCAGCAAAAAAATATCGCGGCATCGTTGCTTACCTTCAGCCTCATTTTGGGCTTTTACGTCATTTGGGTTTTGCGCCTGATCGCCACCGAGGGCTTCAGCGCGCCCAATCTCTTCCAGACATGGGGCATCATCGCCCTGCTGGCCGTGCTTGGCACAATCCTCGTGAGCATCCTCGCGCATATCGCGGGCGGGGTCGCCCACAAAATCCGCACAAACGAGGACCCGCGAATCTCGGATATTCAAGATGAACGCGACCAACTCATCAACCTAAAAGGCTCGCGCGTGGCGTATACCTGCGCCACCCTAGGCGTTGCGCTGTCCATGCTCACCTTCGTCCTCGGCCAATCGCCGCTGGTCATGTTCGCCAGTTTAATTTTCTTTGGGCTGCTGGCTCAAATCATTGCGGATGGGTATCGGCTGGCGTTGTATCGCAAAGGATTCTAAAAATGGGCAAGGGCAAAATCAGCAACAACATCCGCAAATTGCGCTTCTTCCGCGATGAGATGACCCAGCAGGAACTGGCCGACAAGGTCGGCGTGACCCGCCAAACGATCATCTCAATGGAGCAAGACAAGTATTCGCCATCGCTGGAGCTGGCCTTCCGCATCGCTCATGTCTTTGGCGTGCCTTTGGAAGAGGTGTTTGCTTACCACCCAGGGGATTCGCCCGCCTAAATCAACTCGTAAATCCAAGAGGTTCGCGCTCACGAATTTTTTATTCGTGTGGTTTCGCTCGCCTCAATTCAGACTTCACAACCGGAGAAAAAAGAAAATGAACACATCTGCTCGCATTCGCAAAACAGAAATTTTGGTGGCGTTGCTGTGGATCATCACAGCCGCCGGGGCCATCGGTGGCGCGACCCTCATCAACCCCATCATAAACACCCCAGATTACTTGACAACCGTTTTTGCAAAAAGCACAACCATGACAGTTGGAATGTTGGGATGGCTGGTCAATGACATCGGGATTGTCTTTATCGGGATTTTGCTATTCCCCATCCTAAAAAAGCACAGCGAAAGAATTGCGCTGGGCTATTTGAGCATGAGAATGTTTGAGTCATTGCTCATGATCGTGGGCGTATTTTTTGCCATGATGCTCATTCCGCTGAGCCAGGAATTTTTCAAGGGCAGCGGGGATAACGCGGCCTCGTATCACGTCATCGGCGCCATCCTAAAACAAGCCGAGAATTGGTTTCTCAACCTTTTGCAACTGGTGTTTCTTGGTTTGGGCGGGGTGATGCTCACTTTCACCATGTTTCGCGCAAAACTCGTGCCGCGATTCATCGCTGGATTTGGATTTGTTGGCTATGCCTTGTTGCTGCCAGCGGCCATCATTGGCTTGTTTGGCGTGCTTGATCCCACGCCCGGCGGCGCAGGCTCCATTTTGGCCGCACCGGTTGCCATCTGGGAAATTATCATCATGCCAATTTGGTTGTTTGCCAAAGGATTCAATCGCACGGCTGCTTCGTTTGCGGATACAATCGCCCCAACATGAATCGCGAACATCACAAATGGTATAGCCCCAACCTGGGGCGAGAGATGGATTTGATCATCACCGGCCATGCTGGCGCAAAAGTTTTGGTTTTCCCCACCAGCAAAGGCAAGTTTTACGAGTGGGAAGATCGGGGGATGTTTGGCCCGCGTTGTTTGGGGCCAATGATTGAACAAGGCTGGCTGCAAACATACAGCGTAGACAGCGTGGACGCCGAGAGTTGGTATAACTACCGGGCGCATCCGGGCCAGCGGGCGTGGCGCAACACCCAATATTTTGAATACATTTTGCAAGAGGTGTTTCCGCTTTCGCGCCAAAAGAACCCCAACAATTATTGGATCACGGTGGGCGCGAGCTTTGGCGCGTTCCATGCGGCCACATTTGCCTTGCGCTACCCGCATCTGGTTGGGCGCACGGTTTGCATGAGCGGGTTGTATGACATCCGCGAGTTCACCGGCGGTTACTCCGATGACAACGTGTATTTCAACAACCCCATGCAGTTCATTGCCAACGAGAACGACCCGGTGCGACTTGCCAGTTTGCGTAATTTGGATATCATCATCGCCACTGGCCGCGATGATTCCCATCGCCAAAGCAGCGAGAATTTATCTTATTTACTTTGGGGCAAGGGCATTGGCAACGCGTTGCGACTTTGGGATGGCTGGTCGCACGACTGGCCTTACTGGGAGCAAATGTTGAAGTTGTATATCAGCGGGCATGATTGAAACATCAAGCGCTCGGGGCGTTTTGAAACGCTCCGAGCGCTAAATCAAATAACAGGAGAAAACCATGAAAAAAATTGGTGTGATTGTTGGGCGGGAATGGAGCTGGCCGCCAAAATTTATTGAAACTGTTAACAGCCGCAACGCAGGCGTGACGGCGGAATACGTCAAGATTGGCGGCACGCCCATGAACGAACCATGCCCGTATGCCGTGATCGTGGATCGCATTTCGCACGAAGTGCCGTATTACCGCAGCTATTTAAAGAACGCCATGCTGCAAGGCACGCATGTCGTCAACAACCCCTTCCAGTGGACGGCGGACGATAAATTTTTTGAGGCCTCGCTGGCGACCAAGTTGGGCGTGGCATCGCCAAAAACGGTGGTGCTGCCAAACAAAGATTACGTGCCGGGCATTGTGCACAACGAGAGTTTGCGCAACCTCTCGTATCCCATCCCCTGGGACGAGCATGTGAATTATTTGGGCGGGTTCCCGCTGGTGTTAAAAGACGCGCACGGCGGCGGATGGAAGAGCGTGTATGTGGTGCGCAGCATGGAGGAACTCTGGGCGCGCTACAACGAGAGCGGCTTGCTCACGATGGTCTTGCAGGAATACATCAAGTGGGATAACTATGTGCGCTGCATGTGCCTTGGGCAGGAAGAAGTTTTGGTGATGAAGTATGACCCCATCAACCGCCGCTACCTCAAGCATGATCTCTCGCCAGAGATGTATGACCGAATTTATAAAGATTCGCTCACGCTGGTGAAGGCGCTGGGCTACGACATGAACACCGCCGAGTGGGCCGTGCGCGATGGCGTGCCCTACGCCATTGACTTTATGAACCCCGCCCCAGACATGGACATTTATTCGCTGGGCGAGGAGTTTTATTGGTGGTGCGTGAATCACATGGCTGATATGTGCATCAAACTGGCAAAAGAGCCGCGCAAGCAAATGGCGAGCTGGACAACTGAAATTTGACGGAAGACCAAAGACGGAAGACGGGGTTTCGGCGAATCCAATCACCGTCTTCCGTCTTCCGTCTTCTGTCTTTTAAACCATGACCAAACTCACCGCCGCCATCCGGCGTTACCATGATCTGCTCACCCCGGCGATGGCCGCCGAGACGAGTGGACAACTTGTAGATCAGCACACGCGCCGAAATTTGTATTTTGGCGACCGCCCCCTTTCCAGCGTATTGCGACCGCGCATGATTACGCTGGAGCAATACAATTTTCTGCGCAGCTCAATCCGCGCCATCATGCCGGCCTTTAGCAAAGCGCACAACGCGGCGATGGCCGACCCGCAGGCGCGCGCCTTTTTGATGCCCGCGGATTGGGAAGAGGAACTTTTCAAGATTGACCCCGGCTACGAGTGGCCGGTGCCGCTCTCTCGCATGGACACGTTTTATCTGGCGGATGAAGGCGTGTTGAGCATGACAGAATACAATGCCGAGGTGCCCGCCGCGCCCGCGTATAACGAAGTGCTGACCGAGATGTTTCTTGGGCTGCCCGTGATGCGCGAGTTTGAGAAAGAATACGAGGTTTACCCGATTCCAGCGCGGCACAAAACCATGCACACGCTGCACAACTGCTATGCGCAATGGGCCAAAAATGGCGGTAAGAGCGGCAGCAAACCAGCAGACCCATCCAAAAAACCAGTGATTGGCATTTTGGACTGGAAGGAAGTGCCAACTTACTCTGAGTTTGTGCTGTTCCGCGATTACTTTCGCTCGCAGGGATACACCGCGATTATTTGCGACCCGCGTGAGCTGAGCTACAAACGCGGCAAGCTGATGGCGCGAGATTTGGACACGGGCGATGAAGTCCACATCAACTTGATTTACAAGCGCGTGCTGATTCACGAGCTGGTTGAGCGGATGGGCGTGAACAACCTGGTGGTGCGGGCGCTGCGCGATAAGGCCGTGTGCATGGTCAACCCATTCCAGTGCAAACTCATGCACAAAAAGGCCAGCCTTGCCATGCTGAGCGATGAGCAGTTTGCGCATTTGTATTCGCGCAGCGAGTTGAAGGCGATCAAGCAGTTCATCCCCTGGACGCGCGTGGTGGCCGACCGTAAAACAAAATTTAACGGCAAAACCGTTGACCTCCCGAAATTCATCAGCCAAAACAAAGACCAACTGGTGATGAAACCCAACGATGATTACGGCGGAAAGGGCGTGGTGCTGGGCTGGACCGTTGATCAGGAAGAGTGGGACGCGACTTTGCAAAACTATTTGCGCGAGCCGGCAATTGTGCAGCACCGTGTTCCCATCCCCAGCGAGCCCTACCCCAGCATGGTGGATGGCGAGATGAAAATTTTTGACCGCATGTTTGACACCGCGCCATATTTGTGGGGAATGGATTACATGTCCAGTTGCCTCTCGCGCCTGTCCACCGTCGCCTTGCTAAATGTCACCGCGGGCGGCGGCAGCACCGTGCCAGTGGTGGTGATTGAGAAAAGATAAAGCGACCGAAGACGGAAGACGGCCATAACGGTCTCCCGTCCTCCGTCTCTCGTCGTGTTAATTTCGGCCCAACACATCAGGAGTAACCCATGATTCGACCAAGTTTTACCATTGGAATTGAAGAAGAATATCAAATTGTTGACCCCAAAACGCGCGAGCTAAAAAGCTACATCACCCAGATTTTGGAACAAAGCAAAGGTAAAACTTTGTTGATGGAGCAGGTGAAGGCCGAAATGCATCAGAGCATGGTGGAGGTGGGCACAAAAATTTGCGACACCGCCAGCGAAGCCCGCGATGAGCTAATCATGCTGCGCCGCGAGTTGATGCAGCTTTCGGCGCAAAGCGGCCTCAAGATCGCCTCGGCGGGGTCGCATCCATTTTCTTCGTGGATTGACCAGGAGATCACCCCATTTGAGCGGTATTACGGCGTGCGCGGCGAGATGGCGATGCTGGCCCAGCAATTGCTCATCTTCGGCACACACGTTCACATTGGCATAGAAGACCCTGAATTTTTGATTGACTGCATGAACGTGGTGCGCTATTTTGTGCCGCATGTGTTGTGCCTCAGCACCAGCTCGCCATTTTGGATGGGGCAAGAGACGGGCACGAAGTCGTATCGCAGCGCGATCTTCCGCAATTTTCCGCGCACGGGCATCCCGCCCACGTTCAACTCCAGCGCGGAATTTAAGGGATATGTGGACTGGCTTCAGCGCACAAGGTGCATTCCAGATGGCACAAAAATTTGGTGGGATGTGCGCCCCAACCCCAAATACCCCACCCTGGAGTTCCGCATTTGCGATGTGTGCACACGCGTGGATGAAGCCGTGTGCTGCGCAGCCATCTTCCAGGCCATCTGCTTCAAGTTGTGGAAGATGCGCCGCGACAACATCACCTTTCGCGTTTACCCGCCCGCGCTGGCCGAGGAAAACAAGTGGCGCGCCGTGCGCTACGGCCTGAGCGGCAAGCTGGTGGACTGGGGCAAACAAGAAGAGCGCCCGGCCACCGAACTCATCCACGAGTTGATAGACTGGTTTATTGCCGATGTGAAGGACGAGTTTGATGGCCGCAAGCAAATCGAATACGCTTACAAGATCATGGCCGAAGGCTCCAGCGCCGACCGCCAGCTTGCCACTTTCAAACGCACCGGCAGCTTGCTGGATGTGGTGGATCAGCTTGTGGCCGAGACGGAAGAGAATGTGTTGTAAGTAGGACGGGAGACGGAGGACAGAAGACGGGCAAACAACCGAGTATCCGTCTTCCGTCCCCCGTCTTCCATCATCCCGCCACAAACTGATGTCGGAAATACGTTTCGTATAGCTCCGCGTAGTGCCCGCCGCCGCGCATCAGCGCATCGTGGTTGCCTTCCTCAATGATGCGGCCATTCTTAAGCACAATGATGCGGTCAACGGCCTTGACCGTTGACAACCGATGCGCAATCAAAATGGAGGTGCTGGATTTGAGGATGAGATTGAGCGCCTGCTGAATCTGCGTCTCGGTGAACGGGTCAACGCTGGCCGTGGCTTCATCCAAAATAAAGATGGGCGGATGCTGAACCAGCACCCGCATGAGCGCCACAAGCTGCCTTTGCCCCATTGAAAGTTTGCCGCCCCGCTCGCCCACTTGGGTGATGAGGCCCGCCGGGAGCGCATCCACCCACTCCCCGCCGCCAATGCGCCGCGCGATGGCTTCAATCTCCGCATCGTTGGCATTGGGCCGGGCGTAACGAATATTTTCGGCCACCGTGCCGCTGAACAAAAACGGCGATTGCGAGACGATGCCCAAACTGCGCCGATACGCCTGCAAGTCAAACGTGCGAATATCGCGGCCATCAATCAAAATTTGGCCTTCTTGAAATTCGTAAAATCGCGCGATGAGTTTGGCGATGCTGCTCTTGCCCGCGCCCGTGTGACCCACAAACGCCACGCTCTCGCCCGCGCGAATGCGCAATGAAAAATCATCCAGCACTTGCGTTTGCTCGGTGTAGCGGAAAGACACATTTTTGAACTCAATTTCGCCGGTTAAATCCAAGCGCTCCGGGCGGTTGAACCGCCCGGAGCGCTCATCAAGTTGCTTCACATTCGACTCCGCATCCATGAGCGCAAACAACCGTTCGCACGCGCTCAGCCCGCTTTGAATTTGGCTCCAGTTGCTGGCAAGGTTGGTAAGCGGGAACCAAAAGCGGTCAAGGCTGTTCACAAACAAATACCACGCGCCCAGGGTGATGGAACCCGCGGCGGCCACAAGCCCGCCGCTGAACACCAAAATCCCAGTGGCAATACCCGCCATCGAATTGAGCACAGGGAACACGTTTGAGAGAACAAACCCGCGCCGCACGTTGGCGTGATACGCCTGCTCGTTCACGCGCTTGAACTCGCCATACATTCGCAATTCCTGCCTAAAGTTTTTTGCCACGCGAATGCCCGCCACCGATTCCTGAATTGCGGCGTTCACCTCGGCGATGGCCTGAAACCCCCGCCGTGTCATGCTGCGCGCAAACTTGCGAAACAACGCCCCTGCCCCAGCCACAAACGGCGTCATGGCAATCATCACCAGCGTGAGTTGCCACGAAATAAACGCCAGCGCAATCAGCAAGACAATCATGGTGGCAAACGATGAAACAAAGTCCACCAAAATGTTGGCGGTTTGCGAAAGCTCTTGCGTGTCATTGCTAATCCGGCTGATGATGCGGCCAGATTGATGTTTGTCAAAAAACGAGAGGTCATGCCGAATGACGCGGGCGAAGGCGTCCTCGCGCATTTTGGAGATGACATCGGCCACCACGCGGGCGGTGGAGCGCCTTCGCCCAAGGTTGGCAAGCCAGATCAAAAACGAGAAAGTCAGCTTGAGCGCCATCAGCCCAAGGATGATTTGCCGGGCATACGTTGTCCCCAAATTGCGCCCCACCGCATCCAGCGTGGCCGAGATGATGAGCGGGTCAACCAATCCAATCACGGTGATGATGAGGATGAGCGCCACCGTGATACGCGCCTCGCGCTTGTGCGGCGTTAAATAACTGGCAAGCCGCCGCACCAATTGCGCATCGGTATATTGCCGGTCGTATGCCTCTGAATTTAGTCCTGCGAACATAGTTTTTATGAGCGCCCGGAGCGCTTGAAGCGCTCCGGGCGCTATAAGTTTTAGGGAAAAATCTCGCGATAAGACGCGCTGGTGCGCATAAGTTCCTCGTGCGAGCCAATGGCGGCCACGCGGCCTTTGCGCATTACGATGATGAGGTCACTCCAGCGAATTTGCGAAAGGCGGTGCGTAATGAGAAAGGTTGTTCGCCCTTCGGCCACATGCTGGATGGCCTGCTGAATCATGTCCTCGGTCGCACTGTCAATCGCGCTGGTCGAGTCATCCAAAATCAAAATGCGCGGGTCGGTGAGAAACGCGCGGGCGATGGCGATGCGCTGACGCTGGCCGCCGCTCAGCGTCACACCGCGCTCGCCCACAATCGTCTCGTAGCCATCCTTAAAAGACGTGATGAAATCGTGCGCCTGCGCGGCACGGGCAGCCTGCACAATTTCGTCGCGCGTTGCGCCGGGCTTGCCGTAACCAATGTTATCGGCGATGGAGCGCGAAAAGAGAAACAGGTCTTGCTCAATGATGGATATTTGCGAGCGCAAATTCGCCAAATCCCAATTACGCACGTCAATGCCATCTATCTTCACGCTACCCTCATCGGCATCGTAAATGCGGTTGATGAGTTTGGTGATACTGCTCTTTCCGCTGCCGGTTTGCCCAACGATGGCAACTGTTTGCCCCGCGCGGGCATGAAACGAGACATCGCGCAACGTGGCAGAAGCCGGTTCACCTGCGGCTCCCCCCGCCAGGAGAGAAGATTCGTAGCCAAACGTCACATGGTCAAAAGCCACATCGCCAACAATGACCCGCTTGCCCTCTTCATGCTGAGAGGGGTTGGGGATGGGCGCGCTCGCGTCTCCCATCAACCCAAGCAACCGCCGCGCCCCTGCAATGCCAGATGACACCTGCACATACGCGAATTGCGAGGCGAAAGTGGGAAACTGAAAGAGCATGAGCAACCCGTTGTATGCGATGACATCGCCCAGGTTGATTTGGCCCGCGTTCCACAACCACATGCTATGCGCCAAACCCAACGCCTGAGTTGCGCCATACAAAAGCAACGGCAAGAATCGCGATTCCGTCCTGGCTTGATCAACCGTGGCGTTGCGCCAGTTCAAAAGCAGATTCTTAAATTTGTTTGTCTCGCGCTCTTCCTGCGCGTTGGCTTTCACCGTCTCCACGCCTTCAACAGATTCTTCCAATGCGCTGTTCATCGCGCCAAACTCGCGGCGCACTTTCTCTGTCCGGGGGGCAAGCTCGCTTAAAAAGCCGCGCACCAAAAAAATATAAAGCGGCACAAACAATGCAGGCGCAAGAATGAGCTGCGGGTAAATGCGCGGCGCAAAAACGAGCGGGAACAGAATAAACGAAGCCGACCCCAACACGATGTTCAAGCCGGGCGAGGCCAGCAGGTTGATTTCGCGCACATCGCTCGTGGCGCGGGCCATTACATCGCCCACGCTCTGGCGGTCGTGAAAGGTCATGCTCTTGCTCAACAAGTCGGTGTAAAGCTCATCGCGCGTGTCGCGCTCCAGCCGCTGGCCAATGAGTTCCGCGCTGAAGTTGCGCATGAGCTGCAACACGCCGCGCGCCAACTGCGAGACAGCGATCAAAATCGCCATTGTCAAAAGCGTTCCCGTGTCTGGCGGGGTTTTGGAGATGGCGTTGAACGCCTGACCAATATAAATGGGCATGAGCGCCGCGCCCGCCGCGTTTCCCATCGCCCCAAGCACAATGCCAAGAAAAAGCCACCAGTTGCGCTTGATGTGAGAGTAAATCCAGCGGACGGGGCCGCGCCTGTCGCTGCGCCAGCGATGCAGGCTGTCAAATTCGGTGATCACGAATGGATTGTAACGCCTTGCATTTTTTACACGCGATATGCCATAATTTCGCTTATGAAAATTCCTTTCTCAGGCCGAATTCTTCAACTGGGCTGCGGCGCAGTTGGGCGCACGCTGCAACCACTTTTGCTCAGGCACATGGACATGGACTTTAGCAAGCTTACTGTGATGGATTTTGAGGACATGCAGGATGTGGCTGCGCCGGTCGTCGCGGCGGGCGGACATTTTGTGCAGGAATACATCACACCGCACAATTACGTGGAAGTTCTCTCGCGATTCCTTGGCCCCGGCGATATGCTGATTGATCTGGCGTGGAATATTGAGACCGGCGAAATCATCCAGTGGTGCCACGATCACAACGTGTTGTATGTGAACACCTCGGTGGAGTTGTGGGATCCATACGCCAACGCCGCAGACACACCGCCCACCGACCGCGCGTTATATGTGCGGCACATGGCCTTGCGCAAACGTGCGGCGCGATGGAGTGAGCGCGGGCCAACGGCCATCGTGGAACATGGGGCCAATCCGGGCCTCGTCAGCCACTGGGCCAAGATTGGTCTGGAGGATGTTGCAAAAGCCATCCTAAAAAAGCGCACCACCCGCGACCGCGAAGATTTTCTGGAAGAGTATTTGGCAAATGGCGATTACGCGCGGCTGGCGATGATGACCGAGACCAAGGTGATTCACATCAGCGAACGCGACACACAAATTAGCAGCCGACCCAAAGAGGTGGGCGAATTTGTCAACACCTGGTCGGTGGCGGGATTTCATGAGGAAGGCATTGCGCCCGCGGAGATGGGCTGGGGAACGCACGAGCGGCGTTTGCCGTTTGGGGCACAAAAACACGCGTATGGCCCCGGCAATCAAATCTGCCTCAGCCAGATGGGCGTGAACACCTACGTGCGCTCCTGGGTGCCCACCAGCGGCGAAATTATTGGGATGGCGGTGCGGCATGGCGAGGCGTTTACGCTGAGCGACCACCTCACCGTTTGGAACGATGACGTTCCCATCTACCGCCCAACCGTGCATTACGCCTACATGCCCACCGACGCGGCCATGGCCAGCTTGCACGAGATGAAGATGAGCGCGTATAAGCTGCAAGACAAAACGCGCATCATGAACGATGACATCATTAGCGGGATGGACGAGCTGGGCGTGCTGCTCATGGGTCACGATTTGGATGCGTGGTGGGTTGGCTCGCAGTTGGATATTGATGCCGCGCGCAAGCTGGTGCCCGGCCAAAACGCCACAACCGTTCAGGTGGCCGCATCTGTTCTGGGGGCAATTTCGTGGATGGTGAAGAACCCGCGCCGCGGTTTTTGTGTGCCCGATGATTTGCCGCACCGCGAGATTTTGGCGGTGGCAAAGCCGTATCTTGGCCCAACGCCATCTTTGCACTCTGATTGGACGCCGCTGAAAAACCGCAATGACCCGTTTGAATACTGGGGCAAGCCGCGCCCCAGCGAGGAAGACATGTGGCAGTTTGAGACGTTTGTGGTGTAAGGAGTTAAAAAACTAACCCTGAGCAACGCGCCGATACACATCAAAAGTTTCTTGCGCGGCGCGTTGCCAGGAAAATTTTTTCGCCTGCGCCAACCCTTTCTCGCGCAATGCGCGGGCCAGCGCGGGGTCGCTCAATACGCGGGCGATGGCCGCCCGCAATGCGGTGACATCGCGCGGATCAAACAGCAGGGCGGCGTCGCCCACCACCTCTGGCAGCGAGGCGGCGTTGGAGCAAATCACTGGCGCGCCGCAAGCCATCGCCTCTAACGGCGGCAAACCAAACCCCTCATAAAGTGAAGGAAACACAAACGCGCTCGCGCCGCTCAACAACGCGGGCAGGTCTGCGCTCGCCACATAATCGGTCAGCGTCACGCGCTCGGTCAAACCAAGCTGGGCGATGGCATCCAGCGTGGGTTGAAACATCCATCCTTTGCGGCCAACCAACGCCAAATGCACATCGGCAAATTGCGGCTCGGCAATCAAATCACGAAAAGCCTGAAACAACGCGGGCAAATTTTTGCGCGGCTCGATGGTGCCGAGACAGAGCAAATAACGCGGCGGAAGATGATATTTTTGGCGGGCGGCGGCCAGCGCGGCCTCATCCAAAACGGGCGCCAGCGCGTCATCCGCCGCCTCGTAAATCACCTGAATGCGGTCTGGGTCTATGCCATACAGACGCGCGGCATCGAGCTTGCTACACTCCGAGACGGCGATGACGGCATTGGCGCGGCGCAAAAAACGCGGCATCATCAACCCCAAAAACGCGCGGTTCATGGGCAAATGGTGTTCTGGAAACAGCGCGTAAATTGCATCGTGAAAGGTAAAAACGCTTTTGGCATGTTTAAGCGGCGGCAGCAAATGCTCGGTGGCGTGAAAAATATCAAAGCCGCGCAACGCGCCGCCAAATGCGTCATCCATTGGCAAACCAGCCAGCGTGTGCGCCGCCACGCGCAACCGCCAGGGCCGCGCAGATTGTGGGATGACTCGTTGCGGAATCTCGGCCAGAGGGCCATCTAACGGCGCAACAACCTGCGCCCCGTAATGAAAGGCCTGCAATTGCGCCCCGCCCTGCCCCAGCATGTGCAAAGCAATCTGGCGGGCATAGGTGGCAAGCCCGGCCTTGCGGTGCACAACGGGCGAGAGGTCAAGGCAAATTTTCATTGAGCAGAAGAAAATTGTGTAACAGTGAGGCGGTTAAGGTAGGCCTCGCGCCCAAACAAACGCGTTTTTATCGCGCGGTATGTCTCGTTTTGTGTGGCAAAACCAGTAACTTGCTGGATGGAGCGCTGGGCATGCAAGGCCTCACGAAGATCAACGGCAGCGGCGTTGCGGGTGCGGTCTCGGCCAAGTTCTACTTGCCAGACCTGCGCAGATGGATTGGCCGCCAAATACTTTTTTAGTTCATCTTGCGCAGAAAGGTCAAAGTTGTGCGATGTTGTGAGGTAATACGCCACAACGCTATCAGCCTCGGTCACAACCGCATCCGCCGGAAGAGCGCGCACGTTGATGAATTGAGCAACCTCGCGGGCTGGTGTGTTGTAAACCGTATTGATGAAATTCTCGCCGCGGTAATAATTCACCAGCGCGATGACATGCGCCAAAAAAACAATTGCCACGGCAACCAACGCGATTCTGCGCGAGAGACGCGCCAGGCCAATTCCCATCGGCACAAACAGCAAGCCAAAACAAGCCATTGACCGCGCTGGCGCATTAACAAATGGCGAGTCGGCAGCAACTGTGCCCAATAAAAGCTGAGCCAGCGCAAAGGGGATGCTAAAGGCAATTAGCCAAACTATTCCGGCAAAGCCTGATCTAAGTGAGAGCCATCCAACCACCAGCAAAATACCGAATACAACAAGGCACAAAATAGCAACTGGCAACCAGGGAAAGATCGTCTCGCCTACAAGCCAGGCGTAAAAGGGATACGCAACTTTGAGGGTTGTCCCTGCCAGCGTGCCACTTAAATCTGCCGCGCCAAAATCTCGCGTGCCCTGATTGAGAATGACTGGCATCCACGCCAGCACAGGCAGGGCCAAAAGAACCTGCGCAGCCAGCCATTTGAATCGAGGATGCTGAGGCGCAAACGAGGTGCGCCCCCACACCACAAGGCCAATCGCCAACTGGGCGGCGGGCACACCATATGCTGGGTAATCTGTTAGCAAAAGCAGCAAGGTGAAGACAAAATAGGCCAGCCAGGGTTTGCGCTTTGAGCGAAGAAGCATAAAAAAAGCGGCAAAGGACAGCGCGGACAGCGCAGCGACCATATCATAGTAACGCACTGTTTGGGCAAAAGCCAGCAAGATGGGAGATGTGGCTGCCAAAAGCGCCGCAAACACCGCGGCCTTGCGGCCTGTGAACGCAAGAGCAAGCTGGAACGTAGCGGGAATCATCAACACGGCCCAAAACACGGAATACAATCGCGCCACGCGCTCGGTTTGGCCTGCTATTTGCATGAGCGCCCATAAACCCAAATGATACGCTGGTGGGCGACGTTCCTGCTCGATGACGGCGTTAAGCGTTTGCGCGGCTGTTGGCTGGCTGGCTATGTCAAAGCTTATTTTTTCATCCACCCAAAACGAAGGCCGGTTGATGGCGATTGCAGAAAGCAAAAAGCACAGCAACGTCAAGGCAACAATCATCCAGCGGACGCGGTCAAACTTTGGCGATATACGACTTATCATACACATCGCGAATGCAAATGACGATCGAATGTCATCCTGCCCCAGATTGGAAACTTCCATGTTATATAGAACATTTGCCAACATGGCACCCTGCCAAGGTATTCATGAGGCTTCACTTATCTATCACTTTATGATAAACGCAGATTGTTTCATCCGCTGTGCGTTGCCAGGTGAATTTGGCTGCCTGCTCCAAGCTTCTTGCGCGCATTTTTGCAGTCATTTCTTTATCGTTGATGAATAACCGGATGGCCTGCGCAATTGCCCCAATATCGTCCGGCGAAATCAGAATAGCGGCCTCTCCCACCACCTCGGGCAGGCTAGAAGTATTGCTACAAATTACAGGCGCACCGCAGGCCATGGCCTCTAACACAGGCAGGCCAAAACCCTCATAATAAGATGGATATACGAACATGGAAGCTGCTGAATACAAATTTGCCAACAGGTCTTCTGAAACAAAGCCAGTGAAAATAACTTTTTTTGTCAGCCCAAGTCGCTCAACCTGTTTGAAAAGCTCGCTCCTGCCCCACCCTTTAGCTCCTGCCAATACCAACGTGGGCGCTTCATCTTCCAATGCGCAACAAGCTTGCAAAAGAGCTAGAAGATTCTTGCGCGGTTCCAGCGTGCCAACACCTAATATATATTTGTCAATGTTTCCCAGATTTTGGCGCACTACTTCTAATGCATCTGGGCGAGGATAGAAAACATCATGATTTACGCCCAAATGAACAACTTCAATACGATCTTCGGGAATTTTTAGCAAAGAAATTGCGTCTCGTCGGGTGGACATTGAATCGGCAATAATGCGGTCCGCCCGTCGCACCATCACTGGTAGCGCAAGTTTTTGGTAGACGGCATTAAATTTGCTGTGGAATTTGGGAAAGAGCACTGTTGTAAGATCATGCAAGGTGATTACGGTTGGAATATTCAAGGGTGGCGTAATTACATCCAAACCATGAAAAATATCCGTGTTTTTTATGGGCAACCACGAAGGAGGGGGCGAAACGCCGGACAAAAGAAACGCCCGCCAAGTCTTATTGGAGAGAGGAGCAAAAGTTCGCGGTATGGCCGCAAGAGTTTTTGGCAAATTAGTCAGGGGTTGAAGATTGTGAAATAGCCTCAACGCAATTGCTCCATCTTGTTCCCGCAGTTTCAGCTCCTTTGCCAGCTCAAGCGCATAACGGCTAACCCCCGCACTGTGCGCCAGACCAGAGGAAATATCCAGAGCGACACGGAGAGTCACTTTACAACCTCTTTGTAAGCAGCCATGACACCTCTAGCCGTGTTTTTCCAAGTAAATTTACCAGCTTGGGAAAGTCCCTTTGCGCTCAAATTTGCCGCAAACTGATCATTGCTTACAGTGGCGGTAATGGCATCTGCAAGACCGCGAACATCATCTGGTGAAATTTGAACCGCCGCATCACCAGCAACTTCTGGCAACGAAGCCGCATTTGAGCAAATCACAGGCGTTCCACACGCCATGGCCTCCAAAACCGGAAGGCCAAATCCTTCATATCGCGAAGGAAACACAAAAACTCTGGCAGCAGAATACAAAGCAGGCAAAAATTCATCAGGAATGTAGCCTAAAATTTTGATGCGATTTGAGCGGGGGCTTGCATCTAGTCTGTTTTGAATTTTGTCCCAAAACCATGCCTGCTTGCCGGCAAGAACCAGCCATACGTCTTCATCCAACATACTAGTTGAAAACGCGTCAATGAGCGTGTCTACACCTTTACGAGGCTCAAGTGTGCCTAGATACAAGATAAACTTGTCCGGAAGGTCAAGTTGTTTTTTACACGTCTGAATTTGTGCCTGTGAGGCTGGTGAAAATCGACGATCTACCCCGAGTGGAACAACTCTGATCCTTTCATCCGACACATTTGTCAACCGGGTAATGTCGCGCCGCGTAGCATCAGAGTCGGCGATGATCAAATCTGCAAAACGAATTGTAAAAGGAAGCCAAGTCGACCAATAAAAACGCGAGATGGGAGGAAAATTCTTTTTAAAGAGAACGCCAATTAAATCATGCACCGTTAATATTGTGGGGAGGCTTCTTAGAACTGGTGCATCAAAACCAGGAACGTGAAGAAGAGTTGCTTCTATTTTCCTTGCCTTGCGCGGAACAAGCCACTGCTGCCAACACAATCTTTCGTGTAGCCTCATCAAAATTGGCCTGCCTAGATTAAGATCAATGAATTGATGTTCGGGGTAAGAAATGCGCAATGCAGACAAGGTTTCGATAGCGCAATACCCAATGCCTGTCTTTCGACCAATTGTTGATTGTGTGTCTATGGCTACACGCATGTTTACTTACAAGAAAAAGAGTTGGGCAATCACTTTATTACTTCGAGTTCAAAACGAATTTCTTGAGCTGGCAGAATGAACGCAAAAAATCTTTCGTAAATTGTCGGAAATCGCGTGGCTAAAAAATTCGCGCCTAAAAAATGCTGCGGTCTAATGCCTTTCAATCTCGGCAGATTCCAAAACGTCACCTTAACTTTTGTCTTTCTAAACTTACTTCTTGAATAATATGAATACTCAGGAAAACTATCCGTAAAATAATCAAAAGAACGCATCGAAAAAAAATGTTTGTGCGTTGGATCAGTAAATGCATCTAAACTCGAGAAATAGGGAGTAATAACTATCAGCTTTCCACCACTTCTCGTAATCCTGTGTAATTCGTTCATTACACTGGGGATGTCATCAAGGTGCTCGATAATACTATCTGCAAAAACAACGTCAAAAGAATTATCCTCAAATGGGTACGGAAACACATTCAAATCATGAATTATGTCGGCATTGCTATCGGGGTTAATATCTATTCCGATAGAGTCTGGGTGTCGCGCCTTACCGCATCCTAGGTCTAAAGTTGTTTTAGAAGTCATAATGGGTCGTTTTGCCAAATTATTTTTTGATTTTGTTAAATTTCATTTTTGATTAATTCCTGCCACAGAAGAAGTGTTCTTTCGGCCAGCTTTTCGCAAGTGTAATTTTCTATTACGCGTTTATATCCATCAACTCCCAAAGATCTTCTCTTGTCGGGATTTCTGATTAGATTTGTTAATATTTGCGCGAGTGAAGTCTCATCACCTTCAGCAAAAATCAACGCAGGATTGCCTATAACCTCAGGAATAGCCCCAGAGCTAGAACCGATAACAGGAACACCACAACCCATCCCATCTAAGATGACGCGCCCCAACTGTTCTTTCCAAAAAGGCATCGTCCGCGATGCTATGACTTGCATATCACATATGTTGACATAGTCCACCACATCTTCATAATTAATTGGCGGCAAAAACAGGCAATGGTCTATTACCCCTAACTTTGACGCAAGACTTTTAAGATCATCGGTCTGGGTCCCTTCACCCGCAATTAATAGCTTAACATTAGGCGCAGACTGCGCAATCAACGCGAATGCTTTAATAACAGTTTCTATTCCCTTTTCAGGAACTCTGCGACCAAAATGCCCAATTATGATTTCATCATTCAAGCCTAGCATATTTCTGGTTAGGCGTTTTTTTTTCTCATCTTGAATAAAAAAATATCTTGTATCTAAACCCACACAAGGAATAACGGAAGCCTTTCCTTTAAATGATTGAAGCTTGAGTATGTCAATTGCCTCAAGATTTCCACAACAGATGTATTTAGTGCCTCTTAGGACAAAATTTGAAATTAACTTTACTAAGAAGCCACGCTTTCTAAGGATATTTTGCCAAGCAAATAGAATCAAAGGAGATTTGGGGGCATAAAGCTTTCCGTAAAGAACACATTCGGCAGCCAGTAAACTTTCCTGCTCCACATCACAATGGATAATATCTGGGAATCTTCCTCGCAAACCCAGATCCAGAGTTTTATAGAAAAATCTATGTGGATCATCAGGTTTTCCCAATTGATAAGATTTGAGAGGGAGAACTTCAAACTGTCTTCTTCCATTCTCCGAGGGGTACAGACCTCTTTCAAGCCCAGCCCTTTCTGGAACAATATATGTAAGATCAACGTCTTGATTGTTGGCAATAAACTCCAACTTTCGATGTTGATAGGGATGCGTAAATGCACCAATAAACACTACCTTCATACTTCTATGCCAAAATTGCCGTCAGAGCCTTCACAGATTCTGCTTGACAACGCTTCCATGTAAAAAACCGCGCACGTTTATTGCCATTTGTTATGCAGGCAGCTCGTTGTTCCTGAGAAAGATTTGCGGCTTTCTGCATCGCATCTGCCATTGAATCAATTCTAAACGGATCAAAATAAGAAACAGCATCTCCGCCAACCTCAGGCATTGATGAAGTGTTTGAAGATAATACCAATGTTCCACTCGCCAATGCCTCAAGAATTGGCAAGCCAAATCCTTCATATTCGGATGGATATATAAATGCCAAAGATTTCTGATACGCCGCGCGTAGTTCTAAATCCGTTGCATCAATTTGAAGAAAAACCCGATTCTGCAAATTATATTTGTCAATGAGCTGATTTTCATCACGGGTAAAACCCAGGCCAATTGGAGAAATAACCCGCAAATCTATTTCCTCAGACAAACCACTGGCAAAAAACGCCGTTAATAGTCGAGAAAAGTTTTTGTGACCTCCTCTATGACCAACAAAAAGAAAATAGGGGCGTTTAGGCAAGTCGAGATGCGAATTTTTGTGTTCAAAAAAGAAATCATCTACACCCAAATGCGTGACAACAATTTTTTTCTCCGAAACTTCTGGAAAATAACAACAAATATCCTCTTTTGCGCTTTGGCTTATTGCAAATATTAACGCAGCTCTTCCAATACACTCTTTCTTTTGAAGGGCAAACTTGTCTAACTTTATTAATTCATCTGCAGAGTTAGAAATTGATTTCTCATGGGTCATGTCATAAACGGTGTAAACTTGTGGAACCTTAGAACTTGCATTTCCAAAGTAACTATGCCACACCACGTCTGCTCCAGATGAATTAATCTGTGCTTCAGAAATTTTCTCGTCCAATCTCAGCAAAGCTTGCGACACCCCCAATCGCCCAAAGCCGGGAGTTTCACGTAGAGCAATCAATTTAGATGGCCAAAGGCGCCGCTCGTCACCATATATCTTTCTGTCAAGGGATCTAACTGTCACATTTTGTCCAAACGCATTTACGACCCCTTCGACCATGTATTGCCAATATCGCCTTATACCACGTTGTCCACGACGGGATGGAAGATTATCATCAAGAAAAATTTTCATTGTTAAGACGATCTTTCAACACAAGGTAATCATGTTCTAGGAATGATTTAGGGCGCATATGAACGCGTAAAAATCCATTCAAAATACGCGCCATTTTTAATTTAGTAATCCATTGAAACATGACACCTGCCTCGTCACTTTCGGCAAGTAAGTGTAAGGAAGATCCATTTGTTATTAAGTGCTTTCCGAAATATTTCGCCACCTCCAGTAAGGATTGCCTAGTATATAAAGCCACGTGTTGGCCATGTTCTAAACCATAATAACTCCACTGGTCCAACGGCAGCGCCGGGTTAACAGCTAATTCGGTGCTGAAAAATATATTTTTAGAAAATTTCAGCATCTTCCCCACTTCCTCCAACGGGTTAACCAAATGCTCAAAAACCTCAAATGCTGTTAATATTTCAAATTCTTTGTCAGGAGCATCACTTATATCGAACCCAGTTGCAAATAAATTATCGCAATACATATCCTGACGATAAAAATCAAATCCGCGATCACGCATAAGCCTGACTAATATTCCATAACCGCCACCGTAATCTATAAATTTTGATTTTGCATTAAAAAAACATCCAATTAAACATTCTGTTATTTGCGAATATGTAATATTTCTTTCAATCAACCCTATATCCGTCTTTGTAATGGCTGCTTCATAGGATTCTTCGAGCCAAATAGGATTATCAGGCGCAATAAATCCACACTTAGAACATTGAAAATAAGATGCCTTGTACTTCTTCAGGACAGAAGCATTTCCTAAAAACACTACTTGCGAATTGCATAATTTACATTTCATAAATTCAACTTACATTTTTTTAATCGGGCTTAAATCATCATAAAAGTTTCTGTGTCTTTTAACAAATCAGAAACGCTATTCATAATTTCACGCAACAAGTTACAACTAACGATCAAATAATTTTTCTTTTAAATAACTCAGACTTGCACGCACTTCACGTTGCGAAATAAAATCCAAAGCAAAGAATAAGGGGATATATAACAGAATTACAACCATCTTGATTTTTACATCCGCTAAAAGGCCATACGTATTGCACAATAACCATATTAAAGTTATGGTCAAAAGTGTCAATACGCGAGCCCATCGAATTTTTAAATGCATAACCTGTTGGCCACTAATAATGCAATATCCCGCCCATATTACACCCGCCAAAACAGTGGATATAGTAGCCCCCCACACCCCCCACAGAGGATCCAGTATCAAGTTAAAGACTATATTTCCACACACGCTCAATATAAGAGCAATACTTATATGTTTAATATCGCGCTTGGCATATAACCCTGTTTGAAAAAACGCCGCCGTAACCCCTATTGGTCCCATATAAAAAAACAACCAAGCAGCGTATGGCGCCGCGGGTATATACGCTTCTCTAGTATATACGCGAAGAATCTCTGGGGAAAACAGCCCTAACGCCAAAGACAACAAAACACTACCCGAGATAAAAAGCTCATACATTCGCGCAATTTTGCCCTGTCCTTCTTCAGTAATTGCCATCTGAAGTGCCATAGGCCACCAAGCTGTCCAAATAGCACTAAACAACACTGCATGCATAGAAGCCAATTTATTAGCTATCGCATATATTCCAATCTGATCCTGAGTGACGTACTGGGTAAGTAAAAGACGATCTAAATTAGATAACAAAAGGAACCCGAGTGACGCAGGCAAAAGCATTAGTCCCGATCGTGCGAGAGTTTTCGCCCATGAAAATGAGAAACGACCACGCAACGGTTTAAAGGCAAGCCCAATGCCGACAACACTTCCAATAAACATGGCCGCTGCATTTGCCATCACTACCCCGTTCGCTTGCAAGCGCAACTCCAGTACAAAAAAAAGATTAAGACTAATCAGCGCGGCCAGATAGGTTAACCCAAGCGCATTGACACGCCGAACGCTCATCCGCAACCGCAAGATAGCGGACAACAACAAATAAAGCGGTGCACTGAAAATGTAGATTGAGGCTATTTGTAAAGTGAGCGCTTTTTCAGATTGACGAAATACAATCTCGCTTACATATGGCGCAGTAATAAAAAGGCCACACGAAAATACAAAAGAAAGAAAAGCCACAATGATCAAAGCAGTGGTAACCAAAGAGCGTCTATCTTGTTCTTCTGCATTAAAAAAATAAGCCGACACTGCACCTTCCATACCAAAAGCTGCCAATGTTGATAAAAATCCAGTGAGTGTGAGAGCCACATCTACCACGCCATAATCTGCCGGCTCCAATACGCGGGTATAAAGCGGCGTGAGAAAAAGGGTAAACAGCGGGCCAATCAGCGTCACGAGGCTGTAACCCGCAGATAATTTGATCAGGCGCTTTAATGTTTCCCGCATGTTCTGTCTAAATGCAGGTCTCAAGTGTATCAGTCCCTTTCAGATGGGGCGGCGGCGGTTCAAGAGGTTTTATACTTCCCCACCATGAATTACCGACGTCTTGGCTCCTCTGGCCTCAAAGTTAGCGAACTCTCCCTCGGCTCATGGGTTTCTTTCCATAATCAGGTTGGCGTGGACAACGCCGCCGACATAATGAAAGCCGCCTACGATGCGGGCATCAATTTCTTCGATAACGCCGAAGCTTACGCAAGCGGCAAATCTGAAGAGATCATGGGCGAAGTGTTCAAAAAAATGAATTGGCCGCGTGTGACCTA